>WNFF01003819.1_pt1 | contig 12324 bp, 14 predicted proteins | sample 5400441 | NCBI WGS metagenome assembly WNFF01 (sample SAMN13153345, study PRJNA577476) | soil metagenome | isolation source: 120 cm saprolite under Douglas fir tree site 2 hole 3 replicate 1 | place: USA:California | collected 2015-04-18
GTGTTCATCGCCAGTCCCGTGGTCCAGGATTCATTGAACCACTGCTCGAAGGCGCCGCCCTGGTACGTCCAGCCATCGTGATAATTGGAGGCGGTGACGTTGGGGCAAATGCCCGCCAAGTGCGGAGGCTTGGCAATGGCCGCAAGATATTGCGTTGCTCCTACGTAGGAGCCGCCATACATTCCGACCTTTCCGTTTGCGTAGGGCAACGCTGCCGCCCATTCCACAGTGTCGTAGCCATCCTGCGATTCGTATTTGAACGGATACCACTCACCTTCGGATTGAAACCTGCCGCGAACATCCTGGGCCACTACGACATAGCCGCGCGCTGCAGCTTTAGAAGCAAACTCCATTTCCTGAGTCTTGTCATAGGGTGTGCGCACCAGCAGAATCGGAAATTTCCCAGGCGCGTTCGGGCGGTAAATGTCCGCACGCAGCTTGACTCCGTCGCGCATAGCCCCCGCGACGCCGTGTTCGATGATGATTCCGTACGTCTCCGCGGGCAGCGCAACTGGCGCTAAGGGAAGCAGGCCGGAGATTCCCACGATCCAAAGGAAAGCAATCTGCTTGGCAAAAAGGGAACGGCATTTCCGTTTCATCGCGATGGCACCTCTCGCAGGAAAAGGAGGTTGAGGAGCGTAGGCCGAAGCGAAAAGGTTGTCAAGGCGACGGTAAACACCGTGATTACGCGGTCGGAGTTGCATTCGCAGACCCTTTGAAGACGGCCCGTCCTTGAGCTGGGTCGGCCCGAAGAGTAAGAAGTAAATTGACACGACATTTTCTTCATGAACTGTTTATCTAAGTCTTCCGGTGCTTCCGCAGACCAACTACGCCGCGCGGCTGCGTAACCCCGGGGTGACAAACGTTTTATAGGGATTCCAGCGAGCTTTCTCAAACATTTTTCGTATCTAGGAAGGACCCAGAAATGGGTCCGCCGTTCGTCCGGCTGCGACGGGTTCGCGGTCACCGCGAAACGCTCCTCCGTGAACGGTCTGTGGTGGTGTGGCTTCTGGGCGAGGAGAGCCAGTGCGTTTCGCGTGCGGGCGTGCGGCAGTCGTCGCTGCCGGTCTTGGCATCTCGCTCCTTGTTGTCCCGCCTGCTTTTTCGCAGCTTCCGCTTGTGGCTTTGAGAAGAACTGTCAGTCCACCCTCCCGAATGGAGATGCCCTATGCCTACAGTACGTGTACGAACGAGGCGGCTTCACTCTCTGTTCCCTTTGGTTCTCTCGCTTCGCGCTGCGACGGTCCGGAACCTCTCGGCGTGCAGGATCCCATTCAGGCACAACTCCACGCCCTGGGCACCGCGGGCATCACCATCGAGCACGCCAGAGAGCGCATAATCGAAATTCTTCGCGACGAAAATCCCTGCAGCTCGTGGTTTCGTGAATTCGATTCGGACCCGGCCACTACGTTTGCGTCGCTCCATTTCGTGCTGGACACTTCCGGCCCCAAGTCTGTGCTGGCGTTGAAGACGGATTCCGGCGATATGCTACTCAAACACCCCTACTCCGCCGCTGTGCAAGAGAACGCCGGAAAGGGCGCGGCGCTATGGTTGAATGCGCACGGCGCGTTCTTCGCCCGTACCGCCGAGGTATTGGAACGCGAAAATAGTCGCGGACCCGAGCGGCCGATTGGGCACCGAGTGCTCCGCGTGGGATCTTACGAGGGCAGCACGCTGCGCGCGCAAGTGGCAACACTCTTACACGAACTGGGTCATGTGACCGGGGGCCTGCCCGATGATTCGGATGAATTAAGCGGCGAATCCGGACGTAACACGAATCGTGTGCTTCGCGCATGCGGAGCGCAAATCAAGGCCAGTAGGCGGCAGCGTCCTGGCAAGTTAAAGTGAGCGCAACCGGCTCAGGGCTATTTTTTCGCGGGCGCTGCGGCGATTTGCTCGATCACCAAGGCGTGCGAACCACCGCGATCGTACAACTTTCCTTTGGCCACCAGACGGCCGCCAGCGAACTCCAGGAGCCGCTTGTTTTGTCCGGTCGCAGGCGTGGTCTCCGCGATGGGCCAGTAAATGGAGCCGTCGTCAGACAGAATGACGAGCTGCGAGCCAGCCTTGGCGCAAGAGAGTGCACACTCCCGACTGATGGGCTTGTCCAGGTCCTTTGTGAACGCGCACGCCGAGTCGAGAACGTAGCCTTCCACGGAGACGCTCTTTTGCTGCGCCGAGAGAAGCAAGCACGACACACCGACAATCGCAATTAGTACGAATACCAGAGTAAAACGCTTTTGGGTTATTGCCATTGCTGGCTCCTCCTTACCAAGGACAGACAGCCGGTGGTAGCTCGCGGGCATGCTAGCACTTCCGTTTGCAGCGGCCAAGCGTGGCGATTCGAAAACACCGACGGTATTGCTCAAGCGTGTCGCCGGCGAGCGACGTTCTGAATTCTGGGATTTCGTCAGCTGAATTTCTAGACTTCTAAACCGCGGAATTGCGACGGCGCTGCAGCAGATAGACGAGCAAAAGAAAAAGAGCGAAGTAGTAGGCGGCATTCGCCGCAATTCCGACCCTTAGAAACCACCCGAATGCGACCCCGGGCGCCTCGCGCCTTGCTGACGTGACGAGTTCCGCGACCTTCAGTCCGGGAGAGAAGAGCATCAGGACCGGAGCGGGGACCGTCGGTTCATTTTCCGCGGCCAACGCGAGACCTACGAATCCGAGGGGCAGCGCCAGAATGGCGGGCAAGAGGAAGCGAAGAAAGACTCGAGCGCTCACAAACAAATTCTAACAGAGGGTCTTGCTACCCTGCGCGCGGCCTCGTCCGGCTGTGCGGTTGCACGCAATACTTCCGACTCGCCGGTCAGACACGTGAAGCAACATGGAATGACGCTTTCCTGAGCGGGCGAAAATGTGCTAAGAGCCTTCCCATCGAAGCTGAATCTAGGAGCTAAGAGGAGGGCTGATGATCAGCAGAAGAGAATTCATCGCGGCCACGGGAGCAGCGGTAACTGTTTCGAGTGTCGGCACGGCAGCGCTTTCAGAAAGGGTTGACGCCGCCGCAGGGAAATCGGCGCAACTGTTTCTTCCCGAAGACGATTTGAAGCCCGCCAATTTCGATCGCTTGCCACTGGAGTGGCACAAGAACCGCGCGAAGTTGCTGCGCGAGAAACTCGCAGACGACGGCCGGGACGGCATTCTCCTCACGGATCGCTGGAACATCATTTATTTCACTGGGCTGTGGCATACCACCACGGAACGGCTCGTATGGGTCTTTCTGCCAGCAAAGAGCTCGGATCCGGTGTGGTTTTACTCCGCTCTGGACCGCGATCTGGTTAAGACTTGGTGGCACACCGACAGCGAGATGTATTTCGATTTTCCTCATGCGGACGGCGCCTTCCCCAACGAGGGTAAGGTGCAGATGGGCGCAAAGGTGGACCTCGCCGAATGGGTTTTCAAGGCACTCAAGAAGCGGGGATACACAGAAAAGAATTTGGTCGCGGACATCGAGCTCACACCGTCTGTCCAACGTAAGGTAGTCGGGGTTCTCGGCCGCGAAATGGGTTCCGCAGAGGATGCGTGCATGAACATGCGCGTTCACAAAACGCCCGAAGAACTGGGGCTAAGCCGGCGCGCTTACAACTACTTCAATCAGATGCACGCGTTCGCGCGCGATATGCTGCTTCAGCACGGCACGGACCTCACGGACTTCGACATTGCCAGTGCCGCTACCAAATATGGGACTGATCTGGTGATGGCCGACATCAAGCGCGACGGCGCACCGCACACCGCTGTGGGAATCGAAATTGACATCGGGTGCCGCGTCGGGCGCTCCACTGCTTACCCGCATCCCAATCAATTCCTGCACAACAAGATTTCTCGCGGGCAAGCCCTGCAAATCGAAGGCGGCGTGCACATCGCCGGCTGTGGCGGCGAATTGTATCGCCCCTTCTTCATTCATCCGCTGACCGAACAGATGAAGAAGCTCTGGACCATCAGCCGGGACTGCTGCGTGATGCAAAAAGAGGAGTCCATCGCCGGTGTGACCTGTTCCACCGTCGCTTACAAGATCCACAAATACCAGGTGAAGAACGGAGTCGCGCCCTACATCTACCACCGCCCGGCGCATGGCGAAGGCTGGGAAGGCCACCAGAAGCCGTATCTTTCGCTCGGCGATTACACCATGCTCGAACCCGGGATGTGTTTTTCCGTTGAACCCGGACTCTACGATCCCGAGCACGGCATCGGCTCCAATTTCTCCGATAATTTTGTGGTGCAACCGGAAGGCCCGGCTCGCCAGATGTCGCGGCTGCCGTGGAGCGAGGAATGGTGTCTCGTCAAACTCTAAACTCAAATTCCCTTGGCGGTTCTGGTTTGCGGCCCTTCCCCGTTCCGTTGCGGGAGCCTCGAGCATCCGGAGTCAGTGACCCGTATCACTCTTCGATGTGACCTGCGTCATGCCATAATCACAGAGCTGCATCGAGGCGGGGTGTGTGATGAAATCGTGGGGAATCATTGCTGTTGCTGCCATCACTTGTGCGCTTGTCGCTGCGATTTCATTGGTCGGACCGCATACCGCGAAATCGCAGCAATCCTCGGCAGGTCAGCAGTCGCTGACCATTGAGGAGTACCAGCCCAAGTCCACGCTGGTCACCACAGACCACAAGGTCGAGCGCGCGAAATTTCCGTTCATCGACATCCACAGCCATCACTGGAATCCCACGCTCGAGCGCGTGGATCAGCTGGTGAAGGAAATGGACACCATCAATCTCCGCGTGCTCGTCAATCTCAGCGGCGGCACTGGCGAGGAGTTGCGGAAAACCGTCGCTACCATGAAGGGCCGCTATCCCAATCGATTCGTGGTCTTCGCCAATCCGAGCTATGACGACATCAACACCTCCGGCTATGGCCAGCGCGCCGCGGACCGGCTTGCGCAAGACGTCCGTAATGGCGCGCAAGGTCTCAAGATTTTCAAGAACTTCGGCATGGACCTCAAATATGCCAATGGCGGACGCGTGCACGCGGACGACCCGGTTTTCGATCCCCTTTTTGATAAATGCGCCGAGCTGAAAATCCCGGTGCTCATTCACATTGCCGAGCCGTCGGCGTTTTTCGATCCGTGGGACAAGTACAACGAGCGTTGGCTGGAACTCAAGGAATTCCCGCAGCGCGCGCGCCCACCCTCGCGGTATCCGCCATTTGAAACGCTGATGGCCGAACGCAACCATCTGTTCGCGAAACACCCGCGCACCAATTTCATTGCCGCGCACCTCGCTTTTCACGGGAATGATCTCGAGCGCTTGGGCAAATTGTTCGACACGCTGCCCAACATGTACGTGGATATCGCGGCGGTGCTTGCCGAGCTCGGCCGCCAGCCGTATTCCGCGCACGATTTCTTGATCAAGTATCAGGATCGCGTGCTGATGGGCAAAGACATCTACGATGTGAATGAATACAAATGGTATTTTCGCGCGCTCGAAACGCGCGACGAATACTTTGAGTACTACCGAAAGCGCCACGCTTTCTGGCGCATCTATGGCTTCGAGCTTCCGGATGAAGTGCTGAAGAAGGTCTACTACAAGAACGCCCTCCAGCTCGTGCCTGGGATAGACGCCAAAGCCTTCCCTCAGTAAAGCCGAGGTCAGGTCTTCTTTCTCTCAATCTTCAGATTGAGAACGATCTCCTTCTTACTGTCGAAGCTGGAGATGGTGTGCGTTGTGGATTTCGCGCCGTCTTTTTCCGCATGAATCTCGTAGTCCGTGTTGGGATCGAGACCGCTGAAGCGATAGTTTCCTTCTTCGTCGGCGATGTAGCTGCGCACCGCGTTGGTGCGCGTATTCTTAAGAAACACCACACCCGAGGCAACGGGATCTTCGGAGGATTTGTCCGTGACGATGCCGCGAACGGTGCGAAGTTGTGCTTCGCGCTTGGCATCCTGCGCCGCAGCGATCGAAACGCAGAACGCCAGCGCCAGACCCACAGAGAAGATGCGCCGGATGTTCATTTTTTTCCTCCCGCCACCGGTTGCATGCGAAAGACCAGGTTATTGTCAGCAGCCGTGCCGCTTTTCGCGTCCACGACCTTCGTTTGGTCTGCGAAGCCCTTCGCGTGCACTACCATCTCATATTCAGAACCCTGCGGCACGCGCATTGCGAATTCTCCTCGAGAATTGGTGTAGTCCTCCCAGCGAAACTTTTTTTCTCCCGCGCGCCGAATGCGCAACTTTACCGCGGGAAATGCGAGCGCTTTGTCGGTGAAGACGGAACCGCGAATCAGAAAATCGTTGGCGTGACTGTATTTTTGTTTGCCGTTTTTTGCCGCCAGCTTTGCAGCAGCTGTACCAGCAGCCGACTGTGTGGGTGTAGTTGGCGCAGGTTCTTGGGCTGGAGCAAAGCGCACCGCAGTCAGCACCACGACGGCCACGCTCAAGAAAGCGACACCCCGAAGCCTATGCAATGAACCACTCCTTAATAGCTTGGATGTGGGCAGGCAGATAACAAGATGCCAGGCACGGAAGGGCGGTGTTACTCCTCGTCGTCTTCCTCGTCCTCTTCTTCCTCATCCTTGGGAACGTCACCATTTTCGCCGGCCTCACCCTCTTCCTCATCCTCCTCTTCTTCATCCAGATCTTCGGAAATGATGTTCAGGTGAACGGGATGGGTTTGCGACACTTCGAGCTCGGATTCACACTCCGGGCAACTCAAGATCTCGCCCTCTTCGACCTCATCTTCGTCGACATCGATCTCTGCGGAACATTCAGGGCAGCGGATCACGGATTCCATCCTCCGTACAGTCTCTCGAAAGGCTTGGCGCCGCCAAGACCGGGAGCACCACCGTCAAGCGTATTATATAACGCGGAATACGAAGTCAACTCCCCGGGGCGGATTGTTCACGATTGCCCCCAGCACAGCACGAGTTTAGACATTACATGGCATCTTCGCGAGAATATCCGGAACGGCCCATGGTCGGTGTGGGAGGCGTGATCATCGATGAGGGTCGTGCGTTGCTGATCCGGCGGGGCAGCGAGCCCCTACTCGGAGAATGGTCGATTCCCGGCGGCACGCTGGAATTGGGGGAGACCCTCGAGGAAGGTGTGGCACGGGAACTACTAGAGGAGACCGGGCTGGAAGTGCGAGTTCTGGAGTTGATCGAGGTCTTTGATCGGATTTATGTCGAGAGCACGGCGGGCGGTGCCGAACCCCAAAAAGGGCCGCGCTTTCATTACGTGATTATGGATTATCTTTGCGAACGCCTTAGAGGGCAGCCGCGTGCAGGGAGCGACGTGACTGACGTGGCGTTTGCCCGTGAAGATGAACTCCACGGGTACAAATTGACGGAAACGGCGACGCGTATTTTGCGGAAGGCTTTCGCCATGGATCGCGCGCGCCGCGAGGGGATTTCGGGCCGCAGCGCTTGAACCGCTGCACTCGCTCACTGCGCTTTATTGATTTCGATGCTGCCGTTGGAGTCGGTAAGCTGCAGCTGACAGCCGCCCGACCCGATCGTGCCGTTCAAGGAATCAGTGCCAACGTTACCTGTCGCGGTAATCGGCAGATCCGTGGAAATGCGGCCAAAAGACGTGCGCGCGCTGACGTTATAGCCCACGCCTGCCGGAATGCGCACGCGAATCGAAGAAAAGGAAGTTTTCAGCGAGATGTCACGGCAGGCGCTGGCCGGGCGCACCGCAGCGACGGAGACTCCGCCATTCTGGTTGTTCACCGTGATTTTGCCGCCCATGCTTTCCAGCGTGACTCCCGCAAACGACGTGCTCACCTCCGCGTCTCCTTTGACGTTGCGCGCTGTCACCGACCCGTTGCTGTTTTCCACCGTCAGATTCCCGCTGATGCGATCGGCCGAGACACTGCCGAAACTGGTCTTGGCAAACGTGTCGCCGCCGATATCGGTCAGCGTGATGCTCCCGTTGCCGGTTACCGCCCGGATTCCCTTGGAGATGTCCGAGGCTTCAATCGCGCCGAAGGAAGATTTCAGCTCGACTGCGCCATGGGCCGAGCGCAGGGTAATTTTTCCGTTGGACGTTTCAGCATTCAGAGCGCCGGCGATGTTGCTCAACTCGAGATTTCCGAAAGAGTCGCGAACAGTGACTGAGCTCCCAGATAGAGAACTACCGGAGACGCGGCCGTTGCTCGTGGTGCAGTTGACCCGGCCTTTTACATCCGAGAAGGTTACATTCCCGAAGCTGTCGGTGATATCGGCGGCCCCTCCGATCGAGGAAACCTCCACGTTGCCGTTGTTGTCGTGCACGATCAAATCGCCGCGAATATTGCGCGCATCGACGCTGCCAAAAGAAGTGGTGATCTTTGCGGAAGCGGCATCGGACAGGCTGACTGCGCCATTGCCCCCGGTAATGTCGGCCGCGCCCTGTATGTCGCGCACGGTAATGCTGCCGAAGCGATTGCGCAATTCGAGCGTTCCCTTGATCCCGGATACTTGCACCGAGCCATTGTTGTCGTTCACGGAGGTGTCACCGGCAGCGCTCGTGAGTTCGATGCTGCCGAAGGAGTTGTTGAGCCGCGTGGCGCCGGTATCGCGCACGTTGAGCGAGCCATGGCTGTTGTCGAACTCACTTTTGCTGCGCACGCCGGCAGCGTTCACGCTGCCGAAGCTGTTTTTCACAAACAGCGGCGCGTCCGAGGGCATCGCTATGTCGTAGTCGACGGAATAGGACGCATTCTTGTGACCGGACCAGTTTCTAGTCTCTTCCGGATAGTTCGTACGAACCTGCACACCCTGCGAGGTCTGCTCCACGTCGATCCGGACTTTGTCCGCAAAGGATTGCGCCTGGTCGCGGGAGTCAGCTTGCGCGCGAATCGTCGCGGAGATTTTGAGGTCGCGACCTAATTCGCCGTGAATGCGCACTTCTCCGAATTTGTTTTCGATGCGAAAGGACTGGCCTGCAGTGAGCGTCAGAGTTTTTTGAAAGTCGCGCGTAACCTGTTCTTGGCCCGGATTCGTGGCCACGCAGGGGAGAGGCATCACCACGAGAAAGGCCGTCGCGAACAGCAACGTCTTCGCGGTGTCACCGCGCGCCCGAAACTGCCAGTCTTGCAGCGTTTGTCGTACCGCGCAGTTCATCGCTTTTCCTCCAGAATCTCTTCGAGCGTGCGCTGCTTCTCTTGGTACATCGCTAGCAACTCGTAGCGCAGATGGGCGTTCGACGGGTTCTGTCCGGTCTGCGCGCGCAGATCATCAATGGCACTGTCTAGCACAAGGAGCTTTTCGCGATAGTTGGCCATCAGCGCGGTCCCTGGAGTCTCTAGCTGTGGCTTGGCTTCCGTGGCGAGTTTGTCAATGGCCTGTACGTAAACGGATTCGGCGCTCTCGACGTCAGCAAGCGCCTTGCTCTTCAACAGTTCGGTCGATTGCAGCGGTGAGTGCGTCGGCCGCCGCAAGAGCCAGCCTGCGGACAACACCAGTAGCAGGACGAGCGCCACAGCCGCAGCGGCTTGCCAGGCGAGCGAGAGATTCGGCAATAGTAAGCGCCAGTTCCAACGTGTGCGCTGCCCGGCAACGGTCGCTTGTTCTGCCAGGGACTGCCGGATGCGTGGCCACAGCGTGGGACTAGCCGAGTAGTCGCGCAGTTCGCTGGCGGCCAGGCTCAGGGAGCGCCAGGCGCTGAGCTCTGCGGCGCAGTTGGGGCAGCTCCCTGCGTGCGCTTCGAGCGCGGCCCATTCGGACGGCGTGCCGTCTTCAAAAATCCGATCCCCATCGTTGCAGTTGACGTTCATCTGATTCACCGTGCTCCCGCGGCGTCGCTGTGCCGCGGAGGTTCCAGCATCTGGCGAAGATTTTTCTTCGCTTGGAAAAGTGTGTTCTTCGAGGCCGCTTCGCTAATTTCCAACATTTCGGAAATCTCGGCGTGGCGAAACCCCTCCACCTCGTAGAGCAGAAAAACATCGCGTTGGTGGCGCGTCAGCTTGGCCAGGGCGCGCTCTAGCGCCAGCCGCAAGGATGGGTGCGCGCTTGGGGCTCGAGGCTCGGGCCGTGAGGCCGCATCCTCGCGTTCGTCGTCCGTCGCAACTTCTTTCTTGCGCAGCCGGCTGCGCCGCGCGTCGTAACAAGTATTCACCAAGATACGAAAAGTCCAGGTCGCGAAACTCGATTGCCCGCGAAAGCTTGCAATGCTGCGCTGTACCTTGAGAAACGTCTCCTGCACCGCATCTTCGGCATCGGTGGAGCTGCCCAGAATGTTGCGCGCCAGATTCTTCATGCGCGCGCCGTGCAATACATACAGGCGCTCGTAAGCGCGCAGATCACCCGACTGGCATGCGGCGGCCAGCGCGAGGTCGTTCGCTCGTATGCTGTCCGCCGTTGGATCCGGAGCCGTAACTTGTTCCCGGAAAGGTTCCACTCGCCTCTCCCGTTGCGCTACGGGAGGGATTCTAGTCTCCCAGGCCAGCGCAAGTCCCATCATTCCCATGGGTTGCTCCTGGGGTATAGACGACCGCGAGCAATGAAATGTCAGGGCTGGGTGCCGGCGCAGGCGAGCCAGCGAGAGCGCGTTCGGCCGGTAAGCTGCTGAGGCTTAAGGAATTATCAGGGCACGCGGCCGGCGGAGATGGTATCGGCCGCAGCCAGGGCTAAAAAGATCTTCTTGTGAAAATAACTGTCTTCGTGGCCGATCAAAACACGATTCGGAAAACCTAGATCGTCTCCAATGAAAAGGCGCGGATTGCGCAGGTCGGATGGAAGATCAAAGACGACGTCGGTGACGTACGATTCGCCCGGCTGCAAGGGCTGCGACAGCGGCCTTGTGGTGCCGCGCATTTTAGCCAGCGCCGCCTGTGCTTGCGTAGATGGCGCAAACTCGTGGCCTTGATCGTCCACGAGAACGACCCGCCGGTGACCCGGTGGGAGTTCGCCATTACCGCGATGCGGAGAGATAGTGCTGGGATCAAACCAAGTTTTGAGGTGCACAATCACGAAACGCCCGGCGGCCAAGCTTGGGCGCAGTTCATCGCCGAGCGCGGTGCTCTCTTCCACACCCGCGATGGAATAGGCGATATGGCAATCGATTTCGCAGAAGTATTTGTGCTCGCCCAGCGCGAGCACCTTCTCATGGCTTGTGAGCGACACGCCCACAAGGACCAGTGCGTAGCCGGACAGCAAGGCGAGACCTAACACGATCGCCCCGAATCCAATCCACTTCTTTCGGGTCCAGAGTGCAAAGAGGACAAACAGCACCAACAGGACTAGAAGTCCAAGGGTTCCCAAAAACGCCATGACCACAAGCGGCGCGTGTTCTGGCATGAATTCCATAAAGGCTCTCCCTTCAATAGCACTTGGCTTGTTAAAGTTCTATCCTGCGACGACGTCCGGCAGAGCGCCGCGCGTGCGTTCGCGGCGCGCAAATTCCCGTACCGCGGACTCGAAGTCGCCGACGGTGAAATCGGGCCAACGTTTCGACACGAACACAAATTCCGCGAAGGCGCATTCCCACAGCAAAAAGTCAGAAAGTCGCTGCTCGCCGCCGGTGCGAATGAGCAAATCGACCTCCGTCGACCCGCCGTGCAAAACTTCGGCTAGAACATCGCTGAAGGATTCCGGCGAAAGTCTGGTGACTTTGTAAAACCGGCAAGCGGCGTGGAAGATCGCTTCGCGAGCGGAATAATCGACCGCCAGCCGCAAGTGCAGGTGCGTCCCCTGCATCGTGGCCGCTTCGGAATCGGCAATCGCCTGACGCAAAGTGGCGGGCAGGCGATCGCGCCGGCCGATCACGCTCAGCCGCACGCCTTCTTCAATGCACTTGGAAGTTTCCGTCAACAGATATTCATGCAGCAGCCGCAAAATCCCGTTGACCTCAGCCGCCGGACGCCTCCAGTTCGCGGAGGAGAGCGCGAAGAGGGTAAGCGTGTGGATGCCCAGGCCCGGCGCCGTGGCGATAATTCGGCGCGCGGCCTCGGCGCCGGCACTGTGCCCCGCGGAACGCGGCAAGCCGCGAGAAGAAGCCCAGCGGCCGTTTCCGTCGGAAATAATGGCGACGTGGAGCGGTCGAGCCTGCGCGGAGGAAGGTACCACCGCAGGGGGTTGTTGCAAAACGATGGGTGAGGTGTGCATGGGGTAGCTCTTCTTTTCTCCGCCGCTGCGATGTAAATGCAAACTACTCTGTATTACAAAGTATACGAGCAAAAAAATTTCGCCGGTTCACCCTTCGCGCGTGGCGCGAATCAGCGCTTCCATATGATTCAGATAGCGCTCCAGCGCCCGCCGTCCGGCGGCCGCAAGCCGGTACTCCGTTTTCGGCAGACGCCCATCGAAGGATTTCGTGCATACGATGTAATCGGCTTCTTCGAGCTTGCGCGCGTGAACGCTCAGGTTGCCATCGGTGGTCTTCAGCATGGCTTTTAATTCATTGAA
>WNFF01008106.1_pt1 | contig 12321 bp, 9 predicted proteins | sample 5400441 | NCBI WGS metagenome assembly WNFF01 (sample SAMN13153345, study PRJNA577476) | soil metagenome | isolation source: 120 cm saprolite under Douglas fir tree site 2 hole 3 replicate 1 | place: USA:California | collected 2015-04-18
GGCCTCGACGTTGCGGTCGAGAGCGAGGCGGGGCTCTGCGCCACGGGACACGCCGGCTTGGCGGCCGGCTCGGCGGCGTCGCCGAGCATCGATGGGTTCGAGCAGGCATTTCCACCCGCGACCCGTCCGGCCGCGGACGAGCGCACGCTGGCGCCGGGGAGGCGGCTCGGCATCGCGCCGTTCCGCGCCACCGCCGAATTTTCGGCAGGCTACCTCGCCGACGTCGGCGAGACGCATCGCCTCTACGCCGGCGCGGGACTTTGCCATCCGGGCATTCTGCTTCGCCTGTGCAATTGGGCGCTGACCCAGAACGTGGTGCTGGGACCCTGGATCCACGCCGGCAGCAAGGTGGAGAATTTCGCCGCTGCGCGGATCGGCGACGAGCTCACGGTCGCTGCCGTGATCAGGGGCAACTACGAGCGCAAGGGGCATCGCATGGTCGATCTCGACGCGCTCATCCTGGCCGATGGGCGCACCTTGATTGCGCGCATCGCGCACACCGCGATCTGGCGCCCGCGGCAGGTTGTGGCGGCTTGATTGTCCCCGAGGTCGGCCGTCACACGACCTGATTCTTCAGCTCGTCCTCGCCGCGCCAGAGCCGCCCGAGATTCTCCAGCAGCAGATCGATGACATTGTCCTCGTAGCGGCGGGTCTCGCCGGCGCTATGCGGCGTGATCAGCACGTTGGGAAACGTCCACAACGGCGAATCTGCCGGGAGCGGCTCGTCCCAGAAGCAATCGAGCGCAGCGCCAGCGATGCGCCCCTGCCCCAGCGCGCCGATCAGCGCCGGCTGGTCGACCACCCGGCCGCGCGCGACATTGATGAGGAACGCCGAGGGCTTCATCGCCGCGAAAGCGGCGGCCCCGAACAGCAGCTCGGTCTGCGGGGTGAGCGGGCAAGTAAGGGCCACGAAATCGGCCTGCGGCAGCAGCTCGAGTAAACCATCCTGAGCCGCGACCAGCTCGGCGGCGCCGGCCGCCACGGTGGGATTGCGCTTGGTGGCGATGACGCGCATGCCGAAACCGCTCGCAAGCGCCGCCAGCCTCGAGCCGATGCGGCCGAGGCCGATGATCAGCAGCGTCTTGCCGGAAAGCTCGTCTTCCCGCAGCGCCGGATCGGCAATCATGCCGCGCCAACGGCGGCTCGCCTGGTTGTCGCGCGCCTGCGGCAGTTGCCGCGTCAGAGCCAGCATCAGCGCCGTCGCGTGTTCCGCCACCGCGCGTTCGTTGACACCCTGCGCGCTCGCGAGCCGAATGCCGCGCGCACGCAAGGCTTCGCGGGCATACTGATCGGTGCCGGCGCTGATCGATTGGATGAAGCGCAACTTTTTCGCGCGGTCGAGCAGCTCGTTGCGCCACAGGCCGGAAACCACCAGCACATCGGCTTCGCCGATTCGGCTCCCGAGTTGCCCGGAAACCACCAGCACGTCGGCCGCGCCGACCCGCGCCTCGAGTTCGTCCAGCGTCCGCAGCTCGAAGAACTCGATCCCGGTCTTGCGCAGCACGAAGCGGTCGCCGAGCCGGTAGGCGACGTGCGCAAAACAAATGGTGAGGTGCTCGCGATCGGGAAGCGGAGGTCCGGCCATGCGTCCAACAATCATATGAGACTGGAGCAAACGCAATGCGCTCGATGGGTGCGGGGAGGCCCGCTACCACCGAGCTTCGCAATGACGCACCGCGACCATCCACTCCGGTTCCGACTTGTGCTACGCGGTGCGGATCGAAGATGATGCACGGGTGAAGCATCCCCGACCGGAACCGGACCGCCGGGGAGCCGAAGCAAGCCGGTCGGGAGGGAGCTTTGACAGGACGCAATTTCCGACGCGCCCGGTGGGGTGCGGTGCTGTTGGCTGCGGTGGTCTGTGTGTCGGACGGGTCCGCGGCCAATGCCCAGAGCGTCAGCGTGCGGATCGCGCGCCAGTTCGGCATTTCCTACATGCCGCTGACGATCATGGAGCAGAAGCATCTGCTCGAACAGCAAGGCAAGGCGCTCGGCCTCGAGATCAAGACCGAGTGGGTGCAATTCACCAGCGGAACGCCGATGAACGAGGCGCTGATTTCCGGGAATCTCGATTTCGCTTCCGGCGGGGTCGGCCCCCTGCTCAGCATCTGGGGCAAGACCCGCGAAAATCTCGGCGTGAAGGCCGTCGCCGCGCTCAACTCGATGCCGCTTTATCTCAACACCATCAATCCGGCGGTGAAGACGATTCAAGATTTCACCGACAAGGACCGCATCGGATTGCCGGCGGTGCGGGTATCGATCCAGGCCATCACCTTGCAAATGGCGACCGAGCAGGCATTCGGCCCCGGCCAGGGCGGCAAATTGGATCCGCTCACGGTGTCGCTCGGCCACCCCGACGCCATGGCGCAGATGATGAGCGGCAGGTCGGAGATCAGTGCGCATTTCGGTTCGGCGCCGTTCATGTACCAGGAACTCGAGGACAAGCGCGTCCACAAGGTGCTTGACAGCTACGAGGTGCTCGGCGGTCCGCACACCTTCAACGTGGTGTGGACGACGAGCAGGTTTCACGACCAGAACCGCAAGGTGATCGCGGCATTCGTGGCGGCGCTCGACCAGGCGATGAAACAGATCGCGGCCGATCCCGCGGCGGCGGCGGCGCTGTGGGTCAGGGCCGAGAACTCCAAGCTTTCGGCCGCGCAGATCGAGAAGATGATCCGGCTTCCCGAGAACGAATGGACCCTGATTCCCAAGAAAATCCTGACCTACGCGGATTACATGAGCCGCGCCGGCATGATCCCGGCGAAGCCCTCGTCGTGGCAGGGCGTGTTCTTCGAGGAAGCCCACAAGCTTCCGGGCAGCTGACAAGCCGAGAGCTGCGCCTGCTCGCGCTCATAGGCGGTGGGCTCGCAATGCTTGCCGGCACCTGCTCCTGGTTGGAGACTCAGGCAAAAATTCCGGTTCCGGTCGGGAGCCCGTCGAAATCCAGCCAACGGTGGCCGTGGTAATCGTATAGTTTGCAACGCCGCGTGATCTCGCGGTGTTTTCGCCAAGTCCACCGCTCCATCACGACGTCAGCGTGAGCATCGGTGATGATTTGCGATTCTGCTCGATCGAGGCCCCAGATCGGGATCCGCGGATCTATATGGTGCGCGCCGTGTAAGCCCAGATCGGTGACGAAGAAGATGAGCCATCTCGGCACCCCCATGTGCACCGTGCAAGTCACCTGTCCGGTATAGAACGACCATTCGTCCCGCCGTGAGAACCACGGCACCATGGGATGCGTGTGATTTAGAAAACTCACGAATCCAACCATCCAGTTGAAGACGAGGAACGGCAGCACGATCGACAAGAGAACCCGCGCCGCAAATTGGTTGAGGTCATGTGCACCTATCGACAGCACCGCCAATTGCGCGCAAAAAAACCCGACAACCGCAATGGAGTCCAAAAAATACACCAACTTGAGTTTTTGCACGAAGCGCCGTCTGGGAAACAGCATTTTACGTCCCCAAATGGCGCAAAGGTAGTACGCGCCGACGCCGATGGTGGTCCGGTAAAACCGCTCCATGTGCCGGCCGGCCCATGTCAGACGATCATATTCTTCTTTGGACAGCGGCACCCAAATGTAATCACGGCCTTTCAAATTCGTGAACGCGTGGTGCCGCCAATTGTGAAATAGGAGCCACAGACTGAACGGATGATAGGCGGGCAAATTTGAAAGCCGACCGACAATCCGGTTGAGGCGTCGGCTGGTGAAATGGCAATCGTGTCCCGCGTCGTGCGCGATCCGAAACAGCAGCGCGATGAGCGGTCCCGTTGCGAGAGAGCACGCGACGCGCAGCCAAATCGAAGCGAGGAAAGCCGCGCCGAGAAAACACGCCATGTACGCGGCCGCTGCGGCCAACGACAGGAACGCGGCCCAACCCACTGACTGCGTCCGCAGGGCTGCGAGCGGCTGCCGCAACTCCAGAATAGCGCTCGAAGCCACATGTCCCTCCAAGCCGAAACCGGCGCCGAGAATTACCCCTGGTTGTCATCGACCTTGGCATATCGCGCACATGGGCGCCAGCCCGCCCGGCACGAACCCACAACCACGCGGCCACGCTGGGCGCGAAAGCCGCGATTGCGAGGCGCCGCACCGGCATTGCGGCCGCAGCTGACTTGCGCAACCACCGATGGGGGGCTCGCCCGCGCCGCGGCACGCCGCAAGCTGGACCGCTCAGCCGACCCGTTCGCGCAGTCGGCCGAGGCGAAGCAGTTCGCGTTTCATGCCGAATTGTGCGGCTTCCAGCGAGGCGGCGGCAATCAAGTCGCGAGCCCGCACGGCATCGCCCGGTCGACCCCGGTCGAGCAGCATCCGGGCAAAGCCGCGCCGGGTTCGCACCAAAAATGCCCTTGCGGCAATTCTTTCATTTATCGCCAAAGCTTGAGTGAAGTGATGCTCCGCCTCGTCCCAGAGCTCGAGCGCAGATGCAAGCAGGCCGCAAGGGTAGGCCAGCGATCCGTAACAGAGCACGATGTTGACGATGGTGCCGATTTGCCCGGCCAGCGGCTTGAGCCGTGGGTATAACAGTATCGCCGACTTTCCGTCCCGCAGATCGGCGCAAACTTCCGCGAGAATCAGCATGCTTGAGGACCACGTCCAATGCAGCGGAATGGCAAAGCCGTCGCCGGCGAGCACATGCAACTGTTTGCGAGCCTCGTCAGGCCGGTCGGTTTCACAGTACAGCCATGCCAGACTGGCGCGCCAGGCCGGGATGTGCGGCTGCGCCTCGACGTTGGCCAGGATGGCATCGAGGAGTTCGCCATAGCGGCCCTGGATGCGGCGAATTTCGGAGAGCTGCGCGCCGAACACGCTCTTCGCGTCCGGCTGCCCGCTGGCCGTGCCGACCTGAAAACCGGCAAAAGCCTGTTGTTCGGCATCGGGCGCTGCGCGAAGAATCGCGGTCATCGCGCGCGCGGCGCCTGCCCACCAGACGAAATATGGCTGGCGCAGCGTCGCGGCGAGTTCTTCCATGCGGGCGATCATCCTCTCGGCGCTATCGACATCCCCCGACTCTAGCAACGCGCCCGCGAGGTGATAGGCGGCTTGCCAGCGCAACTCGTTGCCGCCGAGTTGCTCGGCGACGACGTCCAGCTCGGCGCTTAACGCGTGCCGCTCCCCCAGTGTGGTCGGATCGTGCACGGCAAATATGCGGATATTCAGCGCGTGGGCCAAAGCAATCTTGTCATCCAGCCGCCGCGCAATCGCCACCGCTTGCCGGGAAAGCTCGTGACGCCGGTCGCGCTGCGGAGTGAAAACGAGCTCGACGGAAAGCTGCGCTAGAAGCCTGGTCCGCAGCACGCTGTCGGCCTCGCCCAGCGCGGTGAGTGCCTCCTCATCCAACGCGATGAGATTCTGGTCAACGAGCGTGGCGCTTGCATACATGCCGCCCGGACGGTGGCTGCCTAGCACGGCCAAGGCGAACCGCTGCGAGTCGCGCAAACGGCGAGCAATCTCCGCTGCTTTGGCCACGGTCTCGCGATAGCCGGGATTGCCCGCACGGCGCTGGGCATCGCCCAGCGCGATCAGCAGGTCGCATTGCAATTGTTCGCCGTCGCTATCCAGAGGCTCCAGCGCGGAGAACGCCTGCTCGTAATAGCCCGCCGCCGCCTCGAATGCGAGGCCGGCCAGCGCCCGGTCGCCCGCCTGGCGCGCGTACATGACGGCCTTGGCGCCATCACTGACCTTTGTCGCTGATAGCCAATGATGCGCCAGCTCGTTGATGCGACCGCCAGGCTTGGCGCCCGCAATCTCCTCGAGTGCCTCGCCAACCCGCCGATGGATCCGGGCCCGGCGCGATGCGCTCAGTTCCTCGTACAGAGTGGCGCGCATCAGCACGTGCCGAAAGGCATAGCGGTCCGTCTCTCCCGGCACTTCTCGGACCAGCGCGGCGGAGTTCGCTTCATCGATCGCATCGAGGATGGCGTCTTCGCTTATCTCCACGATCCGACTCAGCACCACCAGATCGAACTCGCGGCCAATCACCGAGGCAAGGCTCAGCACTTTGTTGGTCTGCTCAGAAAGCCGCGACAGACGCCGACCGATCGCCTCCTTCACGCCTTCGGGGATTCCCAGGCTCGCGATCTCGCCATGATAGGTCCAGCGCTCGGCTTCGCGGAACAGCACACCGGATTCGGTGAGGTTTCGCAGGATTTCTCCGACGAACAGCGGGCTGCCTTCGGTTTCGCGGCGTATCGTGTGTGCCAGGGCGATTCCGGCGCCATCGAGCTCGTGCCCCGCCGCCGCGCTCATCAGCGCCGCCACTCCTTCGTCGTCGAGTCCACGCAGCGCGATTCGCTCGACCTCGGTTTCTCGCCGCAGGTCCGCCAGCAAGGCCGTGAGCGGATGCACGCGCGAGAGTTCGACATCGCGGTAGGTGCCGATAATCAACAATCGCATCGGCGCCGGCGAACGCACGATGTGCTTGAGGAGCAGCAAATTCGGCGCGCCCGCCCATTGCAGGTCGTCGAGGACGAGCAGGACGGGATTCTGGCGTGAGGCGGCTCCCAGGATGCCGGTCGCCGCTTCGAACATCAGGTAGCGCTCGGTCTCGGCCTCGGCAGCCTGCGGCTTGGGAAGCTCGGACACTCGATCGGCCAGATCGGGCACCATACGCACCAACTCGCCCTTGTGCTCGCGCACGTGGGCAGCCAGCGCCTCGTCGGACGCGTGGACCACGTAATGGCGCAACGCCTCGACAAAAGGCCTGTAGCCGAGGTTGATGTCCTCATCGCATGAGCCGAACAGCACGACGGCATTCTCGGCATGCGCGATGCGCGCTGCCTCAACCGCGAGGCGGGTCTTGCCGATGCCGGGTTCTCCGGCGATCAGCACCGTCTGTCGCTTGCCCTGCTTGGCGGCTTCCCAGCATCGCGCGAGGACCGCCTGCTCGCTGGCGCGTCCGAACAGTCCGAATCGGGAAGCCGAGGCAAGCTTGGGCGGCAACGGGTGCGCTTGCAGAGGTTGCCAGGCTACCTCGCATGCGGGCACGGCTTCCGGCAGCCCCTTGAGCGCGAGTTCGCGGGTGCCGGAAAACTTGTGCCCACGGCCGCGTGCCAGCCCTCGGACGAGATCCGATACCAGAATTTGTCCCGCCGAGGCGGCCGCACACAGTCGCGATGCCTCAACGACAGGCGGACCATAGAGGTCGTTGTCTGCGCGCGTGGCCTCGCCGGAGGATGCCCCGACGCGAATCTGAAGCTGACCTCCGTTACCGCGCGCCTGCACGTCAGCCGCCTGCTGGATGGCAATCGCGCAGGCAATGGCATCGGCAGCACTGCCGAAAGAGAGCATCAGACCGTCGCCGGTGCTCTTGATTTCAATCCCATTGTGTTTGATCGCAGCCGAGCGCAATGCGCCAAAATGCGCGGTTCGAAGCTCCTCATAAGCGTCATGTCCAATTCGGGAAGCGAGTTCCGTCGAGCCGACCAGGTCGGTGAACACCACTGTGACGGTTTCGGTTCTCGCCATGGATCCGGAATTCCAGATGCTTGGTCCCAGGCCGACTATACTCCACCGCGACCATCCCAGGTAGAAAAATCACCCAGCACCGGTCCGCAGTCGGGACCGCGCAAGGATGGCCGCGTCCATCTGCGGTCTTTTTCCGACTTGCATCGAGCAACGTGGATCGAAGATCATTGATCCAGAGTCCCGATTGCGCCGTCCCCGTGGCCGATCTGGTCTCGAGGACATGCACGAGCCTCCGGGGCAGCTGAGAAGAAGCCGCGACATGCGCCTGCTCGAGGTCGAAGGCGTGACGCTACAGTACAAGACGCCGCGGCATCTGGTGACCGCGGCCTATAAGGTCGATTTCGCGGTCGACCAGTCGGAGCGCTACGTCATCCTCGGGCCGTCGGGCTGCGGCAAGTCCACGCTGCTCAAGGCCGTGGGCGGATTCATGCGGCCGGTCGAGGGCACGATCCGCATCCGCGGCACGGAAGTCTCCGAGCCCGGCCCCGATCGGATGATGGTGTTCCAGGAATTCGAGCAGCTGATGCCGTGGAAAACCGTGCTTGGGAACGTGCTGTTTCCGATGCGGGCAACAGGAAAATTCCCGCGTGCTGCGGCGCGCGACCGCGCCGAGGCCGCGATCGAAACGGTGCGGCTCACCAAGTTCCGCGACGCCTACCCGCACATGCTCTCCGGCGGCATGAAGATGCGCGTGGCGATCGCGCGCGCCATGGTGCTCGAGCCCGATATCCTGCTGATGGACGAGCCGTTCGCCGCGCTCGACGCGCTCACCCGCCGCGCCATGCAGCAGGAGCTGCTGTCGCTATGGCAGCAGCTGCGGTTCACCGTGCTGTTCGTCACCCATTCGATCGAAGAGGCGATGCTGATCGGCTCGCGCATCCTGGTGCTCACGCCGCATCCCGGCCGGGTGCGGGCCGAGCTCGACGCCGACGGCTTCGGCTTCGATACCATGGATCGAACCGAGTTCGGCGCCATGTCGAAGCGCATCCATCGCCTGCTGTTCGAGCCGGTGGCGGATGCAGTCGCGCCGGCCGCCGCGGCCGGGACGCTGCGGCAATGAGTGTCGTCGCGCCGGGTACCCCGGACGCCGGCCGCCGGCCGGAGTTCGAGCGCGAGCCGCTCGATGCGCGCGGGATCGGCGAGATCGAGCGGCCGCTGCCGCTCATCGAGCGCATCGTGCACGATGACACCGTGCAGCGTGTCGGCATCCTGCTGGCGCTCGTGCTTTGCTGGGAGCTGTACGCGCGCTGGCTCGACAATGCGCTGTTGTTCCCGACGTTCACCGAAACCATGGGCGTGTTCGGCCGCGACATCGCCAGCGGCGTGCTGCCGGACCGCATCCGCACCTCGCTCAAATCGCTGGCGATCGGCTACGCCGCGGGCGTGGCGCTCGCCGGCGTGTTCACCACGATCGCGGTGGCGAGCGCGGTCGGCACCCGCCTGCTCTCGACCTTGACCGCGATGTTCAATCCGCTGCCGGCGATCGCGCTGTTGCCGCTGGCCTTGATCTGGTTCGGGCTCGGCATCCCCTCGCTGGTGTTCGTCATCGTGCATTCGGTGCTGTGGGCGGTCGCGCTCAACACGCTGAGCGGCTTCCGCAGCGTGCCGGAGACGCTGCGCATGAGCGGGCGCAATTTCGGCCTGAAAGGCGCGCGCTACGTCGGCCTGATCCTGATCCCGGCGGCGTTTCCCTCGATTCTCGCGGGGCTCAAGATCGGCTGGGCCTTCGCCTGGCGCACGCTGGTCGCCGCCGAGCTGGTGTTCGGCGTCTCCTCGCGCTCGGGCGGGCTCGGCTGGTATATCTTCGAGGCGCGCGCCGAGCTCGAGACCGCGCGGGTGTTCGCCGGCCTGTTCGCCGTCATTCTCATCGGCCTCGTGATCGAGGCCGTGATCTTCCGCACCATCGAGGCGCGCACCGTCACGCTGTGGGGGATGCAGCGGTGATGACCGGGGCGAACAACTCGTGCGGCGCGTGACCAACCAGGACGACTACCGTCACCTGGAGAGGCTAAGTTGTAAATTTTGCAGAAAGCCCAACACGAAGACCGGCCGCCCCGGTGGCTGATGATGGGTTGACTTCGCGCCGGCCAGAAAACTAAATGCTCCTTGAAGCGGGGAAGCCCATAATACTGCGACACCTATCGGGTGCAGCTATGAAGCCGAACCTCAAATTCACCTTAGAGCGGCCGATATCGGCCTTTGGTGCGAACTCAGAGGCGTTTAGTCGGAATAATGAGGCATTACGTCGCCTCATCCATCGGGCGGAAAGCGGGGAGCTGACGCATGAAAAGTTTCGGGCTCTTGCTGATCCACTAATCACGGAGGCAGACGCGCTCCAGGAACGTCGGCGTGAACTCAAGGCGGCGACGCTTTCTCTGATCGTAATGGCAACGACTGCTACCGTATTCGCGGTCGGCGAAGTGTATGCTCATGCCTTCGAGTGGACTGATCAAATGTGCGGTGGAGCCCCGAGCCTGTGCCAGAACCGAGACTTGCTTGCTTTACGCCGTTGTGATGACCGTTATCTTTTTATGTCGCGTGGCCGACCTGAGACAAATCCAGATCTCAAGCACGGCATTTGTGGGTCGGGTATATTCTCCAAGCCGTTGGTAGGTAGCAGCAATCTGAAGACTAGAACGGATCGCCGCCCTCTGGGGTTCATCTTGGAGAGGCCGCCGTCGAAATGAAGATCGAGTTGGAAGGATCATCCCACAATCTTCGAGGCGCGCGCCGAGCTCGAGACCGCGCGAGTGTTCGCCGGCCTGCTCGCCGTGATCTTCATCGCGCTCGTGATCGAAGCCGTGATCTTCCGCACCATCGAGGCGCGCACCGTCACGCTGTGGGGGATGCAGCGGTGAGAACCGGGGCGAACAACTCATGCGGCACGGCGAGGCCGCGCAGCTGGTGCGTGCCGAGCGACCGCAGCGGCCCGCCGTAGGCACGCGCGAATTCGTCGCTGACCACGATCGGCAGATTCAGCGTTTTCGCGACTGCCTCCACCCGGCTGACCAGATTGACCGCCGGCCCGATGACGGTGAAATCGAGACGATCCGCGGCGCCGATGTTGCCGTAGATCACCGTGCCGGCATGCAGCGCGACGACGATCTGCAGCGGCGGCTCGCCCGCCGCGGCAAGCTCGTCGCCGAGCTCGCGCACCGCCGCGAGCGCCTCGACCGCCGCCTCGAGCGCGTGGCGCGCGGCCTCGGCGGCGGCGCCCGGCGTTTCGATCGGGAAGATCGCCAGCAGGCCGTCGCCGATGAATTTCAGGATCTCGCCGCCGTGGTCGTGAATGGCCTTGGCCTGCGCGTCGAACAGCGCGTTGAGCAGCGCGATCATTCGCTCGCCCGGAAGACGGTCGGAGCGCTCGGTGAAGCCGCGCAGATCCGAGGACCACAGCACGGCGCTGATCTCCTCGCCGGCGCCGCGGCGGATCTGGCCCGCCAGCACCCTCTGACCGGTCTTGGCGCCCAGATAGGCATTGAGCACGTTGCTGGCGATCGAGCGCTGGCTGTACATGTCGGCCACGACCGGCAGGCGCTGCGACACGCGCGTCAGGTCGGCGATCTCCGGTTCGGCGAATCCGCCCGGCCGGTCGGTCACGTAACTGACCATGTAGTTGTAGCCGCCGTGCGCGCCGGCGACGGGCAGCGCCAGATAATCGGTGGCGCCCTGCGCCTTGAGATCGTGCAGGATCGGGAAATCGAGCACCGCGTCGGGGACGTCGATCCGGCGCCGCAGCGTTTCGCCGCCCACGACCACCCGCCGGACGGGGTTTTCCTCGTCGCGGATCAGGTCCCTCACCTCGTGCGCAATCAGCGTCTGCACCGTCTTGCCGGTGGTGCGGAACCAAACGAAGGTGGCGCCGAGAAATTGCGGATGCAGGGTGGTGCTGTGCATGGTCACGCGCAGCAGCGGCAGCCCGGTCGCCAGCATGCGCCAGGCGAACTCGTCGAATGCGCGCGCCCCGGATGCAATGCGGCGCGCCGGTCCGACCAGCCACTCGGCGACCCCATCGAGGCTGCCATGGGCCGGGCGCTCGGCCGGAGGCCGCTCGACCACCTCCACGGTCGGCTGCAGCCGCGGGTCGAATCGGAGCGGCGCGGGCCGGGGATCAGCCATGGGTCGGCGCTTCGGGGGCGACCGGAGCAAAACGATCAGCGCTACACGCCCGCGTCACCATGCCGCCCGCCAGCGCTCGCTCCGGATCATCGCTTTTGACGCGGACATCCGCTTGCTACAGTTTCCGAATGGCTGCCCGCGGCGGTATCGATAGCGGGCCGAGGAGCCCATGTCCAACGTACGATCGCAATTGACCGTGTCGCTGTGGCGCGGCGGCGAGGACGGCCGCTACCAGAGCTATCAGGTCCCGCTGCGCGAGAACCAGACCGTGCTCGACGTGGTGACCTGGGTGCAGCGCAATGTCGATTCGTCGCTGGCGTATCGTTTCGCCTGCCGGGTCGGCATGTGCGGCTCCTGCGCCATGACGGTCAACGGGCGGCCGCGCTGGACCTGTCGCACCCATGTGTCGCGGGTCGCCGACGACGGCCGGCTGGAGATCGGGCCGCTCGAGAACCTGCCCCTGATCAAGGATCTCGCCGCCGACATGCGGCTGTTCTTCGAGAAATGGCAGCAGGCCAAGGGCGCGTTCGCACCGTCGAAGACCCGGCACGATCCGATCGAAACCATCCGGCCCGACAGCCCGGCACGGCGCGCGGCCGACGCGGCGATCGAGTGCATCAATTGCGGCGTGTGCTATGCGGCCTGCGATGTCGTGCGCTGGAACGAGGATTATCTCGGACCCGCGGCGCTCAATCGCGCCTGGACGCTGGTCAACGACGTGCGCGACACGG
>WNFF01009889.1_pt1 | contig 12319 bp, 10 predicted proteins | sample 5400441 | NCBI WGS metagenome assembly WNFF01 (sample SAMN13153345, study PRJNA577476) | soil metagenome | isolation source: 120 cm saprolite under Douglas fir tree site 2 hole 3 replicate 1 | place: USA:California | collected 2015-04-18
TCATGTCCGAACATTCCCTGAATGGCATCGACGAAAATCTCGTTGCTCCCACTATTAAAATCGATCGCCGACCGGCTGCTCTCAAAGTAGCTCATTTTTATGGAGTGGATACAGGCAACAACACAAGTACTTACCGTGCTGGTTCGCGCATGACAGCATCCGTACAGCAATCCCGGCGTAATGCCCTGGTTTCGGTTAGTCAAACAATTCCAGCGACCCAGCCATGGGTTAACGAGCGTGATGTGAGTGATGATGATGAGTTGCAGCGTCGTGCAAACTGGGAAAAAGTCGTTACCTATAAAACTCCTCGCGTTGTTCCTGTGCTAGTAACTCCTCCTGCTGTGCCAGTAGTTTACAAACCTCCTGCCGGCTCAACTCCCCCTGCCCTAATCAGCGTTCGAAGAACTCCACCTAAAAAGCCACTCCGCCTACCAACTCGACTTTTCTCCTGGGTAAGTATTTTAGTTCTGGCGGGCCTGTTATTGGGAGGAGTTTTTGGGCTTGTAGTCTCCTTCAGTCGCGGATTCCTGGCACAATCTTCTCATGCAAGCCAAGTCTTCGCATTGCAGGTCACTCCATCGAAGGCTGCCATGGGTGGAATTATTACACTACATGGCTCTGGTTTCAGTCGATCTGGAAGAATCGGATTGACTCGTGATACAAATATTATGCTCGTTGATACAGGTGGAACGAATATTATACATGCTGACTCCGAGGGCTCATTTAGCGATACAGTCATCGTCGATCCATCATGGCGAGCAGGTTCGCATATCATACGCGCAGAAGACGCAATTTTACATAAGTCTGCCAGTTTCGCTGTGGTTGTCACTGGACAAAACGCGTCACTTCGTCCTTCACATCTACTAGTTTCAACGAATGCTATTGATCTCGGATCCGGTGATCAGGCTACAAATAGCACCCAGATTGTTACACTTTCTAATACTGGTGGAGGACAAATTACCTGGCAAGCTACAGCAACGCAATCATGGCTAATGATCAGTCCTAAAAGCGGAACCGTTTCATATGGCCAGAATATGAATGTAGCAGTTGCCGCAGATCGCTCCAACCTTAAAGTTGAAGCCTATGTTGCCAATGTAATTTTCACTTCGGATATTACTGCGCCATTTAAACTACCAGTGAAGATGGTTGTTACGCAACTTCAACCTGGGCACGAGGCAGTATTGCAACTCACACCTGCGGTGCTTTCATTCACAGGAACGGATGGAGGAACAAATCCATTAGCTCAAGTAGTGACTGTCAGTAATCCGGGTGTACTGTCGTTGCAATGGAACGCTACAAGCGTTACCAACGATGGGTCTGGCTGGCTATCGGTTTATCCCCTGTCTGGCACGGTTACTAAAGGTGGCAGCCAGGCGGTAATAATCGGTGTGAATACCAGTACAATGCTACCAGGAGTCTATAGCGGCTCGCTAACCTTCGCCAGTCAGGGGACTAAAGCTGCCAAGGACAGCCCTCAAACGGTATATGTTAGCCTGACCATCGTGCCCCAGTGCGCGATCCAGATTTCACCTGGTGGGTTGACCTTCGCCGGTGCTTATTTGCAGCCGTCACCTGCACAGAAAGTAATTAGTTTAGGCGTTTCTCAGGGTTGTTCTACTGTTTTACACTGGAACACAACAGTTACAACGAGCAGTGGCGGCAAGTGGCTCAGTATTGGTCCAACGAGTGGTGTGACACCTGCTTCTCCCACAATACATGTTAGCTCTACAGGTTTAATGCCTGGCACCTATAGCGGCTCGATAATCTTTAACTGGCCTAGTGGTTCACAGAACTTACCAATTACATTCACTGTGGGGCAGGCGACAACGCCGATTGTTACCACTGCACCTGCAACAATACCTTTCAGGGGTATTATCGGCCAAAAAGGTCCACTGACTCAAAAAGCCACTATCACCAACTCGGGAGTGGGTACCCTAACATGGAAGGCGGCGGTCGCAACGACTGTGGGCGGCGCGTGGCTCGCGATTACGCCGGTGACAGGTACCCTTGCCTCACATCTGTCCGCGAAAATGACTGTTACAGTGACACTGTTGGGAACGCTAACTGCCGGAACCTACACAGCCATGATAACCATTACTGGAACAGATAGTGCGGCCCATCCCGTTGCCGGAAGTCCGCTTTCGATTCCAGTAACCTTTGTCGTACAGGCACCTTGCGCAGTCGCTGCAACTCCTCCGGCGCTTGTCTTCCAGGGAGTTATTGGACAACCAAATCCTGTGACGCAGGCTGCGGCCATCACTACAAGCGGCGCATGTGTAAATGCGCTGACCTGGACTGCAACTGCCGCGACAACGCCTGCAGGAGGAAGATGGCTGACTGCGACACCGGCAACCGGCAAGGTAAGTTCAAAGGCACCTTCGGCAACCAGGGTGGGAGTTGTACTGACAGGGCTAACTGCCGGCACCCATACCGGTACGGTGACCCTCACAGCCATCGATAGCGTAACAAAATTAGTAGTTGGTACACCGAAGGTGATTGCGGTTTCGCTGACAGTACAGCCGGTATGTACACTGCAGGCTCCATCGGTCGCAGGAGAAACCTTCTCCGCCGAGGTTGGCTTAAATCCGGGGACGCAAAGCTTTACCGTTGGTGTGATCGGGGTCTGTAAGGGTAGTGTCACCGTCACTCCAACTATAGCCAGTGGGACTGGCTGGTTGGCGGTATCACCCGCAACGACAATTGCCAGCGGGGGAAGCGCAACCTTCAAAGTCACTGTTATATCGGCGGGCCTTGCTACCGGAGCATATGCAGGCTCAATTACTCTGGCTGCGGTAAATGGCGGCATGGCGATCACCGGCAGTCCGCAAGCAGTGGGGATAACGTTAAAAGTCTTAGCTTCCCCCGCGCTCACAGCCGGTCCAGGCTCGGTATCATTCAACGTCTCAACCGGAATAGTTTCCCAGCCAGTTACCATCACGAACAGCGGTGGGGAGCCGTTAAACTGGACTGCTTCGCTGGGATCGGGCGCCCCGGGTTACGTCTCGCTCTCGGCAACCTCGGGCACAAACCTGGCGGGAGGCTCAGGCGCTACGATGAGTGTGATTGTCGATGCGACGGGATTACCAGGAGGCACGACCGTCACGACGAGCGTGGTCATCAGCGCGATTGACCCCATTACCAGCCTGGCTGTGACAGGAAGCCCGTCAACGGTATCGGTTACTATCACCATCCCGCAGCCTCAAATGGCGCTCAGCCCAAACCCTCTAGCATTCACAACAACGGCAGGGACGAACCCCGCAGCGCAAACCATCAACGTGCAGAATACAGGCGGGGATTCATTGACGTGGTCAGCAGGCGCAGCATCTCAGCCATGGTTGACGGTGACTCCGGCCAGCGGCAGTGATGCCGCCGGGCAGAGTTCGCCGCTCACCTTCAATGTGGATGTCACCGGTTTGGCGTCGGGAACGTATTCAGCGACGGTGGTCATTACGCCTTCGGTTGGGAATGCGGTGCCGGTGAATGTGACGCTGACGGTCAATTAGGACTATTGGGTCATCACCCCACCTGAGCGAAGGTTGTCATCCTGAGCTGCAGCGAAGGATTTACGTCAATTGGGACGATTGGGTCACTGCCCCACCTGAGACCCACGCAATGGATGCCCGATAGGCGTCAAGTTAATATCCGTTGCGAGGCCATCGCCCCACCCAAGGACGAGGACAAGCCATCGTCCAGGCCATCGAGCGTGAGAATGCCCATGCAGAGTAAACTATCCTCGTAACCTTTATTGCCCAAAAACGTTTATAACAATAGCTCGATGGATTTTTGCATCTATATAGGCATGATGGCTTTGCCACTTAGAGCCACAAACCCGCGAATCCCCTTTATTGGATTTTGAGGAAGGATTGTACATGTTAGCCAAACGCATTGGTGCCATCTTCGTTTCTACACTTTTCTGCTTTGTATTGCTCACATCCTGTGCTAACTCCCCTTCTTCAATTACAACCCCATCTCCAACTCCTACCAGGACAACCCCTATTACCCCAATTGCATCACCGACTCTGGCCCCTACCCCAACAGGTACGCCTGATACTACACCAACCCACTATACCTCCCAAATACTGCTGTCCGGCGTCGGGCGTCCGGATGACCTGGCTTTCGATCCACAGGGTCACTTGCTTTTCAGCGATTTCTACAATGGCACGATCAGTCGACTTAATGCGAACGGTTCAGTGACAAGGATAGTCACTGGATTGGCGGGACCCGAGGGCATAGTTGTTCTATCTGATGGTACAATGATTATCGCGGAGCAGCGTACCAATCGTATCCTGGCCCTTGCGCCCGCAGCAAAATCACTCACGGTATTACGAGCCTTACCTGGAACACCAGGAACAGCGCCTTGCAAAGATGGTGTAGACAGTATAGCGCTGGACGCTACAACGAATACACTGATCGTGCCGGATAGTCCTACAGGCAACGTGTATCGTATGAGCCTGGATGGCAAACAATTAACCTTAATCACTGCTGGTATTGTGCGACCGGTTGGCGCGGTAGTCGATGCCTGATGGGAAGAGTACTCGTATAAGTGGCTTCGGCAAACCTGACGATGTTGTATTCGATCATTATGGCAACCTGCTTCTCATCGATCTGCTACCCTCAATACATGCGCTTATTCGTGTTCGCCTGTCAACTGGTAAACACGAGATTCTGGCGAGCAAGGGCTTCATTGAACCTCAGGGGCTGGTTATCGATGGCAATGATAACATCTACGTGTCAGATGATTATGCTAATGAAATTGTGGAGTTCAAACCGGTATGAGTAAACTCACTTCTATGACCGGTGCAATAGCACAATACGTCCCCGATGGCTCATCGGTTGCCATCGGATTAGCGCTTGAACCGCTCATCCCCTTTGCAGCGGGCCATGAAATGATTCGACAGCAGCGACGCAACCTGACCTTGATAGGACCTATCTCGGATATCCTCTTCGATCAGTTGATTGGAGCGGGCTGTGTCGAAAAGGTTAAAGCGGCCTGGGTGGGCAATGTCAGTGAAGGATTAGCTCACTGCTATCGCCGCGCTGTGGAACAATCTATTCCCCGCGCTGTTGTCACCGAAGAACACAGCAATTTCACTATTGGCCTGGCCTTGCTGGCTGCAAGTTTGGGTGTGCCCTACATTCCAACACGCTCGCTGCTGGGCAGTGATCTCCCGCGCCAGAACCCGACATTTCGCCAGCAACAATCCCCACTGGATGGCTCACCTTTACTACTTGTGCCTGCCGTGCAGCCCGACGTAACAATTATCCATGTACAACGCAGCGACGTAGACGGCAACTCTCATCTGTGGGGTAGCCTCGGAGTAAGCGAGGAAGCCATGCTCGCGGCGCGTAACGTCATCCTGGTTGCTGAAGAGATCGTATCGCGTGAGGTTATTTTGAGCGATCCGAATCGCGTTTTGGGACCATCTTTCAAAGTGCGGGCCGTGGTTCATGAACCACGGGGAGCACACCCTTCCGCCGTATCAGGCTTCTATAACCGCGATCACCAGTATTACCATGAGTATCATACGCGAACACGCACAACTGAGGGCTTTCAGCAATGGCTTGATGATTGGGTGTTAAGCATGCCAGACCGGAACGCTTATCTGGCGAAACTGGGCGAGGAACGCCTGAATGGCCTGGGCGTCAAAGAGCATCGCTATGCAGCTCCCGTCGACTATGGGTATTAAGAATAGGGAGCACTTCATGGAATACACACCAAGAGAACTGATGGTCGTCTGTGCGTCGCGACAAATACGCGATGGCGAGCACGTCTTTGTGGGTATGCGCCTCCCCTTGATCGCATTTGCCCTGGCAAAACTAACCCACGCCCCCAATTGCGTGGGACTCTTTGAAGGCGGCATCGTACGCGATGTTCCTTCTACAGAGTTACTCTATACCATGGGGGACGCTCCAAATATCGCTGGTTCGCTGTGGACAACAAGCACACTGAATGTTATGGGTCTACTGGCAGCAGGCGAGGCACACTTAGGTTTCATCGGCGGGGCGGAAGTTGACCGTTACGGCAATCTGAACACGTCCATCATTGGCGACTGGAAACACCCCTCTGTACGTTTGCCTGGTAGCGGCGGTGCAGCCGATATCGCCTCATTTTCGCAGAGACTTGCAATCATCATGCAACATGACCGCCACAGATTACGCGAGCGTGTGGACTTTGTGACAAGCCCTGGTTATGGCTATCCTGGTGAAGAGGGGCCTGCTGGCGTTGCATGGCGCGAACGAGTTGGTCTGCCAGGGGGTGGTCCTACCGCCCTGATCACAACCCTGGGATTGTTTACTTATGACCCTGAAAACGGAGAGGCCCTGCTTCAATCCTACCATCCAGGTACTACCATTGAGGAAGTACAGGAGCAGACTGGCTGGAAGCTGAGGCTGGCTGAAGATTGTCAGGAGACAACTCCCCCGAGCGAAGAAGAATTAAGGGTTATCAGGGAGTATGATCCAGAGGGGGTGTGGACAAGGTAAGCTGTTAGGTTTCGTTATCAAAAACTTCTGGACCAAAGGTATCAATGTGGAACTGAATGGCCGATTTTACATCAGTTAAGGCTTCTTCGTAGGTATCACCCTCTCCAACTACAATTCCCTTGAGGCCAAGTGGATAAGCCACATAACCATCAGAATGCTTCTCAACGATCACTTTAAATTGTCTCATGTGATAAAACCTCAAACCTCGGTCGATATACTCTGATCGATACTGGCACAAATGGAATCTCTCTGATCTCTGACTGTTTGTCAGTATATGTCATATGGATGCGATTGTAAAGATTTACATGTACCTGGAAAACCGGGAAAAACGAGTGCTTGACAGATCTTAGCCTTCTCGCTTATAATAGTAAAAGAACATAAGTTCTAATTTCTTTATCTTTCTTCCGGCGGATAACCCCAATTTCGGGGTTGCATTTCACTAGCTAGGAGTTTTTTACCCGTGCCCTCTCTCCTGGTCATACTTCTCGCTATCTCACTTGTAGTTGTAGTAGGGGGTCTTCTCCTATCTTGCAAACCCTATGTGCGCAGTCAACGCATTATGCCCGCTACTCGCATGGGACGACGCGTTGTTGTGGTAGAGTCCATACCAGTTCGAAATCGCTCAGTAATTCAGTCTGAGCGCTTAAACGCGCACCGTGTCCAGATGGAAATAGAGCGATATGCTGGAGTCGCTACCTCCCTACCTATTCAGTTGGAATCTGGTTTTGGTCGGAACCAGGCAAATAAGCCCATATCATGGCCTGTCATTATTAGCTTAGTAGCTATTTTTCTTCTCGGTCTCTATTCCTTGAATTTCTTGTTTCCTCACCATGCCGTTTGGAGCCTTGTCATGTTTAATGACAATTCCCCCTCCACATCACAGTCGAGTCAAAATACTCCTCAATTCAACGCGACACAAAGCCTTGTACGCCTGGGCCAGGTCGATCCAGCGCAGTATGCCTCAAATCAGGAATTTACTACCTGGGCATATTCTGCGTGCTCTACTGCTGCTATGACAGAAGTCTTTAATGCCTATGGTCGCCATTATCGCGTAACAGACATCTTGAAGGTAGAGGCCCAGATAGGTGAAATTACGCCGCAACTTGGATTGTTGGAAGAGGTGGGAATCCAGCGAACTGCTGCGCAATTTGGCTTCAAAACCACCTGGGGTCACAATCTTTCACTCGATCAAGTCATTGATATTGCCAATCACGGGCGTCCAGTGATCGTGAGCTTCCCTCCTGATAGATATGCTGGCGGGCACTTACTCGTGGTAACTGGCGGAAATAGCAGTATCGTCAAACTGGCAGACTCGTCCCTTCGGAATTATCATTCACTCTCACGTACGCAATTCCTGCAGTGGTGGGAGGGCTTTTATGCAATTGTGACACCAAAGTAACGTTTGGTTAACCTTTCAAATTACGCTTCTCCTCGATCCTGACCCATAATCCTCAAATGGATCATCCCTCTCCCAAAAACAGAGCAAATATTTATCTCATCTTGAGTTATTCTTGAGTTTTGTCGGGTAAACTTCTCACTTGTAAGGGGTCGAAGAGATTAGTGGAACTTGTTCTACCAGTCTTTTCGTAACAAATACATGATAGAAGGAGAAGCAAATGACCTGGATAACGAAATTGCGTCAGCGATCTGTATGGTTACTGTTACTCATCGCGCTTGTGCTCTCATTCTCATTGGCCGCCTGTGGCCAGCAAGTAAACGCAAGCAACACTAATGCGCCGAACAACAATTCCACATCTCAGCAATTACAATACCAGCCCAATCAGTCTACTCATTCCAATAGTAACAATGCCAATAGTAATCTCCAGAGCACCGATCAGCAAGTGCAAAGTATCTTGCGCCAACTCGATGGTGCGCGAAATGATGTTAACAGTAGCAACGCGTCCTCTTCCCAGGATAATGGGCAACAGCCCTGATTGATTCGATAGCCAATTCATGTCAAGTTTTAGTTTGAACATATTGTTTTGTAATGGAGGAAATTTTAGGATGAAGCTTCTAGCAACTGTACGGCATATCCCAGGACGTTTCGTCGCAGTCGGCATTCTTATTACGCTGACTCTCGGCATGCTTGTACCCTCAACTGCATTCGCCGCAACTGCCTCTCAACATCCATGTAGCTCAACTGATACACAATGCTTCATAGCTGTAGGTAATCAGTTCATAGCACTGCGACAGACAGCTCTAACAGCCCTGAGTGGCAAAGTTACCGCACGACAATATGACCATCTCATCACCATTGACCAGGCTAATGTCCTGCAATCTGATATAAGCACCAACCAGAGCGGCCTGACTTCCCTGAAGTCCAAACTCGATGCGGAGACCAATTCGCATGTGGCGCGACAGGATGTCGTCAACATCTTCTTCCAGTTTCGCATTTTTGCGGTTGTGCTGCCACGTGACTACCGGCGACTCTATCTCGATATAGCTGTCAATATCGACATCAAATTGAGGAGCCTCGGCCCGAGTGTTCAGCAAGCCATTAAAAATGCACCTGCTGGCGAGCAGGCACAACTCAACACACTTTTCAACGACTACAAAGCACAGCTTTCCACGGCAGAATCCCAGTTCGACCTGGCGCAGGTAGATTTCCCGGCGCTCACTCCCGCGAACTTCAATTACAATCGTTCCACCTATCTTACTACCTTGAGCAATCTGGATGCTGCCGAGCATACGATCCACACAGCTCTAAAACAAGCAGGCAATGATCTGCATCAAATCGCGCACATCCTCAAGAATTAGTACTTCCTTACATTCAGAAACGCTGCGATCGCAGCGTTTCTGAATGTATTTGGATATGTTTAGTCGTTCAAAAACCGTTCAATCTTGAGACGAATACCTCCTGGGGTCAACCCCAGTGCTACATCGTGCTGTTCAGGCTTACCATAGTGTGTCAGCACTTTATGTGGTACACCAATGGTCTCAACACGTATCGGTGTCTGCTTCATTGCCGCGCAGATATCCGGCACAAGCACACCTTCGTAGTATGGTTCAACAACGACGATATTGCTGCTCTGGCTTGCAGCGCGCAGCGTCTCACCATCAAACGGCGATACCGTGGTGCAGTACAGCACCGTCACATCCATGTCCTCAACGGCAGGCAGAACTGAAGCCAGCATTGGCCCCACGGCAATCACCGTTGCCTGTTTCCCCTGCTTCACTACAACCATCTCTCCGAAACGCACAGGATACTCTACGGGATTGTTTTTGATAGCCAGGCGATAATAAGTTGGCGAGCCGTTCGCATATACCTCACGGAACAGGGCGTCAAATTCCCCTGGCGTACCTGGAACAACGATCTGCATGCCCGGCAAACTGCGCAGAATTTGCACATCACCCGATCCATGGTGCGTCATGCCCTCCTCGCTATAGTCATAGGAAGCCCCGGTACTAATGAAATTTCCACCGAGTTGTTGATAGCAAAAATCATCCTTAATCTGCTCGAAAGGACGCTCCGCCAGAAACGGCGTAATTGAATGAACGACTGGTATCAAACCCTCCATTGCAATACCGGCAGCTACGCTCACCATCGTCTGTTCCATAATTCCCAGGTTCAAGATTCGTTTCGCAAAGGCTACGTTGTTCTTATTGAAGAGGCTGTAGCTTATTTCGGCCAGCACCACCACGAGCCGCTGATCATATTCCATTAGTTCCTCAAGAGTTTTTGCCATTTGTTGTCGCATATTCATGTGTTTCTACTCTCCTTTGACTGGCTCATTTAGCCGATCTCCGCGACAACAGCCGTGGGGCGTGTGGTGTCCATACGCGAGAGCGCCTTATAAATTTGTTCGTGGTCGCGACCATTGATCGTAGTTGCGGCCCAACCGAAAGATGCAAATTTGGCGGCAAGATCGCCCAGTTCCAGCGAGCTTGAGTGATTGTTGATTGCTATACAGGTAAGATTAGACAGTTGCCGGTTACCCGCCAGCAGGATCGCTTCCCAGATGCTCCCCTCGTTGCACTCGCCATCGCCGATCAGAGCGAATACCCGGCGGTCACTCTTCTTGATACGCAGTGCCATTGCCATGCCCACGGCCATTGAAAGACCATGTCCAAGCGAACCTGTGGAAGCTTCTACCCCTGGCACCTGGTTGCGGTCGGGATGTGATCCGAGAATGCTCTCCCATCCCATAAACGTCTTGAGCGCTGAAACAGGGAAGAAGCCTTTATCTACAAGGATGGCGTAGAATGCCTCCGGGCCATGTCCTTTGCTCAATACGAAGCGGTCGCGCTCCTCACTCCTGGGGTTCTTAGGGTCATAGCGCAGGATGCGGTCATAGAGCACCCAGAGTACATCCAGCGTGGAATGAGCGCTTTCATCATGTTTCTCATCGCCAGTGGCCAATGTCATTAGGCGTTCGATACGCGCGATATCAGTCGTTGTCATTGTTTTGTTAACCTCAGTTATTTACGAATCAAATTTGAAGACCCCATAGAGCTAGCTTACTCTGTTATTGGCAACAAAACAATGACCCAAGGTTCAGTTATGGACCTGTACGACAGAACAGGAATTTTTACTCAAAAGGAAACGCCACGTTTTCCACTCGTCTCAACATTCCACGCAAATCCCCATAGTCCTCATCTGTAACCACCACAAATCGCTCAATCAAACCTTCCCGCAACCCACGCGCGCTACAATCGTCAAGATGCATCGTAATCAGTGCCTGCTGTATCCTGCACTTTATCTCCTTAGCCACCCTCTTGGACACCACTACTGGTGGAATACTGGATGGACCCAGCATATCAACAACTCTCAACCTCGCAGCCAATTTCACATCCCTTGAACGCAAAACATCCAACAAATGCGAATCAATCGCCGCAGCATCCACTTGACCTTCCAATACCATCTCAAGAGACCGCAGATGAGAATCCGACTTTACCGTTTCCCCAAAGTAATCAGATGATTTGCCACGCTCAAGTAAACTGTAACAAACCAGGTTACATCCAGAATGCGATGCACGTTCGTTGTAGGCCCAAACACATCCGCGTAAATCATCGAAGCATGTGTATGGGCTTTCATTACGAACGATGACATCAGAAAAATAGATGGGTCTGTGTAGATAGCGTTTCCCAATTAGTACAGGCGCTGCCAGTAACTCGACAGGGCAGTTATACTGGCTTGCCATGCGCACATACGGCAAACCACAAATAAAGGCGACATCTATCTGTCCCTCTGCAAACTCTTCAAAGGATTGTCCAACTCGGAGCGTTGTAGGACAGTCCACTTTCTCCCCAATATACCTGGCTATGTGCTCATAAGTCCCGTACAAAATGGGAGAGAGAAACGTCGCAAAACGAATTGTCACTGCATTGTTATCCATACTCGCCCTCAACTTTTCCAATCAGCAAGAAACTCTTTATGTTTCTCCTCTATTTGTGCTCCCAGCACAGGATGCAACTCCATCGCGGGTGAGTATTTACTTGCCGGAACAGTTCTTCCCAAAGCTTCTGCCATTGCACGAACGTAGTGCGGTGCTCCACCACAGCAAATACCAATATAGTTGACCCCGATAGCCTGTGCTTTACTGGCAAATTCGGCCATCTCAAATCGATTGTATAGAAATGGCTCGAGCAAGAGAGGAAACGCCTGCTCTCCGCTAGCTGTCCGCAACGATTCAAACGTTGGATTCTGGGCATTTGTCTTGTAGGGAACGGGCTGTGCAGCAACGTAGCAACTTACAGCCCTCCGTATGTTTTCGATGATGGGTAACATGGTCTCTGGCCCACGATCGCAGTTCAGGCCAACAATATCTGCTCCGTGATCCGCCAGTATCTTACAGGCTTCAACATAGTCGTAGCTATCTCGTGTCTGACTCTGTTG
>WNFF01003826.1_pt1 | contig 12314 bp, 11 predicted proteins | sample 5400441 | NCBI WGS metagenome assembly WNFF01 (sample SAMN13153345, study PRJNA577476) | soil metagenome | isolation source: 120 cm saprolite under Douglas fir tree site 2 hole 3 replicate 1 | place: USA:California | collected 2015-04-18
CAAGGCCGGGCGCAACAAGGAGCTTCTGGCGTCCTGCTATCGCAATTCGCTCGCGCTTGCCGGGAAGCGCAGGCTCCGTTCGATCGCCTTCCCGGCGATCTCGACCGGCGTCTACCGCTTCCCGCCGGATCTCGCGGCGCGCATCGCGGTCGAGACGGTGGTGGCGGCGCTGCCGGTCGAGGCGCCCTCGCTCGAGCGGATGATCTTCTGTTGTTTCAGCCCCGACGCCGCAGTGCATCAGCGGCAGGCGTTCATGGAGCTCGGATTAACCTAGGGTGGGCAAAGCCCCGCCGCGGGCAATTCCGGGTAAGGGGCGCCGCCGCGGGGCCTGAGCGCTGAGAATTGCGGCGACGCCCCCTCACCCCGACCCTCTCCCCGCACGCGGTGAGAGGGGGCGCAGACGCAGTGCCTGCGTGCCTTTGCCCAGCCTCCGGTTCCCGTCGCCCCCAAACACGCCAACGCTTTCCAGGCGGTTTCTGAATACTTTTTAGCGATTGCCTTAGCGCAACGTCAAAACGGTCCCACTAGGCTCGACCCTGGGAATGCAAGCACAGGCCACAGGTGTACAATGAAAAAGTACTTCTTCGATGTCGTCGGCCAGCGCCGGTCAGAGTATGACTTCCGTGGACGCGAGTTCGCCGAGCCGCAAAAAGCCTTCCAATTGGCGCAGCTCCTCGCGCTCGACCTCGGCGTCGCAAGTGAGGACGAGTTCTCCGGCGGCAGCATCAATGTGCGCAGCGCGGACGGCCAGAAGCTCTTCTCCGTATCGATCCACGGCTGCGACCTGATCGCGGCCTAGAAACTTGGCGCATGTCCTTTTCGGCGAACCGGTAACCACTTCGCCGGGACATGCGCGGGCCTCCTCGGCGGATGCGCGCAGCGTCATCCGCCGATCCGCACGGGGGATCAGCATCTGCGGCCGACGCAGGGGGCGCCGGGTCCAACGCCGGACCTCGCGCGGCCGAATTGACTAGCGAACATATCGTGAAAGAATGGCGGCGCGCGTCGATCGCCCGAACGCAAGCCCGTGTCGGCGCAGATCCACCGAGGGGCACGCCATGCGCTCACGCTCGCATTTCCTCATCGCCGGTTTCCTGTTCGCCTCGACCCTGCTGGTCTTCGGCAATGCACCGTTAACCGTCCACGCGCAAACCCAGCCGCCCTCCGCGCTCACCGGCCGCGTGTCCTCGGCCGAAGAGGGCGCGATGGAAGGCGTGGTGGTGAGCGCCAAGCAGGCGGGCTCGATCGTCACCGTCAGCGTGGTGAGCGACGGCAAGGGCCGCTTCGCGTTTCCCGCGAGCAAGCTCGGCGCCGGCGACTACGCGCTGAGCATCCGCGCCAGCGGATTCGACCTGCAGGGCCCGAAGACGGTCACGCTGACCGGCCAGGCGCCCGTCGACCTCGAGCTGAAGCTGGTCAAGGCGAAGAACCTCGCGGCGCAGCTCAGCAATCAGGAATGGATCCACAGCGTTCCCGGGCCTGACGAGCAGAAGAAGGTGCTCTCCGGATGCACCAACTGCCACACCCTCGAGCGCATCGCGACCACGACCTACAGCGCCGAGGAGTTCGTGCAGGTCATGCGCCGCATGGCGCAGTATTCCAACAACAGCTTCTTCAAGAAGCCGCAGATGCGCGCGGTCGCGCGCGACATCGAGCGGTTCGCGCCCAACGCCGAACGGACCGCCGCCTTCCTCGCCACCATCAACCGCGGCCCGGCCGCGCAACCTTACGACCTCAAGACGCTGCCGCGGGTGAGCGGCGCCGGCACGCGGGTGGTCATCACCACCTACGACCTGCCCAGTCAGGAGACGCAGCCGCACGACGTGATCGTCGATGCCGACGGCATCGCCTGGCACAGCGATTTCAGCGGGCAGATTCTCGGACGCTTCGATCCGGCGACGCTCGCCTACAGGACCTATGCGGTGCCGCTGCAGCGGACCGGCTGGCCGACCGGCGCCCTCGACCTCGAGGTCGATCCGCACGGCAATCTGTGGCTCGGCCTCATGTTCCAGGCCGGCACGGCGAAGTTCGACAAGAAGACCGAGACGTTCCAGATGTGGCGGCTGCCGCCCGGCGTGCTGAAGGACGATTCCCAGCAGGCGCTGATCGGCCCGCAGAACTGGACGGTCGACAACAAGATCTGGCTGCAGGATCCGAGCGTCCCCGGCATCTACCGGATGGACGTCTCGACTCGCCAGACCGAGCTGTTCAAGCCGTTCGAGAACATCAAGGGTCCGCATTCGGTCTACAGCATCCTCGCCGACCCGCAGAACAACATCTGGTTCATGGATTTCGGCGGCGAGAACGTCGGCAGGATCGACGCCAAGACCGGCGAGATCAGCCTTTATCCGACGCCGACCCGGCGCTCGCGGCCGCGCCGCGGCCGTCTCGACGCGCAGGGGCGGCTGTGGTTTGCCGAATTCGGCCAGGACCGCGTCGGCGTGTTCGACACCAGGACAGAAAAATTTCAGGAATGGGAGGTGCCCAGCAAGTTCTTCGCGCCCTACGACGTGGTGCTCGACAAGAACGGCGACCTGTGGACCGGCGGCATGAATGCCGACCGCATCCTGCGGCTCAACACCGAGACCGGAAAATTCATCGAGTATCCGCTGCCGCACCAGACCAATATCCGGCGCGTCTTCGTCGACAACCGCACCACGCCGCCGACCTTCTGGATCGGCAACAATCACGGCGCCGCGCTGATCAAGGTCGAGCCGATGGATTGAGCCGGCCATTCGTCGGACGCATGGCTCGCACGCCTCACGGCGGCTCGGTGCTTGATCAGATCAGGCAAAGAGCAAGCGCTGGTATCGTCCAGCTGCGCGCGTGCGGCATGGCTCACGGCGCATGATACGGTTTGACCCGCCAGTGCAGTTCCGATCTAAACGCCCGGACGACATCGACATTCTGCTTTCACCGCTCTTTCTTACTGCTCTTACGGCGAGTCCGGGCGCTATTTGGCACGCGACTCCATGCCGAACGTGAGGTGGTTGCCGTCGAGGTCGACGACGTCGAAGTCGCGCATGCCGTAATCGTAGTCCTTCGGCGGCTTTATTATCTTTGCTCCGCGCCCGGCCAGCTCGGCGTGAACGGCATCGACGTCCTTCACGAACACGCAGACGCCGCCCTGACCGGGGAGCCGCTTGGTTTCCTGAGCGGACAGCAGGTGCAGACTCACTTCGTCGCGACACAGGCACACGTAGAAAGTCGGCTTGCCGTATTGGAAGGTGACGCCAAAGCCGAGCGCGTCGCGGTAATACTCGGTGCTCTTGGCGATGTCGCCGACGGTGAATACGGTCGCGGCGCCTGCCATCATCGGACGTCCTCATCGATGCTTTGATCGAAGCTCTCCCCGGGTTTCGCTGCCGCTCAACCCGGGCTACGCGGCAGATTACTACGCGGCAGATTACTTTCCCGCCAGTTTGGCCGTGATGCAATCCGGCAAGTTTTCCTGATCGGGCCGGCCCTCGCGCCCGGCGTTTCGCTTGCCGGCCGGCCGGCTCGGCGCGCATTCGCCGCGCAACGCGCTGCGCGCGTGATCGTAGGTCAGCTTCGCCGCCACCGCGATCACCGGAAGGATCCATGGCGAGAGGCCGAGCACGACCCTCGCCGCCGCATCGCCAACGAACAGTGCGCTCATCATCGCCGTTTCCTTGCTCATGCAGCACGCGCCGAGCGTGACACGGCCGCCGTCAATGCGGCGTCAGGCCGGTGTCAACGGGATTCCTCCATCGGATGAGGCGCTTAACCGCCTCTTGTGTTGGCGAGGCCGGGCAGCACCTGATCGGTTGCTTGTCGGGGTCAAAGCGTGAGAAATTAGTGCTGTTCGCCGACCCTGCGCAGGGCGCCCGCGACGATGTCCAAGACGAGCATTGCGATTTTGAGATTGCTTGGCGCATTCACCGTCGAGGTGAATGCGGCCGGCTCCGTTTCGGTCGCGGTCAGGTCGAAGAAAGCACGCGCGCTCCTCGCCTACCTGGCGATGAAGCCCGACGGGCGGGCGAGCCGCGAGGAGCTGGCGACGCTGCTGTGGGGCGACACTCCGGACGCGCAGGCACGCCACAGCCTGCGGCAGTGCCTGGTGTCGCTGCGCCAGGACACGCATCATCTGGCGCCCGATCTGCTGCTCGTCGGCCGCGAAACGATCGAGCTGCGCGCAAACGGCCTCGCCGTGGACGCGCGCGAATTCATCTCGCTCGCGACGTCGTCCGATCCGGACGGGCTTGGGCGCGCCGCAAAGCTCTGGCGCGGAGCTTTTCTCGCCGATCTCGCCCTGGACATCGAGGAATTCGATGTGTGGCGGGCGCGCGAACAGGACCGGCTCGCGGACGCGGCGGCGCGCGTGTTCGAGCGGCTGTGCGCCAGCGCGGATCTGGCCGGCCACGGCGAATGCGCGATCGCGGCGGCCGAGCGCCTGGTGGCGCTCGACCCGGCGCGCGAGGATCGCCAACGCGTGGCGCTGAAGATTCTTGCGCGTCACCGCGGCCGCGACGCGGCGCTCGACCGCGCGCGGCAGCTCACGAACCTGCTGCGCAGCGAGCTCGCGGTTTCGCCCGGCGCGGCGACGCGCGCGCTCGTCGACGACATCAGGAACGGCGCCGTCGGGCCGGCGCCGCAATCGAGCCCGCCTTTGGCCCCCGTAACAGCGGCCAGGGACGGCGGGTCCGAGGCCGCCTTGGTTTCGACCACCGCCATTATCGCAAGCGCACCGGCGGCCGCTCCTGCGGACGAGCCGACAGGCATCGTTGCAATTCCGGCGTTGGCCGTGCACCGCCATCGTTGGCGGGCCGCAGCCGTGCTGGCGGCAATCGGCGCCGTCGTGATCGGCGGGGCCGCGGCGTTCTGGCTTGCGACCGGGCCCGCCCAGACGCCGGTCGCCGCAAAGCCATCGACGAGATCGGGACTTGCGAGCGCCGTGGTGCTGCCATTCTCGGTCGAGGGGCCGCGCGACGCGCAGGACCAGGCCTTTGCCCAGCTGCTCGCGCACGATCTCACGGCCCATCTCGCGCGCTACGACCTGCGCATGATTTCCCACCGCACCGCCGATCTCTATCGCGATCGCGCCGACGTGGCGAAGATCGGGGCGGAGCTGGGTGTCCCCTATGCGATCGTCGGCCGCGTGCAACGCAGCGCCGGCGGAGTGCGCGCCGAAGTCCAGCTGATCGAGGCGGCAACGCGCGTGACGCTGTGGTCCGATCAGGTGCAGCGCGAGCCCGGCGAGCCGGCGACGCTGGCCGACGAAGTTGCGCGCGGATTCGCCCGGCCCGTCCTGATCAACATCGCCTCCGCGGAGGCGCGACGCCTGCGCCGCGATCCTGACCGGCCGGTGGAAGTGAGCGATCTCCTCCTGCGCGCCCGCGTCGTCGAAATGCGCGGCCATTTGCGCGAGAACGTCTCCCAGGCTTTACGGCTTTACGAGGAGGCCCTGCAGCGCGCTCCCCAGAACCTGGCCGCGATGCACGGGGTCGCGCGCATGACCCTCACGTCGGCGATGAACTTCATCGATCTCGACACGCCGCCCAGCATCCCCCGCGCCGAAAAGCTGCTGAACGAGGTGCTGGCCAGGTCGCCGAATTCGGCGCCCGCGCACTTCACGCTCGGCCTGTTGCAAAAGTACCGCCGTCAATTCGAGGCGAGCTTGCAATCATTTCAGCGCAGCCTGGAATTGAACCCGAGCTTCCTGCCGGCGCGCGCGCAAATGGGTGTCGTGCTCTCGCGCATGGGGCAGCCGCAAAAAGGGTTGGACCTCATCCAGGAGACCATGCGGCTGGCGACGCCGAACGATCCGAGCATGGGGTTCTGGTGCCTGTTCGCCGGCGAAGTGGAGCTCGAGCTCGGCCACGAGGAGGCGGCTTTGCAGTGGATGCTGCGCGCCAACATGCTGATGCCGCGCGCGCCGCTCGTCCAGGCGTGGCTCGCCGGCGTCTACACCGTCATGGGCGACGGCCCGAACGCCGCGAAATACGTCGCCGAGCTGAAGAAGATGGCGCCCGGCGTGACGCAACGGTTCGTCGCGCGCGCTTCCGAGCCGGTACGCCCGAATGCCGGCTACAGCTCGCGACTCCTGCAAGGATTGCGCCTCGCGCTCGCGGGGTGAGGCTGCGCACTCACTCTCCGCTTGTCCCGCCCTCATCCTGAGGAGCCCACATTCGCTGAGCGAATGCGGGCGTCTCGAAGGACGAGGGCGGCCACCGATCTCGGGTTTATTTATTCGCGATCGGCACTATTGATGCGCAAGTCGGGCAAGTCCGACTTGCGTGTGGCGCCGCTTGCGCGTGCTGCCCATGGTTCGAGACGCGCGCTACGCGCGCTCCTCACCATGAGGGAGTTGTGTGTGGCAGGCACCGCCGGCTGACGCGCAACGACGCGCAGCCCATGCTCACGCCGGAGAGGCGAGCGGTTTGTCCTTCTCCACCACGTAGGTGATGATCAGTCGGGTCTTCGCGGTGGCGGCCGAACCACCCGCATGGGGCGTATTGGCCGGGACCTGGAAGGACTCGCCTGGCTTGAGCGTGCGGGTCGGCTGACCCTGGATGGGCAGCTCGAGCCCGCCTTCCAGGACATGGGCGGATTCGATGCCCGGATGGGTGTGGCGTCCGACCGATGCGCCCTTCTCGATGGTCGCCTCCACCAGCAGCGTCACATAGCCCGGCGCCGGGCCGTCCATCTGCGACAGGATCTTTCGCGAGACGCCGCCGCTCGCTGCGGGCGGCGCCCCTTGGGCCGACGCTTCGGTCGCAATGAACTCCGCAATTCCGCAAAGCGCGCATGATGCAAAACCTGCGAATCCTCGCCTTGTCAGCATGACACTCTCCCTGCTGCGTCCGGATCGCCTATGTCCGGACCGCGATAAAGCGTAGGCCCTTTGCAATCGGGCCAGCAAGGTGGTCGCGGCTCACTCGGGCTGCACGCCCGGTCCGCCACGATACGCGCCGGAAGCTTGCGGATTGCGCGGAAGGACGCACGCGCAGTCGGCCAGCCGTTCGCGCGTCGTCGCGATTTCGACATGTTGTTCGAGAAGCTTTGGTGAGGATTGTGCCGCAAAGCCATTTGATGCCGGAGGGGAGAACATGCGCGCCGAGGTATCCGCAAGTCGTGCCGCTCTTTTGCTTCTCGCTGCCTTTTCGACGATGGCCGTGACGGCCTCGCCGGTTTCGGCCGAGCGCTTCACAGCGGTCCAGGATTCCGGCCCGGCAACGTCGCGCTCCGAAGGTCAGGCCCTTGCATCATCGGCCGCAAGCGTCGCCGGCGTGCTCGTGCGCGGGATTCGGGCTGCCGATCTGTCGAAGCTGCCCGGAGCGGCAAACTTGCAGGGGACATTGGACGGCTTGGACGAGCGCAAGGTGGTGGCGATCGGCCGACAGCTCGCCGACCAGCTGTCGCTTCGGACGGGCGACACTATAACGCTTGTCGCGCCCCACGCGACGATGCCGGCGCGCGGGAATCCGCCGATTGCAGTTTACACCGTCGCGGCCGTGCTGGAGGCCGGCATGTCGCCTTCCGATTCCGCCGTCGTCTTCATGCCGCTGACCGAGGCATCTAATTTACTCGGTCGCTAGTCAGCATGTCTCGATGCCGGGCGCGACGACAATGAAGACGATAATTTCATCCAGCGTCTTTCTCGTTTGCCTTCTTGCCAGCGCGCTGCCGAGCGCCGCCGGCGTAGACCCGGTTCTGCCGAAATGCCGGAGCGTCGGCGAAACACGCGCGCCTATTCCGATGTGGAGTGAAGATCTCACGGGCCTTCGGGAGCTCATTGCCGCGCCGCAGCCGGCGCCCGGAAAGATCGTTTACATGCAATTCAGCGCCGAAGACGTGGAAGTCGAGGAAACCGACGTTGCGTACTCGGTCCGTCTTCAACCCAAAGAAAAGGATGACGGCCGAGGCAGCATCAAGGTCATCTTTTGGGGCAAGCGACACTTTGCGAACGGCTCTTACTTCTTCTCAGGTTTTTTCGACCTCCAACACGAAACGGCCGACAAAAACGAAGTCACTTTCCGTCGGCTCGACACGTTCGATATCGTGTCATCGCGTCGCTTCTGCCTTGGTGACCATTTCGCTGACGCGCCTCGTCCCGTAGCGTCCGCACCTTCAGTGCGAAAAAGCGAGCCGCAAGCCTCCTTGCCGTGGTGCGGCCGCTCTCGTGAAGACCGAATCCCGATTGAGATGTGGAAGCCGAAGCTGACAGAAGAAGGTGAACTGAGGTCAGAGCCGCCAACCGGCGACGGAAAAATCGTTTACATTTCTTTTCAGGCCTCTCAGGAACGCTGCGGCGATCCGGACAAGCTCTTTTCCTTCCCGCTTCGATATCATGGAAAGACCTTAGAGGGCCTCGCCGTCAATCTTCGCGGCAACAACGAGTCGTTCGCCGGCGGTTGCCGTTTCTCCGGTTTTTACATGAACGAGCCGGTATTCGGCGTGCATCAGGGATGGATCGAGACTTATTTCGGTCCGATCGACAAGGATCGAATCATCGCGACAGGCCAATATTGTATTTCACGGCGCTCATCGCGCCGGCTCGAGCTCGAGCCGCGATGACGTTGAGTGAGAGGCATCTCGCGTCATACGAAATCGATCGGCTCGCCGACCTTTACAGTTTTCTGTATTGAGGCATCACGATCACCGCGCCCCAGGTCCATGCTCTATCACATCGTCGGCCCATCGTTTTAGCCCCTGGATCGTTCTTATCCGCCTTATCAGATCCGCATTTGCCCTCACCACCTCCGGGGACAAGACATCCTCCAGTGGCGTGTTCGGGTCTTGGGTATTCAAGATGGACCGCGCGTCTCCGAATCCGAAATGATGAGCCAAGTACAGCGTTCCTTTCGTCACAGGTAGCCCGGCCGCCGAAAGTTGCTTTGCGTGCTGGTCGGCATAAGCCCCCACCATTTGCCGCGACAGCGCGGGATCCGTTCGCAATTCCAAAAACCCCTCCGGATCGGGCAACCACCAATCAAACAAGTCACGCCTATAGCTCCTCACCAGATCTCGCCAAGTCCCTTTTGTGAATTGGCCCAACCCAGTTGCCGAAGTGGCTGGATTTCTAGCATCTGGATTCCCCTGAGCGTTTTCAGCCCGGACAATGCGCTTGATGATGTCGTCAGAATCGAAGCCGTGTTTCTGCAGGTTGGGAACCTGTATCGGAGGCAAGACTGGCGGCGGCACCGCTGCGGCTTCGCGTGACCATGCGTGCGGGTCCACATCGCCTCGCTGGGACCAGCGTTCATCGAACGGTTGGCCGCTAGCCTCGGGCGTAAAGCCGGTCACTTTTGGCATCCAGGGCGTCGTTATGGACATTGCGAGGGGTGGTAGCTGCGGGGCCTGCCGCGGTCTGGGCCTGGGAATCCGCACTTGCCCCGGCACCGGTTGCGCTGGCGGAAGCTGCGACGATTGCGGCCGTGGGGCGTGAGCGAGCTCAAAACTGGAGAGAGGCTCGTTCACCGAAGCTCCATATGAAAGAGGCTGGGCATCATCGACGGATCCACTGCTGCGGCCATCCAACGGGTCCGCGGCGGTCGTCGGAATATCTGAGTTGGCAGTCCGCGGCGTGTAAAGACTGCGCGTGGACGCGGGCCCCCCCAACACCGCATTGAGGACTTTTGCCCAGTTTTCAGGAGAGAGCGTCTGCTGCGGCGCATTCGGTCCCGGAATGTAATTGGGCCAGCCGGGCGGCGTCGGGAAAGGAAATCCCGAACTATCGGTGAGCGGCCCTGCCTGTCCCCCGCCATACGGGGGCGCGGCGCCGGCGGGCGGCCAGGGCGCGCCCGGAAACAGCGGCAGGTTGGGCGGGTCCCAGGCGGTCGCGCCCATCTTGTCGACCCAGGTTGGCTGCAGAAAATCCCATGGATTGCGGTCGGCCATTGGAAGGCTCCGTGATGTTGCGGGTTGAGTTGTGGGTTGATGCAGCGATGGAGGAAGCTGGAGCGCGAAGCGCCCTGCGGATTTACCGCAAACAAAAAGCCCGGGCCGCCGTCACCGGCGCCGGGCGCATTTCTCCGTATCGCATTTCGCCGTTTACAGCATTGGCGAGAGATTTGCAAGGATAATCGTCACCAACTCGTAGCCCGTAGGGCGGGTTAGCGAAGCGTAACCCGCCGCCGGCGACGCAGCGGCGCAATACGTTGCGCTATTGCGCCCTGCGGTCTTGCGCCCCTCTCACTCCGGCAGCGCAGCCCGACTCCTTCACGATGCGCGCCGAAACCTTACCGTGCTCGTGGATGAAGTGGGCGAAATCCGCGCGCCGCCGGCGCGCGTCGCGATTTCGACACTTTGATCGAGAAGCTTCGCGGGGTTGGAGCACAACACAGGCCGGGCGAGATGCGCGATAATGTGCGGGCGGGACGAGCCGCCCTTTTGCTCCTCGTTGCCAGCGCCGCAGTGGCGATGGCCGCGTCCGACGGTCCTGCGCTGCCGCCTTGCAAGCCCGTTGGCGAATTCCGCACGCCCGTTGCCGTCTGGGAGTCCGGCTACACGCGTGACGGCACGCTCTCCTCCGTCCCCCCGCAAGGCAGGGGCCGGGTCGTCTATATGGACATCATCACAGGCCAGGATTACGCCGCCTGCGCCGGACCCGAACAGAACGGCGTTTTCGCCTTCGAGGTGCCGAGCCGAACGCCCGGTCTCCGCTCCGGCAGCCTCCACGTAAACATTATCGAGCCCGAAATGCAGGCGACCAGGGGCGGCTGCCATTTCAACGGTTTTTACGTGAATGAGCCGGTCCACAGCGTTGAGGAGGGTCGGAGCGAGACGTCTTTTCGCCCGCTCGACACAATGGAGGTCATGACGTCCGGTCGTTATTGCCGGGCCGATGCAAAGCTTGCGGCGCGTTGGTCGGAGAGCGATCAACTGAGCCAGGCCACGGCACCGCCACTCAGGCAACGCGACTTTCTGTCGACCTGCCGCCGCTTCGGCGAAGACCGAATGCAGGTTGCTGTCTGGGCACCCAAGGTCAATAACAACCGTCACTCGTCTTCGCTGCCGCCGCAGGGATTTGGCAGATTGGTGTACGTCTCCATCGTTGCGGACTACGACTGCAAAGGCGAATGGCAGGATCAGATGTTGACCATTCCCGACGCCGAAAACGGAGGCGGACTGGAGGTCTCTCTCACAGCCAACATGCGCTCAGAGAAAGGGCGCTGCGTATGGTCCGGACTTTTCATGACCGGCGTTCCCGAAGGAGTGAACATGGGATGGGCCGCGACGTCATTTATTTCCGTCGACGAGAAAAAGGTTGCCACGTCCGAACAATACTGCCTGGCGCGTCAACACGGGCCGCTTCATCGGCCGTTGAAGCAGCAGTAACGGGGCTAGGCCGCACAGGCAACGCAGCGGCGCAATACGCTGCGCTCCTGCGCTCTCCTACTCCGGCTGCGCGCCCGACTCCTTCACGATGCGCGCCGAGACCTTGCGGTCCTCGCGGATGAAGCGCGCGAAATCGGCGAGCCGCTCGCGCGCCGGCTCGACCGCGCGGTCGACGAACATGCGCTTGCGGAACGCCGGCTCCTCGACGATGCGCGAGACCGCGGCGGCGACCTTCGCGAGGATCGGCGGCGGCGTGCCGGCCGGCGCGAACAGGCCGAACCAGGTGGGCGGATAGTCTTCGCCGCTGCGCGCCTCCGCGAAGGTCGGCACGTCGGGAAAGAGCGGCGAGCGCGCCTTGGCGTTGACCGCGATGGCGGTGATGCGGCCGCTCTCGATCTGCGGCACCATGTTGGAGAGCGCGAGCATCGCGACCGGCGTCGTTCCCGACAGCACCGCGGTGACCACCTCGCCGCCGCTGCGGAACGGCACCCGGATGAGATCGGCGCCGGTCTCCTTCTTGAGCTTCTCCATGAAATGCGCGAGCGGAAACGAGAAGGTGGCGTAGCTCAGCGTGCCGGGCCGCGCCTTCGCGAGCGCGATCAGCTCGGGCATCGTCTTGACGTTGAGCGCGCTGCTGGCGACGAGCGCGAGCGTATTGAAAAAGAGGGCCGCGACCGGCTCGAAATCCTTTTCGGGATCGTAGGGCAGGTTCTTGAACAGGAACTGGTTGTAGGTAATGGGCTCGCTGGAAAGAACGCAGAACGTATAGCCGTCCGCCGCCGCCTCGGCGCAGGCGCGCGTGCCGATGTTGAGCCCGCCGCCCGGCCGGTTGTCGACGAGGACCGGCTGGCCCCACGCCTTCTGCAGCTCGTCGGCGAGCGCGCAGGAGCGCGTGATCTTCGAGCGCATCGACGGGCCGGAGATGATCACCGCCGAGACCGTGATCTCGGGCCCCGGCCTCGAGCGCATCTACCGCGCCGCCAATCCGAGCAGCGTTCGGCTCGAGGCGCGCA
>WNFF01003828.1_pt1 | contig 12313 bp, 11 predicted proteins | sample 5400441 | NCBI WGS metagenome assembly WNFF01 (sample SAMN13153345, study PRJNA577476) | soil metagenome | isolation source: 120 cm saprolite under Douglas fir tree site 2 hole 3 replicate 1 | place: USA:California | collected 2015-04-18
ACGAGGCAATCATGACCGACATTGCGGCGCTTGAACACGAGCTGATGCGCACCCTCGACGCAGCGGCCGACGAAGCGGAGCTGGAAGCGGCGCGCGTCGCCGCGCTCGGCAAGCGGGGCTCGATCTCGGCCCTGCTGGCGACGCTTGGCAAAATGTCGCCCGATGAGCGCAAGCAACAGGGGCCGCTCATCAATGGCCTTAAGGACCGGGTTACCGATGCCGTTGCGGCACGGCGGGAGGTTCTCAGGGACGCGGCACTTGAGAGAAGGCTCAATACGGAAGCCATCGACGTGACGCTGCCGGCCCCGGAGCCTCCCGCGGACATCGGCCGTATCCATCCGATCAGCCAGGTGATGGACGAGGTCACCGCGATCTTTGCGGACATGGGGTTCGCGGTCGCGGAGGGGCCGGACGTCGAGACCGACGATTACAACTTCACGAAGCTCAATTTCCCCGTCGGCCATCCGGCGCGGGAGATGCACGATACCTTCTTCTTCAATCAGAAGCCTGATGGCTCGCGGCTGTTGCTGCGCACCCATACTTCACCCGTGCAGGTGCGCACCATGCTGGCCGAGCGGCCGCCGATCCGCGTGATCTGCCCGGGCCGCACCTATCGGCGCGACAGCGACCAGACGCATACGCCAATGTTTCATCAGGTCGAGGGCCTGGTCATCGACGAGGACTCCCATCTCGGCCACTTGAAGTGGATTCTTGCGGAGTTCTGCAAGGCATTTTTCGAGGTCGACGACGTGAAAATGCGGTTCCGGCCGTCGTTCTTCCCGTTTACCGAGCCCTCCCTCGAAGTCGACATCCAGTGCCGCCGCGACAAAGGCGAGATCCGCTTCGGCCAGGGTGACGACTGGCTCGAAATCCTTGGCTGCGGCATGGTGCATCCGAACGTGCTGCGAAATTGCGGCATCGACCCTGACCGGCACCAGGGATTCGCCTGGGGCATGGGGATCGATCGCATCGCCATGCTCAAATACGGCATGCACGATCTGCGCGCTTTCTTCGAGTCCGACGTGCGCTGGCTCTCGCACTACGGCTTCCGGCCGCTCGATTTTCCGACGCTGGCGGGAGGGCTGAGCCCATGAAACTCACCCTCTCCTGGCTCAAGGACCATCTCGACACCGGCGAGCCGCTCGACGCCTTGGTGCAGAAGCTCACCATGATCGGCCTTGAGGTCGAGAACGTGGAGAACAAGGCGAAAGGGCTGGCGCCGTTCACCATCGCGCGGGTGATTTCGGCCGAGCCGCATCCCAATGCGGACCGGCTGCGCGTCTGCATGGTCGACACCGGATTGGGCGATCCCGTGCAGGTGGTGTGTGGCGCTCCGAACGCACGAGCCGGCATGAAGGGCGTGTTCTCACCGCCCGGCACGTTCATCCCGGGCAAGAACATCACGCTCGGAATAGGCACGATCCGCGGCGTCGAGAGCCGGGGCATGTTGTGCTCGGGGTTCGAACTGCAATTGTCCGACGACCACGAAGGCATCCTGGACCTCCCGCCGGACGCGCCGGTCGGCGTGCGTTATGCGGAATGGGCGCATCTCGACGACCCGGTGATCGAAATCAATCTCACGCCGAACCGGCCGGACTGTGCCGGCATCCACGGCATCGCCCGCGATCTCGCCGCCGCCGATATGGGCAAGTTCAAGGACGCGGCGGTCAAGCCCGTTGCTGGCGCTTTCCCTTGTCCGGTCGGCGTCACGTTCGATTTCGGCGCCACGCCCTCGCTTTGCCGCGGCTTCGCGCTGCGCCTCGTCCGCGGCATCAAGAACGGCCCCAGCCCGGATTGGCTGGCGCGTCGGCTCGCCGCCATCGGCCTGCGGCCGATCAATGCGCTGGTCGATATCACCAACTACATCACCTACGATCGCGGCCGTCCGCTGCACGTGTTCGACGCCGCCAAAGTCGAAGGTAATCTGGTGGTGCGTCGCGCCCGCCCGGGCGAGTCCCTGTTGGCGCTCGACGGCAGGACCTACGCGCTCGACGATTCCATGTGCGTCATCGCCGATGAGCGCGGCGTCGAGTCGCTGGCCGGGATCATGGGCGGCGAGGCCAGCGGTTGCTCCGAGGCGACAACCGATGTGCTGATCGAATCGGCATTATGGGACGAAGTCAACGTCGCCCACACTGGCCGCAAACTGAACATCAACTCCGATGCGCGGTACCGCTTCGAGCGCGGGGTCGACCCCGCCTTCATGGCGCCGGGCCTCGAACTCGCGACCCGGATGGTCCTCGACATCTGCGGCGGAACGCCATCGGCCATCACATCCGCCGGCGAAGTTCATATCCCCGACCGCGTGATCGATTTCCCGCTTGAGGAGGTGAGTCGTCTCGCCGGCCTTGAACTTCCCTTCGCCGAGATCAAGCGCGTGCTCAGCCGGCTCGGCTTCTTCGCGGCCGGCGCCGGTCCGGTCATCAAGGTCGCCGTCCCGACGTGGCGGCCCGACGTGCATGGCAAGGCGGATATCGTCGAGGAGATCGTCAGGATCGTCGGCGTCGACCGCATACCGATGACGCGGTTCGAGCGCGGCGATAGCGGGCGTAAGCCCGTCCTCACGGCGCTGCAGAACCGTACGAGAAAAGCGAGGCGCGCGCTCGCGGCCCGCGGCCTCGTGGAGGCCGTCACGTGGTCTTTCGTATCGAAATCGCAGGCGGAATTGTTCGGCGACGGCAAGGGAGCACTTGCGCTCGCCAACCCCATTGCGGCCGACATGTCGGACATGCGGCCGAGCCTCGTTCCGGGCCTCGTCGCCGCCGCGCAAAAAAACGCCGATCGCGGATACGCAAACGTGGCGTTGTTCGAGGTGGGACAGATTTTCCGCGGCGACCGGCCGGAGGACCAGTTTGTGGCAGCCAGCGGCGTGCGACGGGGCCTCGCCAAGGCATCCGGCTGGGCGCGCCACTGGGCGACCGGCAGCGGGCCGGCGGACGCCTTCGATGCCAAGGCCGATGCGCTGGGTGTGCTTGCTGCGGCCGGCGCCCCGATGCAGGCGTTGCAGATTGTGCCGGGCGGCCCTTCATGGCTGCATCCGGGGCGCAGCGGCACCATCCAGATCGGGCCGCAGAATGTGCTCGGCCATTTCGGCGAGTTGCATCCCCGCACCCTAGCGGCGCTCGGCGCGGAAGGGCCGCTGGTGGCGCTCGAAGTCATCCTCGATCGCATACCGGAGCCGAAGGCAAGGCCCACGCGCGCCAAGCCGCCTCTTGAGCTTTCGCCGTTCCAGCCGGTCGAGCGCGACTTCGCGTTCATTGTGGATCGCGCCGTGAAGGCCGGCGACCTCGTGCGCGCCGCCCAGGCCGCCGACCGCAAACTGATCGCCACCATCACGGTGTTCGATGTGTACGAGGGCGCCGGCATTGATCCGGACAAGAAATCAGTCGCCATATCCGTGACGTTGCAGCCGCGCGAAAAGACCATGACGGACCAGGAGATCGAAGCGGTCTCGGCAAAGCTCGTCGCCGAGGTCGGAAAGCGCGTTGGCGGCGCGCTTCGCGGGTAATTCCAGGGGATTGTTGGCGTCGGCGCTGGTGTGTATGAAGCATTCAGCACTTCGCATCGAACACGCTAGAGCATATCCGAATGAAGTTGATCCACCCTTTAGTCGTCACCCGCGGGCTTGACCCGCGGGTCCATCTTCTTCGCATGAAGCTGGATTGCCGGGTCAAGCCCGGCAATGACGTCGGATGAATATCGGCAGGACGACTCTCATGGCGGTTTCAAAAATCAGGGTCCGCGACGGCGCGCAACTCGCCTATGAGGTGCGGAGCCGCGCAACACATGCAGCGCCGCTCGTGCTCATCCATTCGCTAGCGATGGACCACACATTCTGGAACGCCGTCACGCCGGCGCTGAGTGAGGCGACTGCTGTACTCACCTACGACTGCCGCGGCCACGGCCAGTCCGACAAGCCGGATGGCCCGTACCGGGTGGAGCAGTTTGCCGACGACCTTGCCGACCTTCTGGATCATCTCAACTGGCGCTCCGCCATCGTCGCCGGCGCCTCCATGGGCGGCTGCATCACACTCGCGTTTGCGGCCGCTTACCCGACGCGCGCCGACGCGCTCGGCCTGTTCGACACCACGGCTTGGTATGATGCGCCGGACAAGTGGGAAGAGCGCGCCGCCAACGCCGAGGCTAAGGGCCTCGAAGCCATGCTGGAGTTCCAGACCGCACGTTGGTTCACCGACGCTTTCCGAGCGAACCGCAAGGATGTGCTCGATGCAGCTGTTGCGGTGTTTCTCGCCAACCCGGCGCGCTGCTATGCGCAGACCTGCCGGATGCTCGGCGCCTGCAACCTCACCGCAGCACTGCCGCGCCTGAAGATGCCGGTCCGCATCGTCGTGGGCGAGGAGGACTATGCGACGCCAGTGGCCATGTCGGAGAAGCTGCACCGCGGCATCGCCGGCTCGACGCTGACGGTCGTTCCGAATGCCCGGCATCTCACCCCGCTCGAATGTCCAGAGCGGATCGTGGCCGAACTGCAAAAACTCCTCGAAATGGCGCCGGCACAATGATCGTCACCGGCGAGATCACCCTTCCGGCGCCCCGCGAGGTCGTATTCCAGGTGCTGCGGAACGCGCCGTTCTTCGCGTCCTGCGTCGAGGGCGTGCGCGATCTCAAGGAGATCGACGCCACCCATTACGATGCCGTTCTGGACACCAAGGTCGCCTACATGAAGTTCACCTTCAAGGTGAGCGTCGAGGTCACCCGGCTGTTGCCGCCCGAGCGCATCGAGGCCAAGATCGAAGGCACGCCGCTCGGCATTGTCGGCCGCTTCACCGCCGTGTCCACCACCGACCTCATCGATGCCGGCAGCGAGACGCTGGTGAAATACGCCATCGACGCCAACCTCACCGGCAAGCTCGGCAGCATGGGTCAGCCGGTGCTCAAATCCAAGGCCAAGGAGATGGAACAGAAATTCGCCGAGAAGATGCGCGCGGCCTTCGCGGGACCGCTGCCTGCTCCCTCCCCCCAATCGAAATCGGCTGTTGCCGATTTCGATCACTCTAACGATGGGCCGAAACCTGCGTATACGCAGTTTCGGCTGGGGGAGGGTCGGGGTGGGGGCGGAGCCGCCTCATGACGCCGTTCGAGCTTGCCGAACCCACGACCGTCGAGGATGCCCTGCGCCTGCTCGATCCGCAGGACAGCGCGGTGCGGCCCCTCGGCGGCGGCACCGCACTGATGCTGATGATGAAGGCCGGCGTGTTTCGGCCCACCCGGCTGGTCAGCCTGCGTAAGATCGCCGGGCTGTCGCGCATCATCGCGACGCCGGACGGCGGCCTCGTCATCGGCGCGCTGACGCCGCTCTCCGACGTCGAGCGTTCGACCGAAGTCGCCAGTCGCGCCGGCGTGATCGTGCGCACGATGCGGCGGCTTTCCAACGTGCGGGTGCGCAATGTGGCGACCATCGGAGGATGCCTCGCCCACGGCGATCCGCACATGGACTTGCCGCCGGTACTGATGGCGCTCGACGCCGGCATTGCGGTGGTCGGTCGCGACGGCAAGCGCAGGCTCAACGTGGAAGACCTCTTTGCCGGCTATTACGAAACGGTTCTCAAGCGCGACGAGATCATTACGGAGCTGCACATTCCTGCCCAAGGCGTGCGTCGCGCCGCTTACCTCAAGTGCACCACCGGTTCTGCCGATGACTGGCCGGCGCTCGGCGTCGCCGTCACGTTCGAAGCGGACGGCAAGCAGATCCGTGCGCCGCGCGTGGTGGTGAGCGCCGCGACCGAGAAAGCGATCCGCCTCAAAGGCGCCGAGGCGGTGCTGTCCGGCGCCACGATTGATGACGCCCTGTTGGGGCGCGCCGGCGATGCCGCTGCCGACGAGGCGGAAACGATATCCGATGTGCGTGGCTCGGCGCCCTACAAGCGCGAGCTGTTGCGGGTCTATGTGCGCCGCGCGGTGCGTCACGCCTTCGAGGAAAATGGGCGCGATGGCGAAGTCAGAGGAGCGGCACACTGATGGCAAGCGCAACCATGGCGACAGGGCTTCCGGGAAGCCAGATCGGCCGCTCACTGCCCAGGCTCGAAGCCCGCGAAAAGGTCACGGGCCGCGCTGAATACACCCATAACCTGCGCTTGCCTGGGATGCTGTACGGCAAAGTGTTCCGCTCGACCGTCGCCCACGGCCGCATCAAGTCGATCGACACGAGTGACGCCAAGGCAGTGCCGGGCGTCTATCGGGTCGTCACCGCCGAAGACGTCATCAAAGTCATTCCGAACCCCTACTACGGTCCGGCTTTCCATGATCAGCCGATCCTTGCGATTGGCAAAGTCCATTATGTTGGCGAGCCGGTCGCCGTCGTGCTGGCGGAGGACCCGCATGTCGCCGAGACCGCGGCCGCCCTTATCGTCGCCGAATACGAAGAGTTGCCGGCGGTATATGACGAGGTGGAAGCCGCCCAGAACAAGATTCTGGTGCATGATGAGCTCAAGCCCGCCGGCACCTTCGCGGACCTCAAGCACCTCAAGGGCGTCAAGGGCACCAACATCGCGCTCGATTATCGGCTGCGCAAGGGCGACGTCGACAAGGCGTTCGGCGAGGCAGCCCATGTCTTCGAGCACGAATTCCGCACCCAGAAGGTGCTGCATATCCCGTTCGAGCCGCACGTCTCGATTGCGGACTACAAGAGCAATCGGCTCACGCTCTACACGGCCTCTCAAGGCCCCTCGTTCGTGCGCATCGAAATCGCCCGCCTGCTCGGCTGGCCGGAGAACCGCGTGCGCGTCAAGGTGCCGTTTCTGGGCGGCGGCTATGGCGGCAAGCTCTACATCAAGCTCGAAGCGCTGGTGACGGCGCTGTCGATGATCGCCAAGCGGCCCGTCAAAGTTTCGCTGCCCATGGAGGAGATGTTCTACACCATCACCCGGCACCCGATGACGTTTCGCATCAAGAGCGGCGTCGACCGGGACGGCCGCATCACGGCGCGGCGCTGCGAAGTGTTCTGGAACGGCGGCGCCTACGCGGATATCGGGCCGCGGGTGGCGCAGAAATCGGGGTTCACGGCTTCAGGGCCCTACGACATCGAAAACGTGTCGATCGATTCCTACGCGGTCTACACCAACCAGCCGCCGGCGGGCGCGCTGCGCGGCTTCGGGGTGCCGCAACTGGTCTGGGCCTATGAGTCCCACACCGACATGATGGCGCGCGCCCTCAAGATCGATCCGCTCGAGTTCCGTCGCCGCAACATCACGCGCGAGGGCGGCACGCATGCCACCGGTACGCCGCTCAAGGATGCTCCCGTTGAGAAGGTTTTGGAGCACGTCGCAGCCCGGATGAACTGGTCGAAGTCGCTCGACCGCGGCACCGGCGTTGTCAGGCGCGGGCGCGGATTAGCGATTGCCATCAAGGCCGTCATCTCGCCGACCACTTCGGTCGCGATCGTGAATGTCAACGCCGACGGCAGCACCACGCTTTATTGCGGCACCGTCGACATGGGCCAGGGCTCCGACACCGCGATGGCGCAAATGGTCGGCGAAATCCTCAACATTCCGGCCGAGTCCGTGAACGTGGTGCCGCGCGACACCGACGTCACGCCCTACGACATGGGCACGCTCGGATCGCGCTCGCTGTTCCACATGGGTCACGCGGTCAAGCTCGCGGCCGAGGAGGCGCGCGACAAGATTGCGGCGCTGGCCCGCGATCTCGGCCTGCCGGAAGGCACCAACTATTCGGTCGCGGACCTGTTCCAGAAGAAATACGGCATGCAGGCCGGCAACATCGTCGGCACCGGCGTCTACAAACCGGACTACGTGCCGCCGCAGCCCGGCACCGGCCTGACGCCGAACGTGACGCCGTTCTGGATGGTGTCGGGGGTCGGCGCCGAGGTCGAGGTCGACACCGAGACCGGCCACGTGCGCATCACGCGGCTCCTCAATGTCTGCGACATCGGCAAGCCGATCAATCCAAAGATCTGCGAGTCGCAGATTTCCGGCGCCGCCACGATGCAGCTCGGCTTTACGATGTTTGAGAAGATGCATTTCGACGGCGGCCAGGTCACCAATGCGTCGCTGGCCGACTACAAGATCCCCGGCATCCACGACCTGCCGGTGACGTTCGAGAACGAGACCGTCGACACCTATCAGTCCAACGGGCCGTTCGGCGCCAAAGGTGTCGGCGAGGTCGCGACCTTTTGCGTGTCGCCTGCCATCGGCAACGCCATCGACGACGCCATCGGAGTGCGGCTGACGGAATTGCCGCTCAACCCCGAAGCCGTGCTGCGTGCGCTGCGGGCGAAGCAAAATCGTCCAATCGAGGATGCGTGATGGACTGTGTTTCAAAACTCATTAAACGGTACAGCGCCTCTTCTCCCTCTCCCCGCAAGCGGGGAGAGGGAGCAGGCTGCCGCAAGAGGCAAGCGCGATGACCGCCACCCGCACCATCTCCTTCACGCTCAATGGCGAACAAGTTTCGGCGCAGATTGCCTCGCACCACAGCCTGCTCGAGGTGGTGCGCAACGATTTCAGTCTCTATGGCGCCCGCGAGAGCTGCGGCCAGGGACTGTGCGGGTGCTGCACCCTGATCGTCGACGGCCGCGCGGTGTCGGGCTGCCTGTACCTTGCTGCGTTCGCGGACGGCGCCGTGGTGGAGACGATTGAATACCTCGACCGCGACAACGTGCTCGACCCGGTCCAGGAGGCATTCATTGAGGACGGCGCGTTCCAGTGCGGTTTCTGTACGCCGGGCTTCGTGTTGATGGTCAAGCAATTGCTCGACGAACATCCGGACCCCGATGATGATCGCATCCGCGACTATCTGTCCGGCAATCTGTGCCGCTGCGCCGCCTATCCGGAAATCATCCAGGCCGTGAAGTCCGCCGCCCGCAAGCGCCGGGCGGGCAAGGCGGCGTGAACACCGCTAGATGTTGGACGCGCAGCTTTTGGCCTGGTTGCCCGAGTTATTTCCGACCCGGGATGCGCGTGACAGTGGCCGAATTTCGAGTTCAACACGCCACGGCTGGTCGCGTGGCTTGGCCCGCTCCTCTCCGGCCGGCTGATCGCTGAAGCTGATTCAGCCAAGCCGACATGAGCATCTATTGCCGGCAGAACCAGGCGATCTTCCTGCCGGAGACCGAGGGCAAGCCGCTGCCGGCGTAGTGTTTCTCTGGTCTGGCCAGAACCAGTAATCACAAATATCATAACACATTCAAACTCTTGATTGATATCTTCCGGTCAACTTCCGGGTTAGGGTGCGCGCCGGGTAGTGCCAAAGCAGATTTGGGGATGCAGCGGCATGACGCACCCATTAATGATTTCTGCCGAATGTGATCTGTATCACACAGCTGAGCATTCAACATAGAATAAACTATAATTTATAAGTGCGCTCAATCCGGCTGTGGGGATGAGCGGAGGAGGTGCCATGTCCAAGCCTTCTATTAAATCAGCTGTTCTGATTATTCTCGCTGTATCGATTCAGCCAGCTTCAGCTCAAATGTGGCGCGGAGCGAACTTTCGTCCATCTTCTTTCCAGCATCAAGGCTTCAGGTCGATGACTTTTAGTCCGTATCGGCTGGGCCTCCCGGCACAAAGCGTACGCGACTTCAGACCACAAAGCCTACGTAATTCCACATCACAAACCGTACGCAACCTCTCATCACAACGTGCATCAAACATCGCACAAAAAGTCAAACCTTTCGTCGCAGGAAAAGATTTCGAAAAAAAAATCAAACAACAAGAAGTGACTACCTTCCCACAATCGACAGTCAGTCCCTACGGACCGAGTGGCAACGCCCCACTGGGTGCCAGCTCCGCCCCACCGGGTGCCAGTTCCGCCCCACAGGGTGTCAGCTATTCACTGCAGGGCGTCAGCGGGACAAGACAAGGGGCCACCTCCTCAGCGCAGGGCGTGAGCTATGGCCAACCGCAGTCGGCAGCGCAGAGTGGCAGCAACTCACAGCGGGCCGTGAGTCACTGTGCCTTATCGGGGGGAGAGACCTGTCCAACGCTTAATCCCCCCGGTTCTCGCTGCGAGTGCCGAGATAACTTTGGTAGACACTTTCGTGGCGTGGCTCAATAATGGCAGATGAAAAATCGCAAATATAGGCCAACTGCATGGGTGGCAATTCTATCGGCTTGCGCAAGCGGGTTGCTTGTGTATGTTGTTTTCGCATTTTCAAATGCAACGAATCAATTTGCTGTTTATGAAGGTAGGCCGCTCGCAAAATGCATTGAGTCTCATCGCGACGCAGCTAAGATACAAAACATCAGCATTGATGAATTTTATAGAATAAACGGATTTTGTTACGATTCCATCGTTTCACAATTGCTCGTGGATGAGGAACTTGTACGAATAGACAATTTTATATTCCAAAAATATCAAACTAGGATATTATTATTTATGGTTGTCACAATTACTCTATCCGGCGTCGGGCTAGCCGCCCTTCAATTGCTGGCATCATATAAGCTCGCGATACTTGGTCGCGGTGAATTGGCGGGAGGTGGGGAACTAACCTATTCTCGCGATTCTGTCAGCTTCAAGTCATCGGTCGTAGGACTCATGATCTTGGCGATCTCGTTTGCTTTTTTTATGGTCTATGTGACTTGGGTTTATACTATTACTGAAGGAGGAACGTCCACCTCGAAGCCTGGAATCAACAGCGGTTCCCCTAAGTCACAACAAGTGCTGTTCCCGGTTCCGCCGTCAAGCGCGATTCCGGTGCCCGCAGACGGCCCCGCGTCGCTAGCGCCCCTCATCAACCGGCCGGATGCGGCAGAGCTTCCCACCCCACCAAGCCGGCAGCCTTAGACAACCGGAATCCCTCAGACGACGCGGGATGTTAAAAAATCTCGCGTAAGGCAGAAAGCACTCGCGGCAGTTGCCATCAAGACGTGGCCGATTTGATGACCGATCCGCTTAGTTAGGGAGGGTCGACCGATGCAGTGCGGGGCTCTGACAATCAAACAGATGCCGCCTGCAAAAGCGGTACCAACAATTTTCGAGCCGGATCACAACGTCGCCTCGCCCCTGATCTGACCAAGACCGCGCTCGAGCAGCGCCAGCACGCTCGGCGGCAGATCGAGCTTGTTTGCATGGGCGCGGCCCTGCACCGACATCTTGTTCCAGGTCTGTACGAGAATTCTGGCAAGCTTGGCTTCGTCGGTCTTGCCCATGAAATCTGCCAGGTAGTGCGTCAGGAAGACGATGCAGGCCGTGTCTTCAAGCATCTGCGCCTCGGGGTCGCTGCGCAACCGCTCCTTGCGCACGAGCGCGCCGACGCGGGCGGCGTCCTGCGGCCCATAGCCCGCAGCGGTCATGATCTCGCCGAGGCGGCGGGCGTGATATTCCTTGAGATCGTTGCGCCATTTCAGGTAACCGGCGCGGCCCACCGGATAGCCGCCGCGCGGCGACGTCCAGCGCTCGATGTGCTGCCCGCGCACGGCGATCCGCAATAGCTCCGACGCGTCCGCGGCCATCCCGGCGAGCGCATCGCTCATGCGTTGGCCATACAGGAGTTCCGCCGGCACGGTGCGGCCGGCGACCTGCACGATCTTGGGATCGCGCGCATTGGCGTCATCGATCGCCGCGATGACATCGTCGAAACGCTTTGCGGGGCTGCTCATGCGGCGCGAATCGTCCTCCCCGATCGTCGTCATTCACGTCGATCTTGTTTGCGCCCGGCGGCTCCCAGTGCCTCCACGACGCCTGAAATGCAGCATGGCTTATGGTGCGGCGGCATCACGTGATCTTTCAAGTAGCACCGCGCTTCCGTGCTGAGATAGCCGGGCCGGACATAGGTCCAGGCGCGGCATTGGGTTTCGGCGTCGCAGGCCGCCTTGCAGGTCTCGCCCGTTGCATTGGGCGCGACCTCGAGATCGCGATAGTCGCCGCCGGTGCGATCAATGGAGAACTCCCGCATCCCGTGCCGCGGCTCGATGACGCCGGAGCCATGAATGCCGGATGCGGAGGCGCCGTCCTCCACCCGAGGCGGCACCTGGCTCTTGAGCCAGCACACCGCCGCACGATCGGCGGTCGGATAGTTGAAGCTCCAGGCCCGGCAACGGGCGTCGCGGTCGCAGCGGGCCGCGCATGCGGCGGGATCGCCGGACCGGACCGGAAAGTTTGCATAGTCGCCGCCATGGCGGTCGAACCCCACCTGCGCGCGGGCTGCCGACGGCAGGAATAGGACAACGGCAACCGTCAACCTCAGCGCAATAGAAACGCGAATCATTCAATGCCCGTGAGCTGCCCGGCCGGCCCGCCCCCACGGTCCAGCCGGAAATGGGCGGATGTTAGAGAATTGGCTTCAATGAGGCGAGGGGCGTCTTACCAGGAGCGTCCGCCGCGATTTGACGCGCCC
>WNFF01008123.1_pt1 | contig 12313 bp, 15 predicted proteins | sample 5400441 | NCBI WGS metagenome assembly WNFF01 (sample SAMN13153345, study PRJNA577476) | soil metagenome | isolation source: 120 cm saprolite under Douglas fir tree site 2 hole 3 replicate 1 | place: USA:California | collected 2015-04-18
CAAGCTCGTGCTCGGCATGCCCAACGTGATGCTGCTCGATGAGCCGACCAACCACCTCGACATGGAGTCGATCGAGTCGCTCAACACCGCGCTCGACAAGTACACGGGGACGCTCGTCTTCGTCTCGCACGATCGCGAGTTCGTGTCGTCCTTGGCCACGCGTATCCTCGAGCTCCGGCCCGGCGAGAATCCAGGGGAGGCCGCGACGGTGATCGACTTCCGCGGCAGCTACGACGACTACCTCGCGGGCGCCGGAGCAGAACTGGCTACCGCCTAAATCATCGTCCCCGCGGATTCGTCATCGCGCCAAGGGGTGCACGCGTTGAGAGTCGATGGCGAAAGAAATCGACGCACCGCCCCTGCTGGATCCGCTGATCCATTCGATCCGGGGGCAGCGGGTCATCCTTGATGCCGATCTCGCTCGCCTTTACGGCGTGACGACGAGACGTTTCAATGAAGGATTCAGGCGCAACCGGGACCGGTTCCCTGAGGACTTCGCGTTTCAGCTCACCATTGCGGAGTTTACTGCCGTTAGATTCCGGTCGGCACCTTCAGATCTACAACCTGCAGATCTACAAGGAAATATTCAGAACCGGTCGCAATTTGCGACCGGTTCCCAGAAGCACAGGGACCCTCGATTCCGGCCATGGGTTTTCAGCGAGCACGGTGCGCTGATGGCGGCGAACGTAATGCGCAGCAAACACGCGGTGCACATGAGCGTATTTGTCATCCGGGCTTTCGTTCGCCTGCGTGAGGAGCTCGCCGCCAACTCAGCCATCCTGAAGCGCTTGGCGGAAATTGACCGGACCCTGCTGCAGCACGATAGCGCCCTGCGCGATATCTACCGCAAGCTGTTGCCGCTGCTACAACCGCCGCCCGATCCGCCGAGGCGCGGGATCGGCTTCCAGGCCAGCCACGAGTGATGCGTAGCGGTCAAGGTGGCTCACAATGACGCCTTTATTCTGACGGCGTATCTTGTGAGACAGTTGGCAGGAGGTAGGCAGCTATGGCCGAAAAGCGACTGAAGATCTGGTACGACAAGGAAGGCGACTTCCTGGAGGTCATGTTCGAGCAGCGTCCCGGCTTTTTCCGCGAGACGGCGAATCCGCACGTCATGGAAAAGGTCGACGAGAAGGGCAACGTTCTAGGATTCTCGGTCATGCGGGTGAGTGCGCTGCAGGACGCGCCGCTCGAAATGGCACTATAGATTCTCGAGTTCAATGTTCAAGAGGCGAAAGGAGAACGGCATGACGTAGCTATCCCTTATAGGAGCTATGTCATGTCACGCACTTACCGCCGTCGCGGTCAGACCCACGAATACCGTTGGGTGCTCCGCGACCGGAGCGGCGCCACGCCTTGGTGGGCGTACGCGTTGCTCGATCGTCATTCGCGCGAGGGCCATCGCGCAATAGCGCGCTTTCACTCGGACACCGAGATCACCATGCGAAGCAGTGCGCCGCGCTGGTACCGCCGGGCATTCGACCATCGTTTGCGCACCATGAATGACCGCCAGTTGCGCCGCTGGCTCGCCGATCCCGGCTATGACCCGGTTATGCAGATTCGTCATCGCCACGACGCCAATTGGAGCTGGTGGTGAAGCGCCTTCCGTTTCGTGGCACCGCTCCGCGCCCGCCCCGCGATCTCAGATGCCGAACAGCTCCTTGAGCGTTCGCGCCGTCGCGCCGATCGACTGCGCGTTGGCGCGCTCCTCGGCCTTGTTCTTGGGGCTGGAAAAGCCGTGGCCTGTGCCGCTGTAGACCTCATACTGGAAGGGAACCTTCGCGCTACGCATCTCCTCGATCAGACGGTTCACCGTCGTGAGCGGAAAGCCCACATCCTCGGCGCCGTGCAGGATCAGGAACATGCCCTTGGCGTTCGCCGCCCATCCCGGCGCGCGGTCGCGGAACGAGCCGTGAATCGAGACGTTCGCGGCGAGCGGCGCGCCGGTCCCCGCGAATTCGATGCCGACCCCGCCGCCGAAGCAGTAGCCGATGAGAGCGATCCTGGAGGCGTCGACAATCGGGTTCTTGACGAGGACATCGAACGCCGCCTGGGTCCGCGCGCGCATCAGCGCCCGGTCCTTGTCGTAGATCGCTATCTGCGCCTGCATTTCCGGAACATCCTTCGGCAGCACGCCCTCGCCGTAGCCGAAAATGTCGGCCGCGAACGTCACGTAGCCGAGATTGGCCCAGATCTCCGCAAGCGACAGCGTTTTCGGCGTCATGCCCTCGCGCGCATGAATCATCAGCACGGCAGGCCGCCGGCCGGTCACCTTATCGTCGTAGACCAAATAGGCTTTGAGCTTGGTGCCGCCCTGGTTGTATTCGACCCATTGGTGCTTCAACTCGGCCTGTACGGGGCTCGAGGCGAGCGCGATGGCGGCGGCCAGAAAGGGTGCAAACGTCCGGAGTATCGTCATGAGAGCCTCCCTCTCGTCGAACTCTTGCGGTCAGTGTTGCACGGCGGATAGGAAAAGGAAAGATGGACTGCGCCTACTGCGTCGTCGCTGACGGCGGCATTGTCCGGGCCGGGTTCGAGGTGTAGCCTTGCGTCCTTGTACAAAGGAGGAGACCCATGAAAAAAGTGCTCGGATTGTCCGTCGCTCTCGCCGTCGCGCCGTTTGCACAAGCCGCGGATATCGAAGCCGGCAAAGCCAGGGCCGCCACGGTGTGCGCGGCATGCCACGGCGCGAACGGCGTGAGCGTGAGCGATACCATCCCCAATCTCGCCGCTCAGCGCGCGGGCTACCTCGAGGCGCAGCTGAAGGCGTTCAAGGACGGCACGCGCAAGGCGCAGAGCGCGACCAGTCCGGCGGCGCTCATGAATGCGATGGCGGCGCAGCTCTCCGCCGACGATATCGCCAACGTCGCGGCGTACTTTGCCTCGCAGCCCGGCGCTACGGCGGGCACCAAGTCCGCGTTGCTGCCGAACGTCGCGAAGTCCCACGTGACCTTCCCCGAAGGCTACAAGGAATCGTTCAAGAAGTACCACACGATCAGCTTCCCCGCGACCAAGCAGGTGCGCTACTACTACGCCAACAAGGCCGCGGTGGCGGCGGCGAAGGCGGGCAAGCCGCTCCCGGACGGCTCGGTGCTGTTCGCCGAAGTGTATGCGGCCAAGCTCGGCGCCGACGGCAAGCCGGTCGTGGGCGGCGACGGCTTCTTCGTGCCGGAAAAACTGGTCGCCTACACGGCGATGGAGCGTGAAGCGGGCTGGGGCAACGAAATCCCCGAGATGCTGCGCAACGAGAACTGGAACTACGCGGTCTTCACCACCGACAAGCAGCAGCGGCCGGGCGTGAACCAGGCCGAATGCCTCGCTTGCCACAAGCCGCTCGACAACGTCAGCTACACCTTCACGCTGAAGCAGCTCGCCGACGCGAAGTAAGCCCGCGCATCGCCTGAGCGCACGCGCACGAATCAGGTCTGCGTCCCGGCGAAGCGCGCGAGCTCGCAGCCGTGGGTGCGCCAGCTGCCGTCGGGCTGGCGCTGCATCGGGTAGAGGGCCAGCCAGCCGCGGCCTTCGGCGTCGGTCAGGCGCACCGGCTGCACGAGCTGGCCGTCGATGACGAGCGGCGCTTCGAAGGCCACGCTGCTGGGCCGGTAGACGACCGCGTAGGACCGGCGAACCATGTCCATGAAGGTCTCGGCGTCGCCGAAGGTGGCGCGGATGCCGGGAGTGGCGAGGGAGAAGGCGCGGGCGGCGTCGTCGCGGCGGAAGGCGTCGAGCTGCGCTTCGATGACAGCGCGCACGGCGCGCGCGTCCTCGGGCGGTACGGCATCCTCGGCCGGGGCGAAATATGTCGCGAAGCCAAACCACAACGCACCGAGGATACCGGCCGTGGCGATGATGGCGCCAACCCGCTTGGCAGGCGCGTACCGCCGGGGTCGGCTCGCGGGGTTCATACCGCGAGTATAGGCGCCGGGCCGCTCGCCGACGCGAAGTAGCCGCGCGGGACCTCCCCGCGCTCAGGGCATAAACCCGCCGCCGTTGACATGAATGGTCTGGCCGGTGATATAGCGCGCGTCCGGCCCGCACAGCATGCGCACCATCGCCGCGACCTCTTCGGGCTCGCCGCGGCGCCCGACCGGAGGCAGGCCGCGACGGTCGCGCGGGCGAAGCGGCGCTCCCGGCAGCCCGCGCACGGTCTCGATGGTGCCCGGCACCACGCAGTTGACCGTGATGCGGTGTGGCGCCAGGTCGAGGGCGAGCGCCCGCGTCATTCCGGCGATGCCGGCCTTGGCCGCGATCACATGGGCGCGGTTGGTTGCGCCCTTGTGCGCGGTGAGGCCGCCGATGTTCACGATCGCCCCGCCGCGCACGCGGATCAGGTGCGGCAGGCAGGATTGAGTGCACAGGAACGCGCCGTCGAGCACGGTCGCGATCACGCGGTGCCATTCCTCGAGCTTGATGTCCTCGAAATGCGTCTCGCTCCTCACCGCGGCGTTGTTGACGAGGATGTCCAGCCGTCCGAACTCCTTCACCGTCGCGTCCACCATCTTCGCGACGGCGTCGGGATCGGTCACGTCGGCGAAGTGGTAGGCGGCCGTGCCCCCGCTCGATTTGATCATCGCCACCGTGTGCTTGGCCTCGCCCTGCGAGGTGTTGGCGTTCACCATCACGGTCGCGCCGCCGGCGGCGAGCGCACGGGAGATCGCCCGGCCGATGTTCCTCGCGCCGCCGCTGACGAGCGCGACTTTTCCCGAGAGCTCGCTGCCGGGGGTCATTCCCACTTCGTTGATCGGGTCGCCTCTCAACGAACGTTCTCCAGGAGGAGCAATAACCCGCCGAGGATGCCGGTGTTGCCGAGCAGGATGATGCGGCTCAGGTTGCGTTTCGCCGGGTCCTGCATGCCCCAGAAGCGGTGGAAGATCGTCGTCGCCGCCACGGTGAAGAGGATAAGGCACCAGACGCCGATCGCGGGGTGCCAGTCGGCAAGGAGCAGCGCGCAGCCGGTGAATTGCAGGAGGATTCCGATCCAGAACGCGGCCGCGGGGAACGGGGTCCTGGCAGCCGCCATCCGGTCGATGTGATCCTTGATTCGCGCTTTCGTCAGGTTGCAGAGGCCGGTGACGAGAAAGCAAAGCACGATGAGCAGCCTCCCCGCGGTGTCGGTCCACGAAAGATCGCCGTACATGAACCTCTTCTCTTATAATTTTTGCCGGCCTCTCGCACCGCAACGCCGGTCGTGCCCGATACCGGACAGGATACGCCATGCCATTCGCAACGATCAACGGTATCAGGATCAACTATCTCATACAGGGCACGGGCCCGCACCTCTTGATGTTCGCGCCGGGCGGATGGCGCTCGGTGATCTCGCGCTGGACCGCCGCCGGCGGCAAGGAGGCGTTCGGGCAGATGGACGGACTCGCGACGTTGTCGCGCCACTTCACCTGCATCGCCTACGACCGCCGCGAGTGCGGCCTGTCGGGCGGTCGTGTCGAGCCGCTCGGTTGGGATCTGTATGTGCAGGAAGCCAAGGCGCTGCTCGATCTGGCCGGAGCGAAGCAGGCGCCCATCCTCGGCAGCTGCATGGGCGCATCGCTCGCGCTCGCTTTCGCGGTGCGCCACCCTTCGGCGTGCAAAGGATTGCTGCTGCACTGGCCGGTCGGTGGCTACCTCTGGATGAGAAAAGGCCATGAATTCTTCGGGCGCCATATGGATTTCGTCGAAGCAAATGGCCTGGCCGCGGTCGTCGAACGCGCGCCGCGCGGCGACAATTTCTGGCTCGATCCCGAGATCGGGCCCTGGGGATCGCCCGCCGCGGTCTATCCCGAGTTCGCGCGCGAGCTCGCGAAGCAGAACGTCGACCGGTATCTCGATGCCTGCGCCCGCAGCCGGGACGCGATCTTCAACGACACCATGCCTTCGGGCGCGAGCGGCGAGGAGCTGATGCGGATGCAGATTCCGGCGCTCGTCATGTCGGGCGCGGACAGCCGCCACACGCGATCGGCGTCCTGGGCGTTGAAAGAGCTGATGCCGCAGTCGGAGCTGTGGGAGGTGCTGCCGCCGCAGCAGACGGGAGAGAACACGCTGGAGCAGATCCTGCGGTTCAAGTCGCGGCTCGAGAGATCGGCGCAAGCCGCCTAGAGAGCGATGTTCAACCGGCTCCCCGCGCTCGCCCGGTTCCTCCTCGCGCTGATCGCGATCGACCTCGTCGTGTTCACGGCGTTTCGGGGCGCCTTCTGGGCGGCGTTCCACGAGGCGCTGGCGAACGCGCCCCGGGCGGATCTGCTCAAGGCGCTTTACCTCGGGTTCAAGTTCGACCTGCGGCTCGCGCTGCTCCTTTGCCTGCCGCTCGCGCTGCTCGGATGGATCGCGCCTTTCGATCCGGCGCGGCGGCGCGCCGCGCGAATCGCCTGGCTCGGGGTTCTCGCGTTAGCGCACTGCGTTGTGCTGCTGCTCTATTTCGTAGATTTTGGACACTATGCTTACGTGCGGGTGCGGCTGAACGCGAGCCTCGTCGATCATCTGACGCCGGTGGGCGTGGCGGCACGCGTGGCGTGGGAAACCTATCCGATCCTGCTTGGCGTCCTGGCGTTGGCGCTGCTCACGGCCGCATACGCCTGGGTCGCGGGCCGCGCGGCGCGGCTGACCCTGGCGCCCGCCGCGAATCCCTTGGGCACGTGGGCGAGGCGCGCGACGGTCGCGGCCTTCGCCGCGCTCTACGTCCTGGGGATCTGGGGCAAGTGGTCCTGGTATCCGCTGCGCTGGAGCGAAGCCTATTTTTCCGCGAGCGAGGCGGTCGCCGCGCTCGCGCTCAACCCGGTGTTGTTTCTCTCGGACACCGCCGAGAACCGCACGGCCCCCTACGGTGAGGCCAAGGTGCGCGAGCACTACGCGTATACGGCCTCCTTGCTCGGAGTGAAGGCGCCGGACCCGGACAAGCTCGACTTCGCCCGGTATGTGACGCCGCCGCGGAAGCCCGCGGTCAAGTACAACCTGGTGGTGATTCACCTCGAATCCTTTGCCGCGTTCAAATCGGGGACCTTCGGCAATCGCCTGAACGCCACGCCCCACTTCGACGCGATCGCGAAGGACGGGCTCCTCTTCACGAACTTCTTCGTTCCCGAGGTGCCGACGGCGCGCTCGGTGTTCGAGATGCTCACCGGCGTTCCGGACGTGAACCCGACCACGACGGCCTCGCGCAATCCGCTGATCGTGAACCAGCACACGCTGGTGAACGCGCTCAAGGGTTACGAGAAATATTATTTTCTGGGAGGCAGCGCCACCTGGGGGAATATCCGCGGACTGTTCGCGCACAATATTCCCGGCCTGCATATTTTCGAGGAGGGCGATTACGCTGCGCCGCAGGTCGACGGCTGGGGCGTGTCCGACGTCGTGCTGTTCGACAAGGCGCACCTCGTGCTTCGCGACCAGACCAAGCCTTTTTTCGCGTTTATCCAGACCGCGGGGAATCACCGGCCCTTCACCATCCCCGGTGATCACCCCGGCTTCGAGCTCGCTCGAGTCGACGAGGCCGTGCTCGCGGAAAACGGATTCGACGGCCTGGCCGCGTACAACGGCATGCGATACCTCGACTTTTCTCTGGGCTCCTTCTTCGCGAAAGCGAGAGAGGCGCCCTACTTCAAGAATACGGTGTTCGTGATGTACGGGGATCACGGCAACCCTTCCACCCTGCAGACTCCCTGGGAGCAGCTCCTGCTCACGGGCTACCACGTGCCCTGCGTGATCTACGCGCCCGGGCTGGTAAAGGGCGGCAGGCGCATCGAATTCACCGCGAGCTTGCCCGACTCGCTGCCGACGGCCTTGAGCCTGATCGGCGTTCCGTATCTCAATACCGCGCTCGGGCGCGATCTGCTCGATCTCGGGCCCGGCGATCGGCATTTTTCCCTGATCGGCTTTACCGGGGTGCTCGACGACGAGTTCTATTTCCGGCTGGATCCGGGCGGGCCGCGCTTGTTCCGTTACCGTTCGGAAAAAGGCGCCGAGGACGTGCACGAGCGCTTTCCGGAAAAGGTCGCCGAGCTGCAACGCCTGCACGAGGCGCTCTACGAGACTTCGAAATACCTGCTCTACCACAATCCCGCTCGACCCCACGCTCCGGGCGGAGTGCGATGACGCATGGAGGATGGCTGAGGTGGGGGTCGCTGGCCGCAGCGGCCCTGGTGTTTGCCGGTCTGTACGTTCGAGTAATCACCGCGCCCTCGCCAGGCGGGTTTGCGCCGCCGCAAACCGCTCGCGTCGCGTCCTCGGCGGCACCGCTCTATAGAGCCGAGCTCCTGCCCAATAGCACCGCAGCGTCGGTGCACAGCGCTACCGCCGCAGAAATCTCCGGCGGGAGGCTGCGGGCTTTCTGGTACGGAGGTAGCCGCGAAGGCGCGTCGGACGTAGCTATTTATACCTCGCTCTATTCTCCGAAGGAAGGCTCGTGGAGTCCGGAGCGCGTGGTGATGACGCGCGAGCTCGCGCAGCGGCAGCTTCGGCGCACCGTGCGAAAACTCGGCAACCCCGTGGCCGGCCGCGACCGCGCCGGACGCCTGTGCCTTTTTTTCGTGAGCGTCTCCGTCGGCGGCTGGGCCGGCAGCGCGATCAACCTGATGGTCTCGGAAGACGAAGGCGAGACCTGGAGCCCGCCCCGGCGTCTGGTCGCGTCTCCGGCGCGACCGGCCTGCCGGTCTATCACGAGCTGCTGGGCAAATTCGGCGAGCTGCTGCGCCTGGATGCTCTGGGCCACGTGATCCAAAAAACCCGCCTCTCCTGGGGGCAGTCCTCGTTGCAGCCGGTGATCGTGCCGCGATCGGAAACCGAGGCTGTGGCGTTCATGCGTTACGCGGGGAATCCACCCAATCGCATCCTCGTGATCCGAACGAGCGACGGCGGAGCGCATTGGAGCGCGCCGGTCAAGGCAGCGTTGCCGAATCCGAATGCCGCGATCGCAAGCGTGCTGCTCGCCGACGGCCGCTTGCTGCTCGCGTTCAACAATGCCGAGGAAAATCGCGAAGACCTTTCGCTCGCGATCTCGGAGGATTTCGGCGACACGTGGCGCATCGTGCGCCGCCTCGAAGGCGATTCGAGCACCCCGGGTGCGCCGGTTCCGGAATACTCCTACCCCTGGATCACGCAGGACGGGGCCGGCGAGATTCACGTGCTCTACACCTGGGGTCGTTCCCGCATCAAGCACGTGCGTTTCAACGCGGCGTGGCTGGAGGGAAAGCGCTGATGTCCGCGAGCGATGCTTTCGGTCTCTTCGGCTGCGGTCTGCTCGGCCTTGCGGCGGTCGCGACCGTGATTCACCGGTGGCGTCTGCCAGCCGGTGCCCGCTACGGGGTCATGCTGGCCGCGGCCTTTGCGGTGTTCGTTCCGTTCGGCGAGCTCTCGGCCGCCGCTTACCTGCGGGGCGTCACGGGGGACTTGAGCGTGACCACGCTCTTTCTGGCCGGCTGCGCATGCATCACACGGCTTACTGGAAAGGCGTTGATCGAGCCGCGGGAGAGGCAGGTGCTTTACCAGCTCCTCGCGCTCGCCGCCGTGTTCCTGTATCCGTTTGCGCTCGGGTGGACGCCGTTCGATCCGTATTCGCTCGGCTACGGATCGATCGCATTTCACACGGCCCTGTTGTGCATCGCCTTGGCGGCGTGGTGGGCGAGGCTGCATGCCGTCGTGTTTATCGTCGTTGCCGCAGCGCTCGCGTATCTCGCCGGCGCTTACGAATCGCGCAATCTCTGGGACTATTTGATCGACCCGCTGGTCTGCGCCTATGCGCTCGCCCGGCTGCTGGCCAACCTGCGACATCGGCCCCCGAACGATCTCACCAAAACGGTGCCAGCCGGCTGAACCGGGTCGGCGATTGCCCGCCCGCGTCAGTTTGCGCCGCAATTCGTCCGTTCACGTCGGGCTCAGAACGTCGGAGCTCGCGCCTGCACCAGCATGATCTGAAAAACCTCCCAGGCATGCGTCTTGCCTATTGGAGAATGGACGATCCTTAGTTTGGATTTCAAGGTGTCGAGATAGAACACCGACGACCAGGTATCGCCGCCGATGCACCACCAGGGAGCGTATTGATCATGCGTAGATTCATTGTTCCAGGCGTTTTCTTCGTACTTAATTTCTTCCATTTGAGCGGCCCGGCTTTCGCGGCCGCGCTCGCGATGAGCGTCACCCAGGAAGCAAGCGAGGAACAGCGCATCGCGGATGTCCTGGAGAACTATGCGCCGCTGGCGAACTATCTGTCGGCCGTAGCGCGAACCCCGATCAAGATCGGGTACTCGCGCAATATGACGGCGGAGTTACAGCGCACGCGCACCGCCAGCGTCGACATCCTCGTCGGGCCGGCGCACATCATCGGTAGCGCGCTCCGTTACGGTTACGAGCCGCTGGCGACATTTTCCGGCGCCGAGAAGATGGTGTTCGTGGTGCCTGAGGCGAGCGCGATCAGGGTGCTGGAGGACGCCAGGGGCAAGCGCCTCGGGCTCCCGAGCGCCGATTCGCTCGCGGCCTACCTCGCGCTCGGCGAGTTCAACTCCAAAGGGCTCCAGCTCAAGAGCTATTTCCAGCAGATCAGGAACTACAGCTCACACGACGTCGCGCTGTACGCCTTGGAGATGGGCGCGGTCGATGTCGCCGTCGCGGAGTACCGTGTCGCCGAGAAGTGGCTGTCCAGGAACAAGGGCCGCGTGATTCAGGAAACCAAGTCGGTCCCGAGCCTCGGCATCGCATTGAACGCGACGCTCGACCAGGCCATGCGGCGGAAGATCCGGGACGCGCTGCTCTCGCCCAATCCCAGGCGCCCCGCTTTTGCGCAGCTGGCGAGCGTCGGCATCGTCGAGATCAAAGCGGCGACCGAAGAGGACTACCGCTACGTTTCGACGCTGGGTTATTTCACTCCGACGGTGCTGCAGGGCATCAGGATCGTCAATGCCGAGGAGGTGCGGGACCTGATGGCCAAAGGGGTGCCTTTGTATGACGTGCGCATCGAGAAGGAGTACAAGGAGAAGCACATCAAGGGCGCGCTCCCTCTGACCTATGCAGAGAAGAGCAAGAAGGAGGTCGGCTACGACGCCGCCCAGGACGAGTTCAAGCTGGCCGAAACGGTCAAGGACAAGGACGAGCCCCTGATCTTCGCCTGCAACGGCGGCGAGTGCTGGAAGAGCTACAAGGCTTCGGTGTGGGCGCAAAACCAGGGCTACCGGAACGTGTACTGGTTCCGCGGCGGCTTTCCGGAATGGAAGGCGAAGAACCTGCCGATGGAATGAACGATTCCTAGGAGGCTTTCTGGAGCCTCAAATTTGGGGGATCTAAAGCGGGCATGCCCCCTTTTCCAACAAACTCCTAATCGATCGCCTTGATTCCCGCGGCCTCGATGATGCGCGCGTATTTCTCGGTTTCGCGCTTGAGGAATTCGGCGAACTGCCCGGGCGTGCTCGCGACCACCGTCATACCGTCCGCCGCGATCCGATCCCTCATGGCGGGCTGATTGAGGATCTGCGCCGCTTCCTCCTGAAGCTTCGCGATCACGCCGCGGGGCGTCGCTCCCTGCACGAACAGTCCGTACCATGTGGTCATTTCGTAGCCGGGCAAGCCCGACTCGTCGATCGTAGGCAGTTCCGGCGTGATCGCCGAACGCTCTCGGGTCGTCACGCCCAACGCACGCAGCCTCCCGTCCTTCAGGTAAGGCAGCGCGAGCACCAGGTTCATGTAGTACACCGGCACGCGCCCGGCGAGCACGTCGGCGAGGGCGCCGCCGGACCCCTTGTAGGGAACGTGGGTCATCCTGACGCCGGCCATGGCATCGAACAACTCCGCGCAAAGGTCCGAAAGCGAGCCGCTGCCGGGCGAGCCGAAGTTGAGCTCTCCCGGACGCGACTTGGCGAATGCGATCAGCTCCCGGACCGATTTCACCGGCAGCGACGGATGCACGACCAGCACCATCGGCCCCGAGGCGAGGCTGGAAACCGGCGCCAGGTCGCGCGCCTGATCGTAAGGCAGGTTTCTCATCAGGATCGGGTTCGACACGAAGCCCGATTGGACGAGCAGCATCGCGTGCCCGTCCGGAGGCGACTTCGCCACCAGCGCGGCGCCGATCGTGCCGTTCGCGCCGGCGCGGTTCTCCACGACCACCGGTTGATTGAAACGGTCCTTGAGCTTCTGCGCCAGGGTGCGCGCAACCATGTCAGTAGAACCGCCCGCCTGGAACGGCACCACGATGCGCAGCGGCCCGCTCGGGTAATCCTGTGCGCGCGTTGCGCCCGACATCAGCGCCAGGGGAAGGAGCAGCCCTCCCGCGGCGCAACTCCGCAGCCTCTTGCTCATTCACCACCTCCGAGCGTATTGTGACCCGGCTCGCACGCAA
>WNFF01005737.1_pt1 | contig 12312 bp, 14 predicted proteins | sample 5400441 | NCBI WGS metagenome assembly WNFF01 (sample SAMN13153345, study PRJNA577476) | soil metagenome | isolation source: 120 cm saprolite under Douglas fir tree site 2 hole 3 replicate 1 | place: USA:California | collected 2015-04-18
AGCGATTTGATTAGTTCGTGCTATCCTTCCACATGATCGTCGCTAAACAACTTTGCCCGCCCTTCAATTGCGTTCCATGCCTAATCCCTATTTCCTCTCCCCTAAGCACTAAGTCTATTACTTGCCACACATCCGAAAATTCGCTCGTAAGTCCAAGCATTGCCACACTTCCGAAAGCGCGTGTTTCTAATCCCTCTCCTTGCCACACTTGCGAGACCCCCCGGGGTCTCTTACAAGTCAACCTGCTCCCCATCCTCTACTCTACGTCCTATCCCCCTGCCCCCTATCCCCCTGTATTTTCAACCACTTGCAGACTCTCCTGCGCAACGGCGATCTCGCAACCCTTTGCCTATCAATCACTTCCGCGCTCTTTTCATCGCCACGGAGGGTATACCCCCTCCGGCTCTGAGTCTGAGCAAGATACTCGGCTACTTGTTGATGTCGTCCTTCGCTTCCAGGCGCTTCAGCAATGGCTGGAGAAATGGCTTCGTCGCATCGGGCGCTACGCTGATCGCCATCGTCATTTCCTTGGCCGCGGTCGGAAAATCTCCCGTGTTCGACGAGATTCTCGCCAGCGCCAGGTGGCTGGTCCAATGATTCGCATCCTTCTTGGGAACCTGAGGATAGATCTCGAACGCGCGCTTGGCGTTCCCCGATCGTTGCAGGCCCCGGGCGTAGGAGTACAGTTGAATCGCGGTGGCTTCATTGAACGCCTTGGAAAGCGTCTTAGCGGATTCTTCTTTTCGTCCCAGCGCGTCGAGGATGCGCGATTTGGTCTCCAAATTTTCAAATCGCTCTTCATTTTGGATCGAAGTGTCTTCCCACTTCAGCGCTTCTTCCAGGTTGTAATTGTTGTCCAGGCACCATTGCGCCGCCTCGTCGTATCCGCCCCATGTGAACCCGCCGACGCTCCGAAGCTCGTTTTTGATGCTCTTCAGCGCCACCGCTTTCACGTCCACCGAGACGTGGAAAGGAACCGCCAGCTTCTCCCAGCGCAGAGTTGCTGCCGCCGAATCCGGTTTGACTTCCTCAAACGTGTAGGTAAGCGCCTCACGGAAATCCGCCGCCTGCGGCTTGGTCGTCACGCGCAATGCGTCCTCTTTCTCGTCGTAGCTCAAGCTGCCCCAGGAAGTCGAGTTCTTCGAAAAAATAATCGTCCACTGATCCTTGTCCGGGATGGTGTGCAGCCCGTAAGTCCCAGCCGCAAGCGGTTTTCCTTCCACGGAGACATCATCGGAAAAAGTGATGGTCGTATTCTCGTTCGCGCCCGCGCGCCACACTTTTCCAAACGGCACCGTCTTGCCCCAAATCTCCCGCCCTCCCACTTCTGGTCGGTGATACGTAATCGTGATGTCCGTCAGCCCAATCCGCTGCGACACCGTCCCGCGCTGGCTCACGCGCGGAATGTTCAGCTCCGTCGCCTGGCTTCCATTCTTAAACTGCGCGCCCGCACTCCCCGCAAAAACGCCGAGTCCCACTGCAAGTCCCAAAGCACACTTCCACGCATTGCGCATGATCACGCATCTCCTCTCAAACTGTATTTCTCAGGTAAGTCAGCCAGACACGCGCTGGCCGTCCACCCCCGTAGTAACAGACGCCCCTTCTTCCCAGGCGTAAGCAGCGATCCGCGCTGCAATATGCGTGAATCGGTCAATTTCAGGCTAGAATGCTTCTCAAGCGTGGGGCCCGTAGCTCAGCGGTTAGAGCAGCGGACTCATAATCCGTTGGTCCTAGGTTCAAATCCTAGCGGGCCCACCAACCAATTTTTAAGTCCTGATTTTGCAATCAGTTGGTTTTCCAGCTTTGCGTATTTTCCTCAAATTCGAGAACATTCGAGAACAAAACTTCCGCGACCCGCTCCACAGCGCGGCGTTGCGAGTCCGGGATGACGTGAGCATAGGTATTGAGCGTCGTCCCAAGATCCGAATGGCCCAGCAAAGCCTGGGCGGTCTTGATCGACTCTCCCACTTCTGTCAGCAGCGTGGCATGGGTGTGCCGGAACGAGTGCCACGAAACACGTGGCTGTTTGATCCGGTCACATGCCGGCGCAAGCACGCGGTTGTAGAGGTTTTTCTGGTTGAGCGGTGTCCCACTTGGCGTGCAAAACACCAAGTCGTTTGGCGCAGTACTCTTGGTGCCGACACGATGAGATTCCAATAGTGCGCGAAGGTAATCGCTTATTGGAATCACGCGGTTGCTGCTGCGAGTTTTCGGCGAGCCGAATTCTCCGTCAGAATAAGACTCGGCAACTTCGATTGTGCCGCGAAGCAGGTTCACACGTTTCCACCGGAGAGCGAGGATTTCGCCGATTTATCGAGATAGCCCCGCTCTATGGCGGACTGCAACACTGTCGAAAATGTTGCGCGAACGCCGCGAAGCGTGCCGCTCGCATGTCCCTTCTGTCTCAGGTCTGAAAGCACTGCTTCAATCTGTGCCCGGCTGATGTCATAAAGCGAACAATTGCCGAGAGCAGGGATGATGTGCCTGTCGAGTTGGAAGCCGTAATACTTCACAGTGCTCTTCTTGAGTGCCAGTGCAGCATTTGGCCGCCATTCCACGCGCACGAACTCTTCAAGTGAAATGGTTGCGTGGGGCCGGCGCTGGCACAGATTGATAGTGGCCGCTTTGTCTTGCAGGAACGCTCGTGCCTGCTGCCGTGTGATCTTGCTGACCGGCCCCAAGGTTTCGGCGCGCTGTATCCTTCTCACCGACCCATCGGGTTGCAGAACGTTTTCCCTCCAGCGAACCACCCACATCTTTCTTCGCTTACCACGGGTCCACAAACAACCTTCTTGATACCGCGGTCGAGTCATACGCTCCTTTCGGCTGACTCGTCCGCCTCTTTCTGCGTCGGCAATAATTGTAGCGCTTACGTCAAGCATCTGAACGTGCTACCACTTGCTGACGATCGATCCACGTCAAGACTTCTGCCTCGCGAAAACGCCAATACTTACCTAGACGGTAGCCTGGCAATCGTTCCAGGGAACGCTTACGCACACGTTCATAGACCCAAGACACGGGCACCTGCAGTAACCCGGCAACTTCTTGAACAGTGAGGAGGTGGTTTTCGCCGCGTCTCTCCCCTGTGGCCGCGTGTTTTGTCGCGGCATGTTGCGTGTCCTCGAGGACTTCTTCTCTTCGGGAAAACTCGGTCGAGCCGGAATGTACTGGAAAGCGCGAAGCATGCTGTCCTGGGGACGCCGTATTCTCGCGCATACCGAATTGGATTTGACGGCGATTCATGTTTTCTAGTCAGCTTTTGTAAGAGCCTCTCCTTGGATTTGTTCTCGCTTGGGATTGTTGGTATGTTGACCTGCCCAGCGCTTGAACTCTTCGTCCTTGCGGAACAGGAGCTTGAGTGCCTCAGTCACGACGTAAGAAGCGTGCGCATCAATGAACTCGGCGTACCTGTCCAGGTTGTTTCTGACTCCCTCCTCCAGACGGACCTGAAGGGTTGTAGTCTTCGGTTGCTTTGACGGTGCTTTCAGAAGTGCCAAGTTTTCTTTCTCCTTTCCTCCATCCGTGAATCATTACAGCCTGCATTACAAACTGTTGCTCCGACTCTTGCACGCGGCCAAAACACGGCCCGAGCAGTTCAGGGCGGGCGGGAGCGATCCCACGAAATTTTGGGCGGCTGAAAGCCCCCAAAAGTGGGGTCGCTCCCGCCCATCCTAGTGTTTTAGCCGCGTGCATATGTCACCTCCTTCCATCACGCATCTACTGTTCAATGAAGAGTTTGGGTTCCCTTCGAAGGTGAACTGCGAGGTGACGCTGGTCCTGAACAACCCCGTATCTGCCAGCCGTCACCCCAGGTCTTCGTGCTGTCACCGAAAACTGTTTCATGACCCGGAACTGTGATGGCTCGGAAGAGAATTTTCTGATGTGGCAGCGACGGCGACGCCGCCGCAATTTGAAAGTCTTCCGGCAATCGATTTCGCTTCCAGAGATGGTAGAGGGTGGCGATACTGTCCCCGGCGTAACGCTTCCGGGCCTCGCTTAGGAAGATCGCGTCTTGGTCTGTAACAAGCCTGTATTGTTCGCGGTCCCACTTCGTCTCCAGGTCGAAATAACGGATCAAGTCCGAGAGTCCCCTGCCTTCGACAAGAAACGAAAACAGTTCAGCTGCCTCTTTCTGCAGGCCCGCTGCAGTGGAAATGTAGAGGAATTGAAAGCCCGCAAGCTGTCGAAATAGGGGCCGATAATTGCGCAAGTGTGCGATATACGCATCAAGGTTTCGGTGGTCGGTATCAATGTAAGTGAAGGTGACCACAGGCATGTAATCCGGAGAAGGATAAGCAACACAGAGAGGAAATCTGTCTGCGAAGGTGACGGCGGTACTGTGCTGTGGGGACGACGTGAATAGACTCTCAGCGATCTTGAAGCGCTGGACAAAGTATCTTCTCTTGGCTTGCGCGGTCTCGAAATAGTCTTCGTTTGGATGCGCGAGAATGAAATCGAGCGCCAGGAGCATGGTCTTGATGTGGGCGAGTTCGTGCTCCCGCCGATTGCGGAGATAGTCTTTGCCGATGGCGGAGTAGAGCTGCCGCGAGCAGAGATGATAGACGAGACTCCTCCGCGTATATCTCTGGGCCCTGGCATGACCCAGGCTAAACAGCTTTTCGACCAACCGGGCATTGCGCTTGCCGCTCTTGGCCTGCGCGAAGTCAAGGAACTGTCGAACCGTGAAATAGCCGGAATGCGTGGCCACAAGGTAGAGAAATCGAGCTTCGGCGTCGGTATAACCGAAGATAAGGAGCTTGGCGAGTTGGTCTCGTGGCATATTCACGGTCTAAAAGCCTAAGATTACTGCGCTCAACTCCCGGTCGTCGCGGATGCGGCGAAGGCGGTCAGTCTCGCCATGCCGGGCATAGATCTGAAAGCCGGCGCGAGCCTTCTGGGAAAGCCCGCGTGGTCGGTAATGTTCCGTGGCAAGCTCAAGGTCGCGCCGCTGAATCTCGCATTCGTTCTCATTCACATACTCGATGCGCAGGTCGGGAATGGGAATCCTGCCCGACACAACTTTCAGGTGATACCGCTCGGCAATTTCCTTTCTAAGCGTTTCAAAATCTCGACGCTTGTCTGGGGCGGCACGGGCAAGGCGGGCATAAAGCTCCTTCTTCATTTCATAATCGAGCTGGACACGAAGGACTTTACCGCCGCGGCTTTGGATCTCATCGCTGACCTTGTGATAAAGCCGGTAGAGGTCCGCATCGTGAAAGGCTTCTTTCGGTTTCTTTAGTCCGTGGTAGGTGGCTTGACTTGAAGGGAGAATCTTGCCGCGGGAAAGCAGCTTGTGGCCATCCTTGGTTAGAGTAACGACCTGGGTCGGGCTATGTTCCGGATCGGCAATCGTGGACTCCTTCATGAGCCCCTGGCGGACTAGACTCTCCACGTCGTTCTCCACCCGCGCGCGATCGCCGTTGTAGGCGAACTCGGCCAGGTCCCCAGTGGCGACAACACGGAACTTCCCGACCTCGGAGAGTGTGTGGATCTCGGAATCCCGGAGTGAGTAAGTCTTGCTCCGGTCCATGTATCGGGTTCGGGTGCGCTGAGAAAGGAACGCTTGGACTCGTTCTTCGCGGGCGAGCGGAGGACGGTCTCTGTGGGAACGATCGGGACTTTGGCGGTCGAGTCTGTCGGCGCTCCCTTCTTGTCGGTGAATGTTGTGAAGCTCTGTCCACTTGGTCCAGTCGGGCGATGAGCTGCGGCTTACGTCACGGGCTGGGTCAAGATCAGAGCCACGAAAATCATCAAGTTCGAAACCGTCAAACCCTCGGGACATGGAATCAGCTCCTAAAGCACCATTAGAGGGGATGCCTAATCGCATAGGTCAGGCGGGCGGGGAAATACCTTGCAGATCGGCGCGGCGGCTCGAAACGAGAAGGTCGGAGGAATGAATTGCTGCACATCATTTGCCTCTGCTATGTTTGGGAGCCGCTGGGACTCGCGTACGCAGCGTCTTGGTAGAGGAACACCTCTTCGACGTTCTTGCCAAACACGCGAGCGATCTTAAATGCGAGCGGAAGGCTCGGGTCGTACCTGCCCGTCTCAATGGCGTTGATGCAAGCCCGCGACACCCCCACATGCATGGCGAGTTCGGCCTGCGACCATTCCCGTTCTGCTCGTAACACTCGAAGCCGGGTTTTCATTCGTACCGCCAGTGGCGACGCCACGAGGAGATGATCAGACCCGCGCTCCAAAGAACAACCGCGAGCGCCACATTCCCGTATCCGGGAACGCGTGAGAATCCAAAGCTCTCCAGAAAAGCCTCGCCGATCAAAAAAATTAGCATCCCGATGAAAGCAAACGTGAGAGCCTCATAGAAGTACCGTGTCTCGAATTCGTCGATGGCACGGAGGAAGCGAAGGAGGGTCCAAACGACAAAAGATGAGCCGAGAAGCGAGAGCGTGAGCAGCGCCTTTCGCTGCAAGTTATGCGAATACTGAGCAAGAGCGAAAGCGGCAGCACTACCGAGTGCTGCTTCATAAAAGAGGCGGAGCAGGCCCTGCTTCTTCACAACAAGCGGGTCAACTGGTTCGCGTCGAGGTGACATATGGGCCTCCCCGAAAAGGGTTCCAACAGACTACACAACATCCCTGTAAATGTCAACTATAAATATCATAGTAGTGCTATAAGATATCTAAACGATGCTAACAAGTCACTATGACTAGGATTGGGACGCCGAAAGCCGAGATCAACTTGGTCAAGTCGTGCCTCAAGCGAGTCGAGGAAGAACACGCGGCGTGGTTAGAACGTCGGAAAGGAACGACTGAACATGCCTGGAACCATCGAAGTCGAGGAAGGAACCGGCAATGTCTTTGCTGACCTTGGGCTACCAAATCCGGAGGAGCGCCTCGCCAAAGCTGACGTTGCCATTTGCATAGCTGGAATCATTCGCGCACGGCGACTCACTCAGGCCAATGCAGCCCGCATTTTTGAAGATCGATCAGCCAAAGATTTCCCCTCTATTGTGCGGGCAGCTTTCCGGTTTTTCGACCGAACGACTCATGCAGTTCCGCACCTTGCTTGGCCGCGATATTGAAATGGTCATAAAGCGTCCACCAAGTTCTCGGTGCCAAGGACACGTGCGAGTAGTCGCAACGGTGAGGAATGTAACCGCACGCCAATTGGGACAAGGAGAGGATGCTCATCCGGAGCACAGGTACCGATTTGAAGAACTCCAGTGTGCTGAACCACGATTGGACCAAGATTACCGACAGGTCATTCGGCTAACAGTACGTAGAACCCCAGCATAGGCCCGTAAAACATTAATGCCATAGTTCAAGAACTTCGGTTCGGACAAATAAAGGTTTGATACATGCCTGTAATTTGTTCCGGCCGAAATGGCATAACGTTGATTGAGATTATATCGGACGCCACTGCCCAACATGAAAGTAAACGTGAAATCCTGTCCCTGCGCATAGGGCACGCCTTTGGGTCCCTTAGCGTCGATATTCCCGAGGCCCAGGTGTAAGTCAAAGTAGGGCACAATTCTCCAGTTAGGCCGGACAAAATTACGCCGAATACCTGTGTCGTAAGCCCAATACCGGGTTTCCGGCCCCCTCGGAATCGCGGTGAAAGTACCGCTCAGCGTAAGATCCCAATTACCGCGCAGAACCCCAGGACCTCGTACGTCGTCCATGTGCCATCGGAGGGAAGCAATGGTCGGTACTAGCGTGTATTTGAGCGGAGTTTGGTTGTACTTATCGCCTAACAGGAAATCGAAAGGCCAAGGGATATAGATGGAAAGCCATCCCGTTTCCAGCGAGAATTCGAGCTTGTTTTTGTAAAGATGCACGCAATAAAATCCGAATTTCCTATCTGGATTTCTAAATTGCGCATCTTACGCTTCTCCTGCCCTTGACACAACGAATGTATCACTAGAGCGGACGCGGCCAGATCACGGGTTCCGGCGGCTCGTTGCGCGTCTGGCTCGCCCTCTTCGAGTCTTACAGGCAAGGGCAGATGCCTGGTTAACGCGCAAACCGGGCAAGTGGAATCGTCCGAAAACTACATGTACGACTCCGAGACTGATCGGCCACTGGCTGAGTTTGTGCGCACATCTTCGCCAGGAACTGCTGCAATTTCGCTTACTCCGCTTGGGCTTGCTTCAGGGCAGGGAAAATATAGGTAATGGTTATGAACTGATTGCGTAACCGTGGCTACGAATTGCTTCCACGGCCTCACTTCGAGTACCGGCGTCCACTTCCTTCAGAATTCGATGGATGTGGTTTCTCACAGTGAATTCGGAGAGATTCAGATGAGAAGCGATCTCCTTGTTTGTCAAGCCCTTGGCGACGAGAACCATCAATTGCTGCTGTCGCAAAGTAAGATCAGGTCTTGAGGCCGAACGCTTGACAGGAGCCTCTTCGACCGCATGAACGACGAAGCGGAATAGGGCAGGACAAAGTTGAGGAGGGCAAACGGCCTCCCCCCGGTAAACGGCGCGCACAGCGGCCAAGAGGTCGGAAGCAGAAGCATCTTTCAACAAATAGCCCATCACACCGGAACGGACGGCAGCCATGAATAGTTCTTCATCAGGTTCCATTCCGATTAGGATGGCCTTAAAAGCCGCCAGTCCTCCAGTTTCGCGAGCAATCTTTATGACGGGCCAGGCGGTTTCAAAAGAGTCGATGACAATCACGTCAAACTGAGTGCCCAGTACTTGGCAAGCGGTTGTTTTGGTTGGCCCGTCGTGACCGACAACGACAAGATCAGAGCGCTTGCGAAACAGGCGAATCAGCGCTTCGCGAAGGAGACGATTCTCCATCATCAAGAATACACGGATAGGGGAGCAGGGGACGATTTCGCTCACGGGATCCATTCTTTGCTCGGCTGCTGGGTGTTCCGACCAAGAGCTACGGCCCGGTCACGACAAGAGCATATGACTTAGTCATGGTCAGTGGGCGATAAACTAATCTTGATGCCTAAGAGTGTCAAGAGAAATTAATAGAATTCTAATAATCGCTTCCGAATGATGATAATGTAATTTTTGCGTAATCCAAATGAAGGCCTTTTTGTATCGTTTTCGTGCATTGCGGTTATGCTGGATTGCCCCGGCAATGCCGCGTAGTCCTGAGTAATACCGCCCCCCGACGCCACTGTAAGCTTTGGCCGACAGTTCGAAAAACGAGCGGTAGGTACATTTGATTGGGTCGGATTTGGTACCCATTCAAATTTTGCTTGGTACATAACTTAAGCCTATACCAATCATTCCCGATAGTCATTTTTTGAACCTTCCCCTAACCAGATGAAAAACGGACACTTACTCACCGTCCACTTGATGGACCGACTCTAGCCCTTCGGGGAGTGCTGCAAAATGGAAAAAGTTATCCGGGTCCTCGTGGCGAATCGTCCTCGGCTAATGCGAGAGCTGATACTCACAACGTTTGCGGATCAACCCGACATTGAAATTGTCGGGGAAGTCAGCGAGGAGTCGGAGATTTCCGAGAGCGTAAAAAGAACTATGCCTAATTTCGTGGTCATCGCGCTCGACCACCCCGGTAGAAGGCCAGCCATTTGTGACGAGTTGCTCCGTGAGCATCCGGAAGTGCGTGTCATCGCGGTGGCGCCGGAAAAGAACTTCGTCGTTTACTACTGGGCTTCACTCAATATTCATTCGAACGATATCGAAGCGTCTGAAGAAGGGATTTTGAGCGCGATGCGAGCCAGAATGGTCGCGAATGGAGCCATTTGAAGAATTTCATGCCCGGCTCTCGGGAGAATTTATGTTTGACTACAAAAAAATGGGCAAACTGATCGGCGTGCTGGCCTTGACTCTTTTGTTTTGCTCGCAGGCCTACCCGCAGCGGCAATCTCAGGGGAGTACCGCGCAAGGTTCCGGAACAGAAACTCCCGCGCGTGTGCCTTTGCACTCGCCGGATATCGTCTCGGACAACCTTGACAAGGCAGCAGCCTCAGCAGATCAGATCCTCGAAGTCGTCAACAAGGAGGCTGGTTTGATGGTCGAGCTGAAGCGGTTTCTCGCGCAGGACGCGGGAGCCAGCGGGCAGATTCTGGAAGAAGCAGATCTAACGGACGGAGCAGTAGCGGAGCGCCTGCGCTCGGACTTGCGTGCCCGCGTGCTCGCAACACGGCTCCTGCAGAGGTTTGGCTACCTCGTCCCGCGGCTGAATCCGGATTCAGACCTCGGAGCAGAACAAAGGCTCGTTCGCCAGGAGCGTGCCCAGATCCTCGCGCGCTCCGCTGAACGCAGCGACCGGCTAGGTGAGAACTACCCAATAGGCCATGCAGCATGTGATCCCCGGCTCAGCCCTGAGTGCGCATTCCCGGCCTCCCTACCGGAGGATCGCGGCGATCTTTCGGCGAGGCCGTCCGCACCTGCCCGCGCGCCGCGTTCTTCCGCGCCGTTGCAGCGTGCTACGGACGTACCCCCGAACGATGGCACGCGTCCCGATGGCACCATCGCTTCGCCAAACCAGCGCACGGAATATCCACCCGCGATGCGCGGACCGGAAACCTTGCTCACTTCGGCGCCCGCAGAAAACATTCCACAGCGGGGCGAGTCGCCGCGCGTAGCTGGACAGGGAATCGGAGACGACTTAGCGACACCTCTCATCACTCCGCTGGATCAGCAGTCCGTCGGAATGTTGCAGCCGCAACCAACATCTTTCGACCCCCGCATGCCGAGAACTCGGCAGGGCTTCGAACGCTATCCGGCAGAGAATTACGGGAACGCCGAAGGCTCTGTCACTGTGGAGCCGGTGAAGATGCTGCGTAGGCCGAATCCTTATGCCAATGTGCCCTCTCTTTACGACCTATACGTTCAAGCCGCGTCGAACGCGCGGCCGCTGGATCGCTTCGGCCTGGAAATTTTTCGCAAAGGCGAAGCTAATCCGGACTATCTCCCTATGGACCTCCCTGTTGGGCCGAATTATGTAGTAGGTCCAGGTGACAGTCTTTCGATCGACCTCTGGGGCGGTGTTTCACAGAGGCTTCTTCGCACCATAGATCGTGAAGGGCGCGTAGTCTTGCCCGAAGCGGGCCCAATCCTGGTTTCCGGCCGGACTCTTGGCGATGTACAGCAGGAAGTGCAACGCATTTTACGGATGCAGTTCCGTGATGTTTCTGCGGACGTCTCGCTCCAAAGGTTACGCACCGTCCGGGTTTACGTCGTGGGTGACGTATCTTCTCCAGGCGCATATGACGTGAGTTCGCTTTCCACGCCCCTGAATGCGCTGTTCGCCGCAGGTGGTGTGACCCAACAGGGTTCTTTGCGCAAGCTGCAGCACTATCGTGGAAAGCAGTTGATCGAGGAAGTGGACGCCTATGATCTTCTGCTTCATGGCATTCGCGGGGATCTCGAGCGTCTCGAAAACGGTGATTCCCTGCTGGTACCTCCCCTAGGTCCGGTCGTAACCGTGGAAGGAATGGTGCGCCGCCCCGCCCTCTACGAATTGCGGAATGAAAAGACGCTCGAGGAAGCGCTCGATCTGGCTGGAGGAATTCTTCCGGCGGCGGCGCTCCGGCACATCGAGGTGCAACGGCTGGTGGCGCACGAAAAGCGCACCATGCTGAGCGTCGAGATTGGAGAAGCAAGCGATCCCGAAGCCGTTAGTTCTCAATTCCGGGGGTTTACCGTGCAGGATGGCGATGAGATCCACATTTTCCCCATCGCACCCTACAACTCCGCGGTCATCTATCTTGAAGGTCACGTCTTGCGGCCCGGGCGTTATTCCTACAAGCCGGGGATGACGCTCAAGGATGTGGTGACTTCTTACAGCGATCTTCTTCCCGAACCTTCCGTACGCTACGCGGAGATTATTCGCTTGCATGCCCCGGACTACCGCCCGGTTGTCGAGACCTTTGATTTGGCGGCTGCTTTGGAGCACTCGGAGACGGCCCCGAAGCTCGAGGCGCTCGATACCGTCCGCATTTTCGGCCGATACGACTTCGAGCCCGTACCGGAAATTCTCGTAACCGGTGACGTGCGCTCACCAGGAAGGTATCGCTCTTCCGGTCAACAGCACTTGCGCGATGCTGTCTATCAGGCCGGTGGTCTCATGCCGGACGCGTGGCTCGAATCGGCACAGCTTTTCCGAACGCAGCCGGACGGAAGCACAAAAGTGTTCAACATCGGCCTTGGCGATGCCCTTGCCGGCGATCCCTTGAACAATATTCTGCTCCTGCCGCGCGACCGCATTTTAATTCACCGCCAGCCGGAACGTGTTTCTCCTCCCAGTGTGTACGTGCGCGGTGAAGTTGCGCGGCCGGGGCGCTACCCACTGACCGTCAACATGCGCGTTTGCGATGTGATTCGGTCGGCGGGCGGCCTGCTCCGCAGCGCCAACC
>WNFF01009506.1_pt1 | contig 12309 bp, 7 predicted proteins | sample 5400441 | NCBI WGS metagenome assembly WNFF01 (sample SAMN13153345, study PRJNA577476) | soil metagenome | isolation source: 120 cm saprolite under Douglas fir tree site 2 hole 3 replicate 1 | place: USA:California | collected 2015-04-18
TGCATTTCACATTGCACGCGCCGCTCCTCGATGGTCGCCAGTTCTGCCTGCCGGGACGCGACCAGGCTCTCTTGCTCCTGACGTTCACCCGTAAGTCGGCGTAGTTCGCTTTCGCTTACGTCAAGACGCTCGCGGACGCGCGACAGCTCCGTGTTCAACTGCGACAGCATGTGGCCGGACGTCATCGCCAGTTTTTCCGCTTCGCGCTTCTCGTCCTCTAACCGATCGTGCAGGGAAGTGAGATCCTTGATTTCGCGTCCCAGTGAGAGCGCCCGGAGTTCCTTCTCGCTCAGCGCGCGTTCCAGTTCTTCGAGCAGACGCAACACATCGCGCAAGTCGCGCTTCATCGACAGCGGGCCTTCGCTGCGCTGCTTGCCGCCGGTGACGGTCACGTTGTGGAAGCATTCGCCCGACTGCGACAGGAAGAACGCATCCGGATTGCTGAGAGCGAGTTCCCGCGCCACGCCTGGATCGGGAACGATGAAGCCATTGCCCAACTTCGGCAGGATCATTTCCAACGATTTTCCGAACCCGTTGAGCACTCGAATCGAACTCTTCAGCGGAACGACGGAGGCGTTCGAGGGAGTGTGCCGTAGACTCTCGTCCACCACGAAGGAAAACTTTGCCTGGGAGTCTTCCGGATGCACCAGGAAAGTCGCCCGGCCGTCAACGTCGGCGCGCAGCAAACGCAGACCTTCGTCAGCAGCATCCCACGACTTCACCACGACGTAATTCAGCTCATCGCGCAGAAAGTCTTCCACAACCTGCTCGTAGCGCGGATCCACTTCCAGGAAATCAGCCAGAACACCGGCGGGAGCGTGTCCTCCTTGCAGCGCGCCCGATTGAAACAGGCGGCGTACGGATTCGGTGGAATATCCATGCTCGGCGATGACGGCCTGGAGCGATCCCTTTTTCCCGAGCGCGGACGCATACTCCGAGCGCAAGGAATCGAGAGATCTCTTGGTCTCGGTTTCTTCCTGCCGCTTGCTCTCGGTCGTCCGGCGCAGCTCTGCAATCTCGTCGGCCAGTCCGTTTACGCGCTGGGACACAGTTTCAAATTCCAATTCGAGTTGTCCGCGCTGGCCGCCGAAGGCCTCGGATTGCTCTGCCGCAATCGCGATTTCGGCGCGCAGGCGCTGCTCTTCGCGGTCTATTCCCGCCAGCCGTTCCTGGGACTGCGTCAACTGGTTGCGAAGATTGGAAGCGGCGCCAACCGCCTCCAGGATGGACGCGCGCGAAGATTCCTGCTCCAGTTCCAGAGCGGCGAGAGCTGCTGCTGCGGCGGCTGTTTCCCGCTGGCTGAGTGTCAGTTCCTGTTGCGCCGCGACCAGATTCGCAGCCGCCGAGTCCAATACTTGCTGGTGGCCGTCGCGCTCTTCCTCAAGGGCCATCAGCCGATTCTTCGCCTGCGCCATTTCCGCTTCGGAAGAAGCAGAGCGGACAGTCAGTTCGTCACAGCGTTCTTCGTTCGTCCGGCGGCGGGCATGGGCGCGGTCGACTTCGATTGCGATCTGGTTAAGCCGTTCGCGGTTTTGCCGCAGCTCGGTTTCGATCGAATATCCGCGCTGTGTACGTTCGGAGTGCTCGGTTTCGAGTTGCTGCACGCTCTCGGTCTGGTGGCGGATCTCCTCGCCCAGTTGGTTGATCTGCGTGTCGAGAGACAGGCCTTCCTGATCCATCTTCGTGAACTTGCTGGCGAGCACGACGCGGAGCTTGGCGCGCATTTCGTCCCGCAGACGGGCATAGCGCTCCGCCTTGCTCGCCTGGCGCTTGAGCGAGTTCATCTGGCGCGTGACTTCTTCGAAAATGTCATTCACGCGGTTCAGATTCTGTTTCGCTTCTTCCAGGCGGGCTTCGGCGAGGCGCTTCTTGGTCTTGAATTTTGTGACCCCGGCCGCTTCTTCGATCACGGCGCGGCGGTCGGTCGGACGGCTGCTCAGGATTTGGCCGATGCGTCCCTGCTCGATGAGCGCGTAAGACTCGGGGCCAAGACCTGTGCCCATGAACAGTTCCTGAATGTCGCGCAGTCGGCACAGCTTTCCGTTCAGCAGGTATTCGCTGTCGCCGGAACGGAACAGGCGGCGCGTGACTACAATCTCTCCCGCATGAGCTTGCTGCGCATTGAACTTGCGCCGACGGATCTTCAGCACTACCTGCGGTCCAGTAGCGACGCCTTCGCTGGCTTCGACAGGCGGGGGCAGTGCGCCTTCCACTTCCTCAGTTCTTCCGGGCTGGGCGTCTTCAACTGCTTGCTCGGTTTCTGCGGTCGCTTGGGCGCGAAGTTCGGCTTCGTCCCAATCTTCGTTGCCGGTGGGGATATCGTTCTGAATATCGATTTGGGTCGGCTCGCTCGCGTCGGCGCCAGAGTAGATCTCGGGATCGATCAAACTTAGGGACACTTCTGCCATGCCGGTAGGATTGCGGTCGCGCGTGCCAGAGAAGATCACATCTTCCATGCGCGAACCGCGCAACGACTTAGCCGACTGCTCGCCCAGCACCCAGGAGATGGCGTCCGCGATATTCGACTTTCCGCAGCCGTTGGGGCCGATGATGGCGGCGATGCCTTCGCCATGGAACTTCAGCTCAGTGCGATCACAGAACGACTTGAATCCCAGAATTTGCAGCCTTTTGAGTTTGAGCAAAGCTCACTCCTTCGTGCGCGCGCACTTCCGGTCTGCTGGCAACCTGCGTTGGCTAGTGTGCGCCGCGGAACTGTGCCGGAACCTGCGTATTAACTACCCAGGTTCCTCCCCTTGCTGCACAGTACGATGCTGTCCCATGACCCCGGACAGCTATCACGGCTTTTGACCAACTGTAACGGCGAAAGACGGCATGGGTCAAGAAATAAAACACCATATATGGGGGTACCCATCCGCCGACCGCCTTTAGTTGCGCAGACACTGCAGCTATTGCGCGTACCTTTGGGCTGAGGAGAGAAGGAGGCGGGGAACCGCGAGAGCAGATTCAATGTACGCCTGCTGGGTCGGCGGATCAAGGGGGGGAAGTGCACAAGGGAACAAGGGAGAGAGCAACGAAACTACTTTTTGCGCTCGACGAGAAAGCGCGCGAGATCCTTCAGAGTAGACGCGGCGGGACCGAACTCGTTTAGTTCGGCGCAGGCCTGATCCACCAAGGCGTCGGCTTTGCGCAGCGACTCGTCGATCCCGTACAGGGCCGGATAGGTAGTCTTTTCGGCAGCGGTGTCTTTACCCGCAGTCTTCCCTAATTGTTCGGAAGTCTGGGTGACGTCAAGCACGTCGTCCACGATCTGGAACGCAAGGCCCACGGATTGGCCGAAGGTACGCAACCGGGCAACCTGGCCGGCAGTGGCTCCGGCGTACATCCCCCCGCAGACCACGCTCGCGGTGATCAGGGCCGCGGTCTTCGAGCGGTGGATGTATTCGAGCGTCTCCAGGCTCGGCTTCGCGTGCTCGGCTTCGAGGTCGACCACCTGGCCGCCGATCATGCCGTCAACAGTCCCGGTCGCGTGTGCAATTTCGCGAATGATGGCGACACGCGCTTCCGCGGGGCAGCGCACCTGGGCGAGCACTTCATAGGCCTGGGTCTGCAAAGCATCTCCGGCCAGAATCGCGATCGCCTCGCCGAAGACTTTGTGAGACGTCGGGCGTCCACGGCGCAGGTCGTCGTTATCGAGAGCGGGCAGATCGTCGTGGATCAGGGAGTAAGTGTGGAGCATTTCGAGCGCGGCACCGGCGTCTTCGATCCCGGCGGGTAACTGTTCTGCGACCATGCGCCCCGCTTCCATACAGAGAATCGGTCGCAGGCGCTTTCCACCCGCAAAGACGCTGTGCCGCATGGCTTGATGAATGGAGGTGGGATGCTGAGTGGCCGGGGGCAAGAGCCTTTCCAGTGCGCGGTCTGCCGCGTCGCGCCCCTGCTCCAGGACTTGTTTCAGCATGGCAACGCAGTATAACAAGCATGATTCGCAGAAGTGAAAAGGGACGCCCGGCGGGCGTCCCGATTAACAAGAGCAATCAGCAATCAGGCAGCGGCGCGGCGCGCCCGGTTGCGCAATACGGAGCGTACTGCATGGTCGGCATTCCTGGGCGTGCACATATCGTCTGCCCCCTGGTTTAGCGCCTCGGTCCAAAGCTCTTCATCTGCCAGCCGGTGGGTGCAGACAATGCTGAGACCGGGGAACTCCTGGTGTAAGCGCTCCACCTCGCCGGAGCGGGAAGTTTCCACGTCCAACACCAGCACGTCGGCGCGGAGGCGGGCGATCGTGGGACGAATTTCTTCACGATTGCGAGTCAGGTAGACGGAAGGAAAGTGCTGAGAAAGTTTTGCGGCCAGAGCCCGTGCGGTTCCGGCGTCATGCTGATACAGGACTACATTCAATGGCTCCATACATCCCCCTTACTCCACCGCGTTAAGCGGCGGCCTTGGCTGCGACAGCACAACTGCTACCACAGGCGTTGATACTCCGAGCGCGAATGGGTGTTACTTGCGTGACACCTTCTCGGCCGGGGGCTCGAACGGTACTGTTTGGAGTTTCCCGTTCTGTTTTAACAGAATCTCTACTTTGCCTTCCGCGTCCTCCAGTTGTTTTCGGCAGGAAGCGGAAAGCTGCATGCCTTCTTCAAAAAGCGTCAGCGACTTTTCCAGAGGAACCTCCCCTTTCTCCAGTTCCTGGACGATTTTCTCGAGACGCTCGAGGCATTCTTCAAACTTCGCCAAGCCATTTGCTCCTGTATCTCTATTCTAATGCCGTTTCTGGCTCCAGATGTCCAATGAAATTTGTCTAATCTTGTAAATTGTTCAGGCAGGCTTCCCGAAATCGTACGCGAGGGGGTTGGCGCCTAGCCCAGTGCTTCCAGAACGTCCACCGCGGACGTGTACCGCCCCTGCGGCGCGCTGATCTGTGCTCCCTGCACCCGGTCACGGAGCGCCCTCAGCATCTCACGCGCGATTGCCACACCTTCCTCGCGCGCTGCTTCTGGCGTCGATGCCTTCGTCATCCGCTGCATGATGCTGTCTGGCACGGAAACCCGCAGCTCGTTCTTCATGAACTCGGCATTGCGCGCGCTGACCAACGGCCAAATTCCTGCTACTACTGGGATGCGGCAGTGCTCGATTCGTTTCAGGAAGTTCTCGAGCAAATTCAGGTCGAATACGGGCTGAGTCACTACGTACTCCGCCCCCGCTTCCACTTTGTATTCGAAGCGGCGGATTTCTTCATCCAGGTTGGGCAAGCCCGGGTTCGCGCCCACACCAATGACAAAGCCCGTACCCTTGCCGATGGTGTTTCCGCCCAGATCCAGTCCACAGTTCAGGTTACGAACAATGTTCACGAGGCCGATAGCGTCCACGTCGAACACCGCTGTGGCGTCGGGATAGTTACCCATTTTGGGCGGGTCGCCGGTGATGCAGATCAGGTTGCGGATTCCCGTCGCCGCTGCCCCCAGTAAATCTGACTGGATGCCAAGCACGTTCCTGTCCCGACAGGTGTAGTGCAGGATAGCCTCGATGCCGACCTCCTGCTGCATCAGCAGGGCCAGTGCCTGATTGCTCATACGCGCGGACGCGCGCGGACTGTCCGGGATATTGATCGCGTCCACCCCTACTGACTTTACAAATTTCGCGCCCTCAATTTCCTTCTGGATCGCGATGCCCTTGGGCGGCACAATCTCGACCATGGTCAGGAATTCGCCACGCGCAATTTTGGCGCCCACTCGAGAACGGTCGGCTAGCGGGATGGCCGCAGGGACGGCCACTGCGGCGTGCTCGTGAGAAACAGCCGAGACGGTCGTCTTCTGGCGCGCCTCCCGGACCCGCAATCCCGACTTCATGGCGCGAATATGCTCGGGTGTGGTTCCGCAGCAGCCCCCGATCAGGCTCACGCCCGCCGCGACAAACTTCCGGGTGTAGCTCGCCATGTATTCCGGCGAGCACAGGTAGATGTTTCGTCCTTCGACCGAGCGAGGCATGCCGGCGTTGGGTTGGGTGGCCAGGGGAAGATCGGTGGCTGCACGCACGCGTTCAATGGCTTCCAGCATGGCGACCGGTCCCACGCTGCAGTTAATGCCGATAACATCAACTTTCCATTCCGTGAGCCGAGTTGCGAACGCCTCCGGGTCCGATCCGTCGAGGCAGTTTCCGTCTTCATCGATCGTGACATGAGCGACGACCGGGATCTTGGGATTCACGTCGCGGCTGGCGAGCACGGCCTGGTGGAGTTCTTCCACGTAACCGAATGTCTCGAGCATCAACAAGTCGACGCCACCCTCGATCAGGGCTGCAATTTGCTCGCGAAATGCCGTCCGGGCTTCTTCAAACGAGGTCTTACCCAGAGGCTCGATGCGAACTCCGAGGGGGCCGACCGACCCGGCCACCCAAACATCAAAGCTCTTGGCGGCCTCCCTCGCGACTCGGGCTGCAGCCAGGTTGAAATCGCGTACCCGGTTTGCCAGGCTGTGGCGTGCCAGACGGAAACTATTGGCACCAAAGGTGTTGGTCTCAACAATCTCGGCGCCCGCTTGCAGGTATTCATGGTGAATGCCGCGGATCAGCTCCGGCTGCGACAGATTCAGTTCGTCATAGCACCGGTTGATAAAAATGCCTTTCGAGTAGAGAAGCGTACCCATGGCTCCATCGCAGAGCACGGGAGACTTGGCCAGCCGTTCGAGGAAATTTCCTGCCATTTACTTGAGAATACAGGAAGCCGCTCTAGCGGCGCATCCGCCGAAACCGGCTTGCAGCCACTGCAGGGGTACGTTGTAAAGGTCCTCGGCGAAAACGCCGCAGTCACAATCTGGCAGCGACGCGCGAGCCGGGTGACTGATGCGGAGTGGCCGCTGGTCAGGCAACGTTTTCAAGCTTTGCTATAATCCAACTCTTACATCTAAGTGATTATCCTGCATGCTCTTTGGAGTCCCAGGTTTGAAAAGGGCCCTGATTCTGTTGTCATTTCTCCTGCCTGTCAGTTTGCTGTTTCTGAGCTGTGGCTCCTCGCCCAGCAGCAGGGGCGGCGGCGGTAGCGGCCTGAAATTTCGCGCCTTCATCTCCAATGTACTGGCGGGCGTGCAGATCATTGACGCGGAGAAAGATGTACGTGCACCGGTGCAAGCCATTTCCGCGGGCGCGACGCCCGGCCTGATGGTAGTTACGCCCAACCGAGTGCAGACGCTGGTCTTCAGTAAGAGCGATAACAAACTCACTTTAATCAGCAATGCTGGCGAGAGCACTTCCGCCCAAATTACCTTGCCGGGCTTTACCGAGAGTTTTGTAGTTTCGCCGGACAGTCTGACAGCCTACATCGCCGTGCCCACCGCGCCCGTAGTGGCCCAATCTCCGGGCGCGATTGAGGTCCTCAATATGAATACGGGCGCGATCACGGCTGAACTGGACGTGCCCGCAGTTCGCTATTTGGCGCTCGGCCATAGCGGCAATCGCCTTCTGGCTTTCAGCGACAACTCGAATTCGGTTGCGGTCATCTCGTTTGGCACGGGCAACCCGACCGTGACTTTCTTGGCTGGTTTCGACCGTCCGGTGACTGCCTTTTTCAGCGGTGACGACAACACCGCCTACGTCGTGAATTGCGGTCTCGAGTGCGGCGGAACGCAAGCCAGCGTGCAGACGCTCGACCTCGCGACAAATACAGCGGGTGCGCCCGTTGGAGTGTGTGATGCCAACGCGCTGTGTGCCGCCAGCTTTGCGGTGGTGGACGGCACGACAATGTATCTGGCGGGAACTCCTTACAATTTGGACGGAACTCCCGCCCAATCGTGCACTGGCCAGACCACGGCGGCAACATCTTGCGGCCTGCTCACTGTATTCGATCTCACCAGCATGACTGTCACGAGGTCCGGGATCATCATCACCGACGGCTATCACAACCGCATGGCGCTCGGGGCCAACGGCCAGGTCTTCGTGGGAGCACACTCCTGTAGTGAAATCATCCCTCCCATCCCTCCTCCGCCAGATGCGGAAGTGCGGGGCTGCCTCTCCATCTACAACACGCTGACCGGCGCGGCTGTGATTCCGCCCGCGAGCGCAGGGCGGGGAACTGCAAATCTACGACACCACCACCGACAAGCTACAGAAGACCCAGATCGACATCAGCGGAGAGGTTATCGACGTAAAGACTGTGGATTTCTAGGAGCAGGTCTGGTCTTAGGTCTCAGGAAATGCAGAACAGGGAAGTGTCATTCCCAAACAAACTTGCACACCCAAATAGAATTGTCATCCTGAGCGAAGCGAAGGGTCTGCTTTCTTCTGGCTACCGGGACAGCGGGTCTTCGCTTCGCTCAGGATGACAATTCAAAGTGTGATCTGAATGCTGTTTGCTGAGTGCCAATTGCCGAGTGCTAATTGCTAATTTCCCCTAGCGCGGCTCCAGCGTCATCTCATGCTTCTTCCGCTTCTCCACCTGGGCTGGCGAGAAGGCGAAGTTGAATGTTCTGCCGGCGTACCAGACCGGCCACTGGTCCATGTAATGCTTGCTCAGGAAGACTCCGCTTTCCCCGGTAACGAGATTCAGTGTGCTCTTGTCGAAATCCGCGAAGTTCCAGGTCACTCGCTCGGACGGCCCAAGTTCTCCATCCCCCGCCTTCACCGTCAACGCACTTCCGCTCAGCGGATGCAGGCCGGGGCCGGTGAATTCTCCGATCAGCGGCAAATGGCTGAGGACGGGATGCTCGATTTCCACGGGATGGATTTTGCCCCACTTCCATTGGCTCACGTCGGAGGGAACTTCCGGTTGCCACAGGACATTCTCCACGGCTGTTGCCAGCAAGCTCTGGTAATCGTTGTATCCCGGCGGCAGCCAGCGTGCCGGCTGCTTGGTAAGCACGTTTTCCACCCAAACTGTCGACATGCCCCAGCGATAGCTCTTCCACGTCAGAGTGCCCGGCGTTGCGCCCTCCGTTGCCGGGCCGAGCTTCGGTTCCAAGAGCAATCGCACCAGTTCCTGACGAGCCTTGGTCTCGATCGCGGGCGCGGCCGAATCGGCGGACATCCGTCCGTCCCAATCGCGCAAAATGTCAGCGGCCTTCTTTGCTTTCGCGGAAATCTTGCCGGAGTGGTCAAGCGCGTACACGAATTTGTCGGCGCAGAAGCGGTCGTAGGCGGAGGAGACGTCCATTTGCAGCGCCAGCATGTCGGGCGGCGCAAACTTCTTTCCCGATTCCAGCACCCGGTAAATTCGATCCGTCCGCCACGGCGCTTCCCATTCCGTGCTGATGGAATACTTGTAACCGTCGGGAGTGATTCGCCCATTGGCGCTGGCCAGAATGCCCGACTCGGGATCGTAGACGCGTGGCATCTCATCGAACGGAATGTATCCGTTCCACTCGTGCCCGTCGTCGCTGCCGCTGACCGGAAGACTGCCATCGCCCGCCCTCCGGATCGGAACCTTGCCGGTAGCTTGATAGCCGATGTGGCCGTCCACGTCGGCGTACATGACGTTCTGTCCGGGGGCGACGAGATTAGAGAAGGCCTTCCGGAATTCATCCCAGTTCTGCGCCGAGTTCACGTCGAAGAAGGGAAGTGTCATGCCGTCGTAGAGCGTCCAGCGCAGCGCGACTTTGCGCGTTTCTCCCGGCGCCAGCTCCGTGATGATCGGGCCGTGGCGCGTCGTCACTACGTCGAGCGTCACGTCAGGTTTGCCTTTGACGTGGATGACTTCCTGCCGATGCTGCGAGTCGCGCCAGCCCGCAGGAGTTTTGTACTGGCCTTGATCGTTGAATTCTTCGATATAGACATCCTCGACGGTCGGGCCAACGTTTGTGAAGCCCCAGCCGATACGCTGGTTGTGGCCGACGATCACGAAGGGCATTCCCGGCAGAGTGACGCCCGCGACTTCGAATCCGCCGCTCTTCAGATGTGCCGCGAACCACAGGTTCGGCATCTGGTGGTCGAGGTGCATGTCATTCGCGAGCAGCGGCTTTCCTGAGACTGTGTGCTGTCCGGAGACAACCCAGTTGTTGGATCCAGGCCGGAACAGATCTGCTTCGGCGAACGAGAATGCGGAAATCAGGTTGGAGTCTTCTCCCACCGGTTCGCTATCGTCGTCGTCATCCCCATCGCTTCCATCGCTGACTGCGGGATTCTCTTCGTCCATTCGGGGCCGGGTTGCGGCTGGGGGACGGTCTCTCCACGATGAATTCACATACAGATCGGCGGTAAGTTCCGGCCCCAGCTTGGCCAGGATCTTCTCGCGTGTGAGGGCGCGCGCGTAGCTGTAGTGATTGAGATCCTCCACCATGCGGGCGCCGACCAACAGCGAATCGGCGACAGTCCACGGACGCGGCGCGTACTTCAGCAGCCGGAACTCCAGCGAAAGTTTGTCCCGGTGCGAATCGATAAATGCATTGACGCCGCGCGCGTAAGATTCGAAGTAAGCATGGTCGCGCGGGGACATGACTTTCTCCGCATCCTGAGCTCCGGCCCGCAGGCCGAGGATGCGCTGCTCGCGATCTACTTTGAGGAGATCGGGCCCGAGAATTTCGGCGAGTTCGCCGCCGGCAGCGCGGCGCATCGCGTCCATTTGCCAGAGCCGATCTTGGGCAGTGACGTATCCCTGGGCGAAGAACAGGTCGTCGAGCGAAGACGCTTCGATCGTCGGGAAACCATGACCGTCGCGGACCACTCGCACTTTCGCCGAGAGGTCCGGGACGGCGACACTGCCATCAAGTTGCGGCAGAGGCGAGCGCGCGATCGAGTAGAGCCAGGCGGCGACGCCCACGATCGCGAGCACCAGCACCAGGCCTGCAAGAAAGAGGATCCGGATCAGCGGCCTACGTTTGGAGACTTCGGGCAGGGAAGCTGTGACAGACATTCTTGACGATTGTAGGGTGCCGCTCTGACCGTGACAACCACGGCGGGCGCTCGGGGAATCCCGCGCAGCACGGGCTTCGTCCTTGGTCCCGCAGACGCCGCGAGGGGCGTGGCTTTTCCGGTAGCGTTCGCCATTGGCCGATTTTTCAGCGACTTGGCGGCCGATCGCGTTCGCTCGAAAAAGCGCTGGCCTTGCCCGCCGGCCGATGCTATGCTTTATTCAACCTGCACCCCCGCAGGCTTAATCCAGGGTTAAGGTGGTTGATCATGGTTTGGACAACTCCGGTTTTCGAAGAATTTTCCCTCTGCTGCGAAATTAACTCCTACGCGAGTGCAAAGCTGTAATCTCAATTGATGCAGGTGAAGATCCTCGGCTCCGCTGCCGGAGGAGGGTTTCCCCAATGGAATTGTGCCTGTCCGAACTGCCATGCCGTACGCGGCGGGCAGTTCCGGGGTAAGGTTCGCTCGCAGACCCAGGTTGCCGTCAGCAGTGACGGCAAGTCGTGGTTCCTGCTGGGCGCCTCGCCGGATTTGAGATTCCAGATCGAGTCTTCACCCGAGCTGCATCCGCGTTCGGGGACGCGCGGCTCTCCCATCAGCGGTGTGGTGCTCGCGAGCGCCGATCTGGATCACACTCTGGGCTTGCTCCTGCTGCGCGAGCTACAGCCATTTCAGGTCTGGGCGGCAGAATCCGTAATTCAAATCCTGCGTGGTGAGAACAGCATGTTTCGAATGCTGAACCGGGCCGCCGATCAGGTTCATTGGAGCACGATTCGAGCGGGAATACGGTTTACGTTCAAGTCAGTGATCGGGAACGACAGTGGCATCGGCTGTATGCCCATCGCAGTATCCTCATGTTACCCGGCGTACGCGAATCGAGTGCCACAATCGGACGAGGCGGTCGTTGGGCTCATCTTAACTGCGCCTTCAGGGACAACAATGGGTTTTTTCCCGCAACTCGCACTGCTCACTCCTGAATTGAAGAGTGTGTTTGCGAAACTCGATTGCCTGCTGCTGGACGGAACCTTCTGGAGTGATGACGAGTTGATCCGGTTGCAAGGCTCCGGGCAGCGTGCCCGTGAAATGGGACACATCCCGCTCGGCGGCGAAGATGGCACGCTCAATCAGCTGGCGGAATTGAGCACGCCTCGTAAAATGTATATTCACATCAACAACACGAATCCCATGCTCAACGAAGCGGGCGCGGAGTATCGCGCGGTCCGCGATTCGGGATGGGAACTGGCGGAAGACGGATGCCACTTCACGTTGTGAACACGGAGAACGGGGCGCTGCTCTCGATGGACGAGTTTCGCGCCTCCTTGCGGCAGGTCGGCGAGGAGCGCTATCACCACCGGCATCCGTTTCACCTGCTTATGCATGATGGCGAACTGAGCCGCGGACAGCTGCAAGCCTGGGCCCTCAATCGCTACTACTACCAGAGCGTCATCCCGATCAAGGATGCGATTATCTTGTCGCGCAGCGACGATCCGGAGTTTCGTCGCGTCTGGCGCA
>WNFF01010596.1_pt1 | contig 12308 bp, 14 predicted proteins | sample 5400441 | NCBI WGS metagenome assembly WNFF01 (sample SAMN13153345, study PRJNA577476) | soil metagenome | isolation source: 120 cm saprolite under Douglas fir tree site 2 hole 3 replicate 1 | place: USA:California | collected 2015-04-18
CATGTGCAGCATCGACACCGGGTGCGCTTCCGCCGCGTTCGAGCCGATGTACATCGCGCACTTGGTGTTCTGCATGTCGTTGTAGGAGTTGGTCATCGCGCCGTAGCCCCAGGTCTGGGCGACGCCCGCGACGGTGGTCGAGTGGCAGATGCGCGCCTGGTGGTCGCAGTTGTTCGAGCCCCACAGCGACACCCACTTCCGCAGCAGCATCGCCTGCTCGTTGTTGTGCTTGGAGGAGCCGACCACGTAGAACGCGTCGGGCCCGGATTCCTTGCGGATCGCGAGCAGCCGGTCGCCGATCTCGTTGATGGCCTGGTCCCAGGAGAGGCGCTGGTACTTGCCGTTCACCAGCTTCATCGGATATTTCAGCCGGTGCGAGTGCTCGGTCATGCCGTGCTCGCGCACCGAAGCGCCCTTGGCGCAGTGCGCGCCCAGGTTGAGCGGGGAGTCGAACACCGGCTCCTGCCGCACCCACACGCCGTTCTGCACCACCGCGTCGATGGCGCAGCCCACCGAGCAGTGCGTGCACACCGAGCGCTTGACCTCGATCTTGCCGGCCGATTCGTCGGCCGCCTCGGCCTTGCCGATCATGTTGAACGGCAATTGGCTGGCGAACGCGCCCGCTCCGGCGGCGACGCCGGAGCGCTTCAGGAAGGTGCGGCGGTCGATCGTCTTCGCCAGCATCCCGGAGAGGCTGCGCGAAAGGCGGCCGTGGCCGGAAGAGAGTTGAGCAGGGGCTCCAGTGGATTTCCTGGTGAGCAGCATGTTCGTGCCTCCTCGGGTCAGACTTTTGCGGTGTTGTAGTAGCTGCGCACGTGCGCGGTGTCCTGATAGCCTTTGCCGCGCCGCTTGTCCTTGCTTGGGACCGCCTGGGGCGCCTCCGGGGTGAGCACCCGGCCGGCGATCGCGGCTGCCGTCGCGGCGCCGCCGGCGCCTGCCGCGATGAGGAAGTTCCTGCGGCCGAGTTTTGACGTTGTGGGGTTCTTCATATGGGTCTCCTTCCTATCATCAACAGCTGAAATATGCTGCCTATTGCATGGGAAACATTAAAACACCTTCAGGGCTTCGGTTTCAACCAGAAAAAAGGCCGAGGCGAAGCGCGCGACGTGCTTGTAGAAATTGGCTTTTTCGGATTTCGATATCGCCCCGCAAAAGGCCGCGCATGAGCGCGCGATGTAGCGGTCGAAAAACCCCTGCTGCTTTTGCAGCGCAGCATCGTCGGAACCCATTGATATCATGTGCCGCATGACATCGAACAACCCGGCCATGTGATCCTCGGGTTCGTGCGCCGCCTCCGACCGGGCGAGCCCTAACCCGAGCAGCTCGCCGCGCAGCCGCGCGAGGATCTTCTCCCGGCCTGTTTCGGCGAGGTAGTAGCTCGCGTACGGCGTCACCTCGGCTTTGCCGGTGCCGACGAAGAGCTCGTCGTACTCGAGGCGGGCCGCTTCGGCCTCCATCGCCCTCGCCGCGGCGGCGAGCTTGTTCCAGGCGTCCGCAAGAGCGGACCGCTCGGCCCCGCTTGCAATCTCGTCGGCACCGCCGATGGTCGCGAGCAGCGCAGCGTCCGGGCCGGCGTAGAAAAGCCGTGCAAGAAGCGCGTAGTAACCGGCGCGCGCCTTGTCCTCGGGCACTTCCGGCGGCTGGAACTTGAGCGGCGTGACGGTCGCGCTCACTTCTTCAGGTCCTGGATCGTCATTTCGTTCTTGTTTTCCATCATGTCCACCACGCGGCAGTCGCCGCACATCTGCAGCCGTTTCAGCGAGCCGCCGCCCGCGAACATCGAATGTCCCGACAGCTTGCCGAGCATGTTGTCCACCATCTTGCGCGTGCCGAAGGGCTTGCCGCAGCGCACGCAGTTGAACGGTTCGGCTTCGTTCAGCATGACTTCCTGTTTCGCCTGCGGCGTCAGCAACAGCCGCGGTGCGAGCGTGATCGCGTTCTCGGGACAGGTTTTCTCGCACAGCCCGCACTGCACGCAGTTGCGCTCGATGAACTTCAGCATCGGCCGATCGCGCCCGTCGACGAGCGCCGATTCCGGGCAGGCTCCGACGCAGGCCATGCACAGCGTACAGGTCTGGCGGTCGACCAGCACCTGCCCGTAAGGCGCGCCCGCGCCGAGCCGGATCTCCTCCCGCGGCTCGGGCGCCTGCTTCGCGAGATGGTCGATCGCGAATTCGAGCGTGGTGCGCTTCTCCGGCGAGAGGTTATAGGCCGCCGGCTTGCCCACCGATGCCGCGGGAGCAAGCGCCCAGATCTCCTTCTCCAGCACCGCGTGCTCGTCCGTCGCGATGAGCTGGAAATGCGTCCCGCCGTAGCCGAGCGCGGTGACGATCGTCTCGGCATAAGCCATCTGGCGTTTGATTGCGTCGCCGTATTCGGCGGCTTCCTTCGGCGCTGCGAGCACCTGCACCTGGCATGCGCCATAGGCGAGCGCCCCCAGCAGCACGTCGATTCCGATCGAGGCGGGATGATGGACTTCGAGCGGAATCACGCGCGCGGGCAGGCCTTTCCCGCGCCGCGCGAGCTTCGCGATAAGCGCGCGGCTCTCGCCCGCATTGTGCAGAAGCAGGCAGGCGTCCTTGCCGCCCGCCTGAGCGTAGACCGAAAGCACCCGCTTCAGCCGCGCGCCGAAGTCCGGCACGCGAGGATAGGCGTAAGTCATTGCCCCCGAGGGGCACACCGTCGCGCAGCCGCCGCAGCCCATGCACAGGTGCGGGTCGACCTTGACGTGATCGCCGTCCGGGGTGATGGCGCGGGTCGAACACACGTCGAGGCACTGGTTGCAGCCGACCTTCGAGGAGCGGCTGTGCGCGCAGATCTTCGAGTTGTAGGCAAAGAAGCGCGGCTTCTCGAACTCGCCCACCATCTGCCCAAGCTGCCCCGCCGCGAGCGCCTGCTCGAGCGGATCGGCGCCCGGCGCGAGGTAGCCCTGCGGGAGTTGCGGCGTCCTGATCAGGGGCTGCGCCGAAAGGTCGAGCACCATGTCGAAGCGCTCGTTTCTCGCGCGCTCCGCACGCTCGAAGTCGATGGCGCGGATCGCGCCGCAGGCCTTCACGCACTCGCGGTGCGCTTTGCACTTGTCCATGTCGATCTGATAGGAAAAATCGATGGCCTGCTCCGGGCACGCATGGATGCAGGCGTTGCAGCGCGTGCAGACTTCCAGATCGATCGGATTGTCCTGCTCCCAGGCGAGCTCGAACTCGCCCAGGTGTCCTTTCAGGGACTTTACCCTGCCCGACCAAACGGGATAGCGGCGCTCGGCGGGCAGCTCGCCCCCCTTGCCCCGGGTGACGAGCACGTTGACGTCGAGCTGCTCGGCGAGCTTGTCCGCCCAGGCGATCGCGGCCTCCGCCGGGCCGATCACGAGCAATTGCCCGCCCGATTGGTAGTTCACTACCGGCACGGCTTCGGGCTCGGGCAGCTCTGCGAGCGCGAGGAGCGCGGCGATCTTGGGCGTCGCCTGCGCACCCTCCTTCGACCAGCCGGCGTGCTCGCGGATGTTGATGAACTTGAGCCCGGTCGCCGCGCCCGCTTCGCGCGCGAGCTCCGAGAAAAGCGGCGCCTCCTGCGTGCAGGCGACGATGCAGGCCTCATCCTTGAGCGACTCCTGGAAGCTGCCGACTTCCTTGCGGCACAGCTCCGTGTGCATCTGGAGCGGCTGCTTGAGCTTGAGCGCGGCCGCCAGCGCCTTGGCGTCGAGCGCCATGGTCTTGTTGCAGTTGCAGACTTTCAGCGCGCGGTCTTCGAGCGACATTTCAGGCTTTGTCTTTCTGTTCGGCGGGCTCGGGCGGCGGCGCTTCCGCCTGGGCTTCGCCTTGCGCTTTTGCGGCCGCCTCGGTCGGAGGCTCGGCGGCGGGCTTCTCCGCCTCAGCGGGTGCGTCCTTCTTCTCCTCGTCGCCGAACAGCAGGTCCTTGGCGTGCTCGAGCGTCTTCAGCATCGCCAACGGAATGGGCTCGCCCTTGGTAAAGTCTTCGCAGTACGCCTCGAACCGTTCGAAGTTCTCGAAGTGCGGATCGGCGAAGAGCTTCTTCAGCGCGGAGCGCCTGAGATGCTCGTCCACGCCGGGCTTCAGGAATTCGGTGTATTCGGAAGCGAGGCCCTTGAGCGATTCGAGCGACGGCAACTCGCGCGGGGCGGGCACGCCCGGCGGCGCTGCAGCGGCGTCTGCGGGAGCAGCCGAAATCGTCGGCTCGGAAGACGGCTTCGGCTCGGCCGGCTTGTCTTTGAGCGCTTCGATCTTGCGCCGCGACCAGCGTGAGGCGAAATTTTCCTTGTCGTCAGCGTTCATCGCGCTTCGCGCCCTTGAACGACGGCGGCCGGGAGCGCTTCTTCGGCTCCGGCTTGTAGTTGTGCTCGACGTACTCCGCGAGCCACGGGATCCACTGCGGCGGCATGGGCACCCCGTCCACGCGCGCACCGGCGTCCATCAGGCGTGCCGCCTCGTTGTAGCTCACCGTGACCGATTTCGGCACGCCCGCGCCTTCCTCTTCGAGCCAGTTGACGAACACGAAGGGCCTTTGCGAGCTCAGGTTGAGGTAGTAGCCCTCCGCCTCGTCGCGGAAAAGCTCGAGCTTGAACCCCGGATGCAGCCACTGCGCGCGCGCCTCGTTCTCGAGGAGCGCGCGGGGCGCAGCGCCGGGCTCGCTCGAGTCGGGCACGACCCCGATCGGCTCCCACTTCTCCGACTGCCAGCGGTTGTCCTCCAGCGGCGTGCGTTCCATCACCACTGCGACGGCGAGGCGGGTCTGAGACATTTTTCCGGCTATACTCACAGGTTATGCGAGCGCTCGATTATGAACCGCATTTCACGATGCGGCTACGCCGATGACGGAACGGGTCATACGCATCACAGACGGGCGAAGGATGAAACCCCTCCCCTCCGAAGGGACATTGGGTTCTCCCGCGCGCTCAGGCGAAGACGCGCTCGGCCGCAGGCTGCGCGACCTGCGCATCTCGGTCACCGATCGCTGCAACTTCCGCTGCATCTACTGCATGCCGCGCGACGTGTTCGGCCCCGACTACGCGTTTCTGCCGAAGAGCGAATTGCTGAGCTTCGAGGAGATCGCGCGCCTCACGCGCGTCTTTCGCGGCCACGGCGTCGAGAAAGTCCGCCTCACCGGCGGCGAGCCGCTGTTGCGCAAGAACCTCGAGCGCCTGATCGAGATGCTCGCCGACATTCCGGGGCTCGACCTCACGCTCACCACCAACGGCTCGGTCCTTGCGAAAAAAGCGCGTGCGCTGAAGGCGGCGGGCTTGAAGCGGGTCACCGTGAGCCTCGACTCGCTCGACGAGGCGGTGTTCCGCAGGATGAACGACGCCGATTTCCCGGTCGCCGAAGTGCTCAACGGCATCGACGCGGCCGCAGCCGCGGGCCTTGCGCCGATCAAGATCAACATGGTGGTGAAGCGCGGCGCGAACGAGGACTCCGTTCTGCCGATGGCGCGTTACTTCAAAGGCAGCGGCCACATCGTGCGCTTCATCGAGTTCATGGACGTGGGGCACACCAACGGTTGGCGCATGGACGACGTCCTCGCCTCGGCCGAGATCGTGCGCATGATCGGCGATAAGATGCCCCTGGAGCCGGTCGAGCCGAATTACACGGGCGAGGTCGCCGGGCGCTGGCGTTACCGGGACGGGTCCGGGGAGGTCGGCGTGATCTCCTCGGTGACGCAGGCCTTCTGCAGCACCTGCACCCGCGCGCGCCTTTCGACCGAGGGCATGTTGTATACCTGCCTTTTCGCCACGGCGGGCTACGACCTGCGCGCCATGCTGCGCGGCGATTCCTCCGACGACGAGATTTCCGGCGCAATAGCGCGTATCTGGCAGGCGCGCGCCGACCGCTACTCGGAGATCCGCACGACGGAAACGGCCAAGCTGCGCAAGATCGAGATGTCCTACATCGGCGGATGAAGACGCCGCACCGCCCCAAGCTCACCCGCGCCTCGAAACCCCTCACCTTCGAAGTCGAGGCGATCAACGAGCGCGGCGAAGCCGTGCCGACCCCGATCGCCGGCGAGCATCCGCTCACGCTCTACATCGACAAGCGCGAGATCGTCACGCTGATGACGCTCGGCCAGGCGCCCGAGGCGCTCGCCATCGGTTATCTGCGCAATCAGCGACTGGTGAAATCCATCGACGAAATCGCCGCGGTGCAGGTGGACTGGGAGACGGCGTCGGTCGCGATCACCACGCGCAAACCCCTCAAGGGGCTCGATGAAAAAATGAAGAAGCGCACCGTCACCACCGGCTGCGGCCAGGGAACGGTGTTCGGCGACCTGATGGACGAAATCGATTCGATCAAGCTGCGCGAGGATGTCACGCTCACCGAAGATGCCTTGCACGCCCTGCTCGAGGTGGTGCGCCGACACGAGGCCATCTACAAGGAGGCGGGCGCCGTTCACGGATGCTCCTTGGCGAGCAACACCCCCGACGGAGTCGAAATTCTCTACTTCGTCGAGGACGTCGGCAGGCACAACGCCGTGGATGCGATCGCGGGGCAGATGTGGCTCGACGGCGTGGACGGCTCGGACAAGATCTTCTACACCACCGGGCGCCTCACCTCGGAGATGGTGATCAAGGCCGCGCAGATGCGCATCCCTTTCCTCGTTTCGCGCTCGGGCCTCACCAAGATGGGCCACGAGATCGCGGCGAAGCTCGGGATCACCATGATCGGCCGCGCGGCGGGCGGCAAGCACTACCTGCTCTTCACCGGCAGGCACCGCTTCAGGAAGACCGTCGCGCCGACGCTGGTGGCGTAGCGGCGAGCGCGCCGTGCAGTCCTCGGTCACCGGATTGATCCTCGCGGGCGGCAAAGGCAGCCGCATGGGCGGGGTCGACAAGGGCCTGCAGAATTTCCGCGGCAGGCGCCTGGTCGATCACGTCTACGAGCGCTTCGCGCCGCAGGTCGGCGGGGTCGTCATCAACGCCAACCAGAATCACGAGGAATACAAGACTTTCGGCGTGCGCGTGGTGAGCGACGCGATCGGAGGGTACGCAGGGCCGCTCGCGGGAGTGCACGCGGGCCTGTCGGTCTCCAAGCGGCCGTTTCTCGCCTCCGTCCCCTGCGACTCGCCCTTTCTGCCCGCGGATCTGATCGAGCGGCTGTACCAGCGAATCGACGAAACCGGCGCCGAGCTCGCCGTGGCGAAGACCGGCGAGCAGCCGCACCCGGTGTTTTCGCTGATGCGCCGCGGCGTGCTCGACCATCTCGCCGAGTTTTTGAAAGGCGGCGGCCGCAAGATCGACGCCTGGTATGCGACGCTCAACGTCGTCGAGGTCGCTTTCGACGACGAAGCCGAGGCCTTTTCCAATTTCAATACGATCGAAGAGCTGGCAGCGAACGAAAAATGAGCACGCTTCAACAGGCGATCAGCTGCGTCAGCGACTACGACCCGGACGCGCTGCCGGTCGCGAAGGCGAACGAAGTCATCCGCTCGTTCATCGATCCGGTGTCCGGAGTCGAAAAGCTCCCCGTGCGCGCGGCGCTCGGGCGCGTGCTCGCGAAGGACATCGTCTCGCCGATCGACGTCCCCTCGCACGACAATTCGGCGATGGACGGCTACGCGGTGCGCAGCGCCGACTTGCCGCGAGCCGAAGCAATCACGTTCACCGTCGTGATCCAGGAAGCGGTCGCTGCGGACGGCGAGCGCATCACGATTCCTCCCGGTCAGGAACCCGGACAGAACCGCCGACTCGCAGGCGAAGATTTGCAGAAAGGCAAGCCTGCGCTGCGCTCGGGCACGCTCCTGCGGCCGGCGGAGCTGGGGCTGATCGCGTCGCTCGGCATCGGGGAAGTGAGCGTGCGGCGCAAGCTCAAAGTGGCGTTCTTCTCCACCGGCGACGAGCTGGTTTCAGTCGGTAAAAAGCTGAAGCCAGGCGAAGTGTACGACTCCAACCGCTACACGCTCTGGGGCATGCTCACGCGCCTGGGCTGCGAAGTGATCGACTTGGGCGTGGTGCGCGACGATCCGAAAAAGCTCGAGGCCGCCTTTCGCAGGGCCGCGGCGGAGGCCGACGCCGTGGTGACTTCGGGCGGCGTGTCGGTGGGCGAAGCCGATTTTACCAAGCAGACGATGGCGAAGCTCGGCGAAGTGGTGTTCTGGAAAATCGCCATGCGCCCGGGCCGCCCGATGGCCTTCGGCCGCATCCGCGCGCGCGGAAAATCGGCGTATCTCTTCGGCCTGCCCGGCAATCCCGTCGCCGTCATGGTGACTTTCTACCATTTCGTGCGCGGCGCGCTGCTGACGCTGATGGGCCGCCGCGACACCGACCTGCCGCTGCTGCGCGCCAAAGCCGAAACCGCGATGCGCAAGAAACCCGGGCGCACCGAATACCAGCGCGGAATCCTGGAATTGAAAAACGGCGAGTGGAGCGTGCGCCTCACCGGAGCGCAGGGCTCGGGGATTTTGAGCTCGATGTCGGAGGCGAATTGCTTCGTCGTGCTCGCGCACGAGCAGGGCGCGGTCAAGGCGGGCGACTACCTCGAGGTGATGGTGATGGATGGGCTGGTCTAGCTCCCCATTCTTCGGCCCGGAGCCGTGATCCTCGAGGCGACCATCACCTGCCCGTTCTGCGGGCACCATCGGAGCGAGACGATGCCCACCGACTCCTGCCTGCACTTCTACGAGTGCACCGCGTGTCGCAAGCTGCTCAAGCCCATGCCCGGCGATTGTTGTGTATTCTGCTCGTACGCCTCGGCGAAATGCCCGCCGCGGCAGCAGCCGACCTGGGACCGCGGAGAATAACCGGGCGTCGGCCCGGCGCCATTGGAGGAGACCATGGACGCACGACTGCTGTTTCCCAAGCTCAAGCCGTTCTACGATTGGGTCGAGCCGCTCACGTGGCCGCTGATCCGCCTGACTGTCGGACTGATGATCGTTCCGCACGGCTGGCCGAAGCTGATGATGGGCGTCGGCGCGACGGCGCAGATGGCGTTGGTCAAGCGAGGCATCGCGCCGGCCGAACCCCTCGCCGTCGTTCTCATCATCCTGGAAACCGTCGGCGGGCTGTGCGTCGCCCTGGGTCTCTTCACGCGCTTTTTCGCCGCGGCCATCACCATCGAAATGGCGGTGATCGCCTATCACCATCTGCCCAAATTCGGGTGGACCGGTCCCGGCTACGAATACCCGCTGATGTGGGGCCTGATCATGTTCGCCGTTGCATTGCGCGGCGGCGGCCCCTGGTCGCTCGATCGCAAGATCGGCTGGCAACTCTAGGGGTCGCAAGATAGGGCCGGGTTTTTTCAGAGGAAAGGGGTTCCATGACAACCATCGCAAACATCGCGGTCGCACTGGTGGCAATCCTGCATTTCTTCTTCCTGGTCCTCGAGATGTTTCTCTGGACCAAGCCCCTCGGACTTCGCACTTTCGGCACGACGCCCGACTTCGCCAAAGCCTCGAAGGCGCTCGCCGCGAATCAGGGCCTGTACAACGGCTTCGTCGCCGTCGGGCTCGGATGGGGTCTCGCACTCGGCGGCGCCGGAACCTCGATCAAGATTTTTTTCCTCGGCTGCGTCGTCGTCGCCGGCGTTTTCGGCGGATTTACCGCGAGCCGCAAGATTCTCTGGGTCCAGGCGCTTCCCGGCGCCGTGGCGCTCGCTCTCGTATTGTCGACGTGAGCGGCGGGATCAGCCGAGCGCGGCGATCTTGGCGAGAAGCTCCTTCGCATCGACGGGCTTGACGATGTAGTCCCTTGCTCCCTGTCGCATGCCCCAGACCCGGTCGGTTTCCAGTTTCTTGCTGGTGCACACGATCACCGGGATGTGCTTGGTGGCTTCGTCGCGCGTGATCGAGCGCGTCGCCTTGAACCCGTCGGTGCCGGGCATGATGATGTCCATCAGGATCAGGTCCGGCAGCTCGCTCTTCGACTTGGCGATGCCCTCGTCGCCGCTCTGCGCGGTCACGCATTGATAACCCTGCTTGCTCAACACTTCCAGCAGGAACTGGCGGTCGGTGGCTGAATCGTCGACGATCAAGATTTTCTTAATTGGCATGGCAAACTCTCTCCTGAGCTGGGCCGGCTTCCGCGGCGCTGATGCAATCCCCCGCGCACACCCGCTAGTATATGCCGGTCACACGCGTGACAGGGGCAAGGTTTTTTCGACGGAGGGAAAAGTGAAAACACTCAGCTGCGCAATCTGGGTCGCCTTGGGAGCCTCGCTCGCGCTTCGCGCCCTCGCCCAGCCCGCGCCAGCGCAGCGCGAGCTGCGCGAGATCTACCGGGAGCTGGTCGAGATCAACACCACCGACTCGGCCGGGAGCTGCACGGCCGCGGCGGAGGCGATGGCCGCACGCCTGAAAGCGGGCGGGCTGCCGGCGCAGGAGGTGCAGGTGATCGTGCCGCCCGGCGGGCCGAAGAAGGGCAACCTCGTCGCCCGCTACCGGGGCACCGGCGCGAAAAGACCGGTCATGCTGCTGGGACACCTCGATGTGGTGGAGGCGAAGCGCGAGGACTGGGAGCGCGATCCCTTCAAGCTCGTCGAGGAAAGCGGCTATTTCTACGCCCGCGGCGCCTCCGACGACAAGGCGATGGTCGCGGTGTTCGTCGCCAATCTCATTCGCTACGGGCGGGAAGGCTACCGTCCGGAGCGCGACCTCATCCTCGTTGCGACCTGTGACGAGGAGATCATTCCGTCGAATTTCAGCGGCATCGTGTACCTGCTCAAGAACCACCGCGACCTGATCGACGCCCAGTTTGCGCTGAACGAAGGCGGGAACGGCCTGCTCGACAAGAACGGCAACCATCTGCGGATGACCATCCAGGCGGGCGAGAAAGTGTTCCAGACCTACCAGCTCGAAGTAACCAATCCCGGCGGGCACAGCTCGGTGCCGGTGAAGGACAACGCGATCTACCATCTCGCCGGGGGCCTCGCGCGGCTTGCCGCGTACGATTTCCCCTTCAAACTCTCCGATACCACGCGCGCCTATTTCGAGCGGATGTCGCGCATCGAGACCGGGCAGACCGCCGCCGACATGAAGGCGATCCTGCGTGATCCGCCCGATCCCGAGGCGATCGCGCGGCTGTCCGCGACCGCGCTGAACAACTCGACCTTCCGCACCACCTGCGTCGCCACGATGCTCGAAGCGGGCCACGCGACCAACGCCCTGCCTCAACGAGCGCGGGCCACGGTGAACTGCCGCATCCTGCCCGGAGAACCGGTCGCGGAAGTGCAGAAGACCCTGGCGCGGGTCGTCGCGAACGACAAGATCAGGATCACGCCCACGCACGAGGCGACTCTCTCGCCCGCCCCTCCGCTCACGCGCGAGATCGTCGGGCCGGTCGAGGCGGTGAGCGCGCAGATGTGGCCGGGCGTGCCGGTGGTGCCCACGTTGCTGGTCGCGGCCACGGACGGCCGTTTCACAATCAATTCCGGCATACCGACCTACGGAGTAAACGGCATGTTCCGCGACCCGGACGGCTCCGGCGTGCACGGCCTGAACGAGCGCATCCGCGTGCGCTCGCTCTACGAAGGCCACGAGTTCCTGTACCGGTTGGTGAAGCTGTATGCGGGCGGGAAGTAGCAGGAGCGTCGCTCGACACGCGTCAGACCCACCCGCGCGAGCGCTCGCAACGTCATCAATAGGTGCATCGGTCCTCGCAAAATTCCTTCGTCGCGCCGGATCCCAGGCAATCGTTCATGCACAGGGTATCGATACCTCGAGAGGTCGATGAGGAAGCGCCCTGTTGCGGGGGCCCGGGTCGGTTCGGGAAAGAGGAGCAGCCCGCAGCCGCCAAAGCGATCAGGATGACGCCTGCGTGCACGATCTCTTTCACCGCTACCATCCTGCCCGCGTCTACCCGCCGTAACGAGAAATCACCAGCTTGTACAGATGCAGCGGCAAGCCGCGCGGGGACTGCGCAGGCTGGTCCGACGGCGGCGGGATCTTTTCGACAAAATCCACCTTCCAGCCTTTTTCAAGGATCTGCTCGCGCGTCAGCGCGCCCAGGCCGGCGGTGCACTGGAACCGCTCGTCCTCGCTGGGAAATTCGTCGTAATAAATCGCCGTGACGCACGTCGCGGCCCGCGGCCCGGCAGGTGCCGCTGCCGCCGGTTGAGGCTCCCTCGATTCGGGATTGTCACGGATTTTCTTCCATTCCTCCCAGCTGTAGCGCTTGCCGTCCACATAGACCGTGTCCCCGACCCTGAAGATGAACGCCGCCGGCGCCGGCGGAGCAACGATCGCGAGGGCGAGCGGCAGTGCAAGGATCAGACGCTTCAATTCGGATTAGCTTCTGACATGAAAAAGCGGGCGTCTTTCGACGCCCGCATAACCTACCACGAAACCGGAAAGAGAACGCCGGTACTAGA
>WNFF01003835.1_pt1 | contig 12299 bp, 9 predicted proteins | sample 5400441 | NCBI WGS metagenome assembly WNFF01 (sample SAMN13153345, study PRJNA577476) | soil metagenome | isolation source: 120 cm saprolite under Douglas fir tree site 2 hole 3 replicate 1 | place: USA:California | collected 2015-04-18
TTGCGCCGTGCCCACCTTTTTGCTGCTGGTGGGCACGCTGCGCTTTGCCCACCCTACAACTCAGGACGAGCCAAACTTCTCAGCCAACAGCGGCCACAACCGGTCCGGCTTGAACGGCACCGCCGTAAATCGAATGCCGGTGGCGTCTGCAAGCGCATTGCCGAGTGCTGCGGCCACCGGGTTGTAAGGACTTTCGCTCATCGATTTGGCGCCCATCGGCCCCAGCGTGTCCGTGGTATCCGCGAATAACACTTCGGTGCGCGGAATGTCCGCAAATGACGGCAGGTGATAGTCGCGGAATTTCGGATTCACAACACGGCCATCCTCATCGATCACCATCTCCTCGTATAGCGTGGCGCCAAGCGACTGCGCGACCCCGCCCTCGACCTGTCCGCGGCACTGCATCGGATTGGCGACCCGGCCGGCATCCGCGGCGTGGACGCTTTTCAGGATCTTGATCTCCCCGGTGCCCTTGTTCACGGCGACGCGAAAGCCCTGCACATTGAAGGCGACCGACCTCGGCGTGCCCGACGACGTGCCGGTCGCACTGAGCGCCTGTCCGCGCGTGTGTGCGGCTTCCGCGAGTTGAACATACGACAGGGGCTGCCTGCCGCAGACCGCGGAATCGCTCTTAAGGACGCAGGCATCGGGATTTGTTCTCGTCGCGGTAGCAGCAAATACCCTGAGATCGTTGGCCAGATTTTCCGCCGCGGCCTGCGTCGCGCGTCCGGCGACGAACGTCCCGGCACTGCCATAGGCGCCGGTGTCGTGGCCGCCATGCGCCGTGTCGGATTGCAGCAGGCGAATTTGATCGACGGTGGTCGCCAGTGCGGTCGCCGCGATCTGGCGATGCACCGTAGAGGTGCCGTTGCCGAACTCGGCGGTGCCGACGACCAGTTCGAAGCCGCCGTCCTCGCGCAGCGAAATCCTGGCATCGGCGAGATGGCCGTCCGGCGGCACCGTGTCGATCATGGTCAGCGCAATGCCCTCGCCGATCAGCCAGTCGTCGGAAAGGGTGATCTTCGGTGCTTTGGTCTGCATCGCGCGCTCGACCAGATCGAGGCATTGATCGAGCCCGTAGCTGCCATAAAACACGTCGGTATGCGCGGGACCGGGAGGCGACAGCATCGGATCGCCCGGTTTCACGATGTTGCGGCGGCGGATTTCGTAAGCGCTGATGCCAAGGCCCTTGGCGAGTTCATCGATCGCGGCTTCCACCGCCAACAGCGTTTGCGGCAAGCCATACCCCCGAAACGCGCCCGACGGCACGGTGTTGGTGTAGGCGACGACGGCATCGACCTTCTTGTTCGGGCAATTGTAGACGCCGAGCGACTCGCCGCAGGCATGGAACAGCACCGGTCCGGCATGGTTGCCGTAGGCGCCGGTATTTGAGAGCACGTCGAGCTGCAATGCCGTCAGTTTTCCATGGCCGTCGGCACCCGCCTTTACGGTGATGCGCATCGGATGCCGCGTCGAGGTCGCGATGAATTGCTCTTCGCGCGTGAGTTCAAGCTTGACCGGGCGGCCGGTCTTGATGGCGGCGAGTGCCAGAATATCCTCGACGAACATTTCCTGCTTGCCGCCGAAGCCGCCGCCGACGCGCTCGCAAAACACCCGGACCCGGTCCGGCGCGAGACCAAAAAGTTCCGCCAGCGCGCGCCGCGTCAGGAACGGCACTTGCGTGCTGGAGCGTACGTTCAGGATGCCGGCGGGATCGATCCAGGCGAGGCCGCCATGGGTTTCCAAAGCGGCGTGCTGGACACGCTGCGTGGTGAACGTTCCCTCGTAGGCAACAGCGGCTTGCGCGAGGGCGGCAGCGACATCGCCGAACTCACCGTGGGTCTCCGCCACGATGTTGCGCTGCCCGTTTGCGACCCGCTGCTCCGGCGTCTTGTCGCCGTGGATCAGGGGCGCGCCTGGTGCAATCGCCGAGGCCGGATCGAACACATCAGGCAGAATGTCGTAGTCGACCTTGAGGCGGCGGCAGCCTTCTTCGGCCGCGGCTTCGGTCTCGGCGACGACGGCGGCAACCTTCTGTCCGATGAAACGGACGACATTGTCCAGCACGCGGGTGTCGTCGGGATCCATCCAGGCCCTCTCGTGCCGCGCCGTGGAGAACAGCCGATCCGGCGCGTCTTCGAAGCTCAGCACCGCATGCACGCCTGGAGCGCTCAATGCCGCCGTCTTGTCGATCGAGATAATTCTTGCGTGCGGATGCGGCGAGCGCAGCATCTTGATGTGCAGCAAGCCTTCGATCGCCGTATCGAAGGTGTAGCGCGCCGCACCCCGCACCACCTGCGGTCCGGCGGGGGCCGGCAGGCTGCGGCCGAAGGCGGTGCCGGCGGCGGCATCTTCGATATGGGTCTTGCCGTTGAGTGCGTCTTCGATCGCGCGGTAGCCGGTGCAGCGGCACAGATTACCTTTCAGCGCCGCGCCGAGGTCCTGCCGCTGCGCCTGGTTGAGCGATGCGCAGGTCAGGATCATGCCGGAGGTGCAGAAGCCGCACTGAAAGGCCTGCGCATCGAGAAACGCCTGTTGCATCGGGTGGGCGCCGCCCTCAGGCGCGAGCCCTTCGATGGTGGTGACGGCGTGACCTTCGGCGCGGAAGGCCGGGACGATGCAGCTATGTACCGGCTCGCCATCGATCAGCACGGTGCAGGCGCCGCAGTCGCCGGCGTCGCAGCCTTTCTTGACCCCGAAATGCCCGAGTTCGCGCAAAAACGTCCGCAGGCATTGGCCGGCGTGCGGACTTTCCGAGAACTCCTTGCCGTTGATCCGATAGCTCATGGCCGCGCCGCACCTTGCAATTCGCGACGAATTTCCTCGGCAAGGCGCAGCGTCATGTGCTTGCGCCACGCCGGCTTGCCGTGGACATCGTTGTGGTAGAGCGCGTCGGGGATGCGCTGCAGGATCATTTCCCGCAGTGCGCTCGCTTGTGGAATCTCGGCAAAGGACAATCGAACGGGCCGATTCGTGGATGCCGTTACCGTCAAGTCCATGGCGCCCGCGCTGCTGATGCTGCCGATCAACAATGCCGCCGACCGGCCGACCGGCGTCAGTGAAATCTGGCGAAAAGCGGCGCGGCGTTTCAGCGCTTCGAGAGGGATATCGATCTGCCGCAAGAGGTCGCCCGGCGCGAGCGCGTTACGCTGGTTGCCGGTGACAAACTCGGCGACGCCGATCTTCCGCTCGCCGCCATCCGCCTTCCAGACCGTACAGATGCCATCAAGTGCTGCGGTCAGCGCGATCATCGGGCCGGCCGGCAACGACATGCAGAGATTGCCGCCGACGGTGGCGGTCTTCCAGATCTTGAACGAGGCCAAAAACGCGCGGCAGCATTGGTTGATGAGGGGGGCGGCGAGCCACTCGGGCGGGCAGGCCAGCGCGTCAAGCTGCGCCACCGTGCAGGTCGCCGCGATCGTCAACTCGGTCTCGCCGATCGTCAGCGCCGGCCATCTGAAATCGGTGAGATCGATCAGCCGGGTCAAATGGACCTGCGGCTCGGAGAACAGCCAGGTTCCACCCGCGAGCCAGGCATCGCCTGCCGCCCAAACGGGCAGTTGCGCCCGCGTTTGCGGGTGAGACACTTCAGCGATGGTGTTCAAATCCATGGATATGCCAGAGCTTTCAACGAGATGCTTCTCCCTGTTCAAGTCTTGCAAAACCGACGCCAACTCTCCTTAAGCAATGGGCTGGTCTTTGAATTGCAAGGGCAGGTGTGGCAACGCTTTTCAGGCGTACCTTAATCTTTCGGGGAAGCCGCAGGCCATGGACAAAACGCAGGCGATCTGGATCAAGGACCCGTTGGCCATCCTCGCCGATGGCGCGGCGCGCGGCATTGTCGTCCGTAACGGCAAGATCGTCGAGCTGGTACCGAAAGGCGGGCAGCCGACGACAACGGCGCGGTTCTTTGAGGCCGGCGACCATGTGGTCCTGCCGGGGCTGATCAACACCCATCATCATTTTTATCAAACTCTGACGCGAGCGCTGCCGGCGGCGCTGGACCGCGAATTGTTTCCGTGGCTGCAGGCGCTCTATCCGGTATGGGCACGGTTGACACCGGAATCGTTGAATCTTGGCGTCACCGTGGCGATGTCGGAGCTGCTGCTGTCCGGCTGCACCACCACGACCGACCATCACTACGTTTTTCCCGCCGGGCTCGAGGATGCCGTGGATATCGAAGTGGCCGTCGCCCGGAGGCTCGGCATCCGCGTGCTGCTGACGCGCGGTTCCATGAACCGCTCGCAACGCGACGGCGGGTTGCCGCCCGACAGCGTGGTGCAGGACGAGGACACGATCCTCGCCGACAGCGAACGGGTGGTGGCAAAGCATCACCAGCGCGGCGAGGACGCCATGGTGCAAATCGCACTGGCGCCGTGCTCGCCGTTTTCAGTCACGACGTCGCTGATGAACGCCACGGCAGCGCTCGCCGAGCGGCTTGATGTCCGCCTGCATACCCATCTGGCGGAGACCGAGGACGAGAACCAATTCTGCCAGCAGATGCATGGCTGCCGGCCGCTCGATTATCTCGAGCAATGCGGCTGGCTCAATGCGCGGACCTGGCTGGCCCATGGCATTCACTTCAATCCTGAGGAGATCAAGCGTCTGGGCAAAGCGAAGACGAGCATCAGCCATTGCGCCTGCAGCAACCAGCTTCTGGCGTCCGGTTGCTGTCCGGTCTGCGACATGGAAGAGGCGGGGGTCGGAATCGGGCTCGGCGTCGATGGCTCGGCCTCGAATGACGGGTCCAATCTCATGCAGGAGGTGCGTGCGGCGTTCCTGCTGCAGCGGGCGCGTTACGGCGTTGGCCGCGTCAGCCACAAGGACGCGCTTCGCTGGGCGACAAAGGGATCGGCGGCCTGCGTCGGCCGCCCCGAACTCGGTGAGATCGCCGTTGGCAAAGCCGCCGATCTGGCGTTGTTCAAGCTCGACGAATTGCGTTTCTCCGGCCACGGCGACCCGTTGGCGGCGCTGGTTCTGTGCGGTGCGCATCGTGCCGACAGGGTGATGGTCGGGGGAAACTGGGTGGTGTCGGATGGCGCAATTCCCGGTCTCGACATGCCCGATCTGATCCGGCGCCACAGCGCCGCCGCGCGCGCGATGCAGGTGGGGTAAATCTCTTTCGTTGATGGGTCATGGCCTTGGACAAGCTCTCAACGGGTCGTCCCTGCGAACGCAGGGACCCATCACCCCTGGCCTCAAAAGTGAAAAAGGCTCCTGCTGCAGTGCTGAAACGAGCGTCCGCGCCGTATGGGTCCCTGCGTTTCGCAGGGACGACCCGTTGAAACGCCAAGCTTAGAAAAATTTCCATATGCGATACTCGTGCCCCACGAGGGGGAAGGAACATCTCAGTGCTCGCCGCTCGCTCCATGCACAATGCCGGTTACTTCCCGGGAATCTTGTCGTCGATGCCCTTGACGTAGAAGTTCATGCCGAGCACCTGGCCGTCGGCCAGATGATCGCCGCCCTTGCACTCAACTTCCTTGCCGTCCTGGCCCACGACAGGACATTTGAACGGAAACAGCTTGCCTTCGGTGATGGCAGCCTCGGTCTCTTCAGCCAGTTTCTTCACGTCGTCGGGCATGTTGGTGTAGGGCGCCATCACGACCATTTTCGATTTCAGGCCTCCCCATTCGTCCTCCGATTTCCAGGTGCGGTCGAGTTCGGCCTTGACCCGGGCGATATAATAGGGCGCCCAGTTGTCCATGATCGAGGTGAGCTGCGCCTTCGGTCCGAACTTGATCATTTCGGAATCCTGGCCGAACGCCAGCTTGCCGCGCTCGGAAGCGATCTGCATCGCCGCCGGGCTGTCGGTGTGCTGCATGATCACGTCGGCGCCTTGATCGAGCAGCGCCTTGGCGGCATCAGCCTCCTTGCCGGGATCGAACCACGAATTCGCCCAGATGATCTTGACCTTGATGTTGGGGTTGATGGTCTGCGCGCCCAGCATCGTCGCGTTGATGCCCGAGATCACTTCCGGGATCGGGAACGAGCCGATATAGCCGAGCACGCCGGCTTTCGACATCTTGGCCGCGATAATACCCTGAATGTAACGGCCTTCGTAGAACCGGCCGGAATAGGTCGACATGTTCTTGTCGCGCTTGTAGCCGGTGGCGTGCTCGAAATGCACGTTGGGATATTTCTTGGCGACCTTCAGCGTCGGCTCCATATAGCCAAACGAGGTCGTGAAGATCAGCTTGTTGCCGGCGCGCGCAAGCTGCTCGATGGAGCGTTCGGAATCCGGACCCTCGCTGACGTTTTCGAGAAAGGTCGTTTCGATCTTGTCGCCGAACTCCTTGACCACAGCCTGACGCGCGAGGTCATGCTGGTAGGTCCAGCCGAGGTCGCCGATCGGGCCAAGGTAAATAAAGCCGACCTTGAGCTTGTCGGCTGCGGAAGCGCCGAACAGGCTTGCTCCGGTGGTGAGCATCACCGCGGCCGCCGCAATGAGGATCTTTCTCATGGGTTTCTCCTGACACCAAGGGGTAGACTGTCACTCCCGATGCGCCCGCGCCCCATCGCGCGCGCTTCGGGTATTTATCGATCGGGCACGAACACCGTTCCCAGGGCCGCGGGTGCGGTCGAGCCGCCGGTCCTTGCGCGTGAAATCAGAACCAGAACAATGACGGTTGCGAGATACGGCAATGCCGACATGAACTGTGACGGAATACCGAGGCCCGCGCCTTGCGCGTGCAATTGAAGGATCGTCACGGCGCCGAACAGATATGCGCCGACCACGAGACGGGCCGGCCGCCATGACGAGAACACCACGAGCGCAAGCGCGATCCATCCGCGGCCGGCGGTCATGCCCGGGATGAAGAACGGCGTATAGGCCAGCGGCAGATAAGCTCCGGCCAGCCCCGCGCACGCGCCGCCGAACATCACGGCGAACATTCTGATCCGAAGCACGGGATATCCGAGCGCGTGGGCCGAGACGTGATTGTCGCCGACGGCGCGCAACACCAATCCGGTCCGCGTCCGGTAGAGAAACAGCCAGACGCCAACGACCAGCGCCAGCGAGAAATAAACGAACGCATCCTCGCCGAACAGGATACGCCCCACCAGCGGGATATCGGTAAGGCCCGGGATGTAAAGATGCGGAGCCGGCGTTATTTTTTCGCCGACGAAGCCGGCGCCGATCAGGCCGGATAGACCGATGCCAAGGATCGTGAGCGCGAGGCCCGTCGCAACCTGGTTGACGGCGAGGCCGAGCGTCATCATCGCGAAGATCAGCGATAGCAACGTGCCCGCGACAATCCCGCAGAGGGCGCCGATGACGATCGAGCCGGTGAACCAGGCGCCTCCGAATCCGCAGGCGGCGCCCACGATCATCATGCCCTCAACCCCGAGGTTGAGGACGCCGGCGCGCTCGGTCACCAGTTCGCCGGTGGCGGCGATCAATAGCGGAGTCGACGCCGCGAGCACCGAAAGAATGATGGCTTCAAGCAGCCCCACGGGACACCTTTCGCGACGGGAAAATCAGCCGGAAACGGTAGAGAATGAGGGAGTCGCAGGCGAGCACGTAGAACAGCAGGATGCCCTGAAACACCTTGGTGACGTCCAATGGAATTTTCATCGCGATCTGGGCCTGCTCGCCGCCAATGAAGGTAAGTGCGAGGAACAAGCCTGCAATTAGTATTCCAATTGGGTTCAGGCGTCCGAGAAACGCGACGATGATCGCGGTGAAGCCATAGCCGGGTGAAATGCCCGGCTGAAGGTGCCCGACCGGTCCGGCAACTTCGATGATTCCAGCTAGTCCGGCCAGCGCGCCGGAGATGGCGAAGGTGAGGAGGATCAACTGGTTGGAATTGAAACCGCCGAAGCGTGCGGCCCGCGGCGCAGCGCCGACGACGCGAATTTCGAAGCCTTTGATGGTGCGCCCAAGCAGGACGGTCGCGGCAGCCACCACCAGCAGCGTTATGACCGCGCCAAGATGCAGGCGGCCGCCTTCAATTAGCACCGGCACGGTTGCGACCGGATCGAACTCGGCGGTGGTCGGGAAATTGAACCCGGCCGGATCGCGCCAGGGACCGCGCACGAGATAATCGAGAAAAAGGTCCGCCACGTACACCAGCATCAGGCTGACGAGAATTTCGCTGGCGCCGAACCTGACTTTGCACAGGGCCGGTATCAAGGCATACAGCGCACCCCCTGCGGCGCCGAGCAGCAGCATCGCGGGCAGGACCCAAGGCCCTGCGTCGGTGCCTTGCGTTTTGACGGCGAGCCAACTTCCGGCGACGGCGCCGACCAGGAATTGTCCTTCGGCCCCGATATTCCAGACGTTGGCGAGATAGCACAGCGACAAGCCGATGGCGATCATGACCAGCGGGGTCGCCTTCACCGCGATTTCCTGCAGCGAATAGCTATCGGTCAACGGATCGATGAAATAGACGCCAAGTGCTGCGATCGGATTTTTTCCGAGAATCGCAAACAGGATGCTCATGGTCACAATCGTCAAACCGATGGCGATCAGCGGCGAAACCAGCGCGATCGTGTTCGATCGCTCGGCCCGCTTTTCAAGCACTAACTGCATGAGCCGCTTCCTTCTGCTCCAGACTGCTTCCGCCCATCAGCAGGCCGAGCTTCTCGCGGGTTGCATCGGCAGTGACCATCGGCTCCGAGAGGCGGCCGTGGAACATCACGGCAATCCGATCGGTGATTTCGGCGAGCTCGTCGAGATCCTGGCTCGTCACCAGCACGGCGGCGCCGCCGGCGGCGAGATCGAGCAGGGCCTGCCGAATGACGGCGGCGGCGCCGGCGTCGACGCCCCAGGTCGGTTGGCTGACCACAAGCACGGCCGGGTTACGGAGAATTTCGCGGCCGACGATGAACTTTTGCAAGTTGCCGCCGGACAGGCTTGCCGCTTCGGGATCGCGCTTCGCCTTGCGCACATCGAACGCCTCGGTCGCGCGGTCGACCGTCGACAAGGTCGCGGCGGTGTTGACGAAACCATGCCGGACCATTCCGCTGGCCGCGTGGCCGGTCAGCAGGGCGTTTTCGGAAAGCTTCATCCGCGGCGCGGTGCCGTGACCCAGGCGTTCTTCGGGCACGAAAGCCGCGCCAAGCTTGCGGCGCTGGGTGATGGAAAGATGTCCCGCGGCATGCCCGTCGATCACCACGGTACCGGAATCCTGGGCCAGCCGCTCGCCCGAAAGTGCCGCGAAAAGCTCATCCTGGCCGTTGCCGGCGACACCGGCGATGCCCAGGATTTCACCCCCCTTCAACTCCAGCGCGATGTGTTCAAGCCTGACGCCGTGAGGATCGTCCGGTTCCAGGCTGAGATCGTTGACGACCAGGCGCGGCACCGTGGTTTGCCGTCCGGCGGCGGCCCGCACTTCCTTGATGTCGGCGCCGACCATCATGCGGGCGAGCGATGCGGCGGTTTCGAGTTGCGGGTTGCAGGTCGAGATCTTCTTGCCGCCGCGCAGGATCGTGGCCATATCGCAAAGCCGCTTCACCTCTTCCAGCTTGTGGCTGATGTAGAGGATGGCGCGGCCCTCGGCCTTCAGGCGATCCAGCACCACGAACAACTGGTCGGCTTCCTGCGGGGTGAGTACCGCGGTTGGCTCATCCAGGATCAGGAATTTGGGGTTCTGCATCAGCGCCCGAACGATTTCGATGCGCTGACGTTCACCCACGGATAGCTGCCACACCTCGCGTCTGGGATCGAGCGGAAGCCCGTAAGCATTGGACACTTGCTGCAGACGCGCGGACATGTCCTTGAAGGATTCCTTGCCGTCGAGACCCAGCGCCACGTTCTCGGCGACGGTGAGATTGTCGAACAGCGAGAAATGCTGGAACACCATGCCGATGCCGCGCGCGCGGGCTTCCGACGGCCCGGAGAGAACCATTTTCTCGCCCTGCCAGCGCATTTCACCGTCGCTCGGCTGTATCAATCCGTAGATGGTCTTGACGAGCGTCGACTTCCCCGCGCCGTTCTCGCCCAGCAGCGCATGGATTTGCCGCGGCCAGATCTCGATATCGATCTTTTCGTTGGCGAGAAAATCGCCGTAGCGCTTGGTCAACCCAACCGTCTGAAGTAACGGCGTTTCGCCGAGACGCTGCCCGTTAGGCGTCGGATCTAACATTCGTTGTCACGCGCGCTTAAGGATTGCTGCCTCAATACTGGGCTAGTTTAGACCTCGGCGTAAGTAGCGAAAAAGCGCCAGCGTTTGCCCAACTCTTTGGCAGGCGGTAACCCGTCGCTCCCGCTCGGCCTTTTCGCATCGGTAGCGTCCGCGGCGCTCCATGTCGTTTCGTTTTCGACGAAGGCCGGAGCGGTCTGTTGCAAAATTGTGACGATCGAGACAAATCGGAACTGCCGCTTCAACCCTGCTTCTAATATGAGCATCGTCATTCAATCGTTTGAAGATCGGGTCCACATTAACTTGCGCGTCTGCGCTGCTTCTTGACGCTGCGGCATATTGCCTCAAAAAGCCAATCAAAACAGGCACAACCGTATCGCGAGGTTGCCGCCAGGAGTGCTCTGTCCAATCTGATAGCCGGCATCGAGCCGCGCGTAAACGCCTGATGCCATTGCGGTTCTTGATGAAACTTGCGGCAAGCCATGGAGAAACTTGAGGCTTCTCGCGTTCAATGAACGGCGCAAGTGTGGCGGTAACGGGCCTCGATCATCCGGTCGTCAACTTGGGGGTATTCAGGATGTCCTATCTTCGCCGAGCAATTGCAGCAGCGGCGCTGTCACTTGCCACTTTTGCACCGGCTGGCTTCGCCAGCGCCGCCGACATGGCCGTCAAGGCTGTAAAGCCGATCACCGACGTGCCGTTCTTCTTCGTGATCGATAACCGGGTGACTTACTCCTACATCTTCTCCGGTACGGACCCTGGTATGTTCACCGTACGTCCGAATGGCACGATCGATGGCAAGACCGAGAAGCAGGTGTTTTCGTTCACCCACTTTGACGCATGGGCCTACGGCACCAACTTCTTTACCATCTCATTGTTCAAGTCGGGCCATAACGATCCCGCCTCGCCGTGCACAAACGCTGGGGTAATCACTTCTCCTGCCGCCGGGTTTGCGACCACGCCGGCCGACTGCGCCGGAGCAACGGAAATCTACGGTTTGTTCCGCAGCACGTTCGGCTGGAATGAAATCTTCAACACCAAGGCGTTCAGCATTGGGCCTCTGCATAACGTCTCGTTCGAGGTCGGCATGGACGCCAACACGGAAAACACTTACCTAGCCCCGGCCAAGCGTGACGTCGTCGCCGGTCTGCAGTTCGCCTTCGATCTTCCCTACAAAGGCTACTTCAACGTCGCGCCCTTGGTTTACTGGGAATTCTCCAACCACAACTCCTTCCTCCAGTGCGGAGCTGGATGGAATCCAAATGTTCCAGGAGTTACTTGCAGCCCCGACGGTAACACCTCTTACAAGCCTACATGGGCCGTTGAGACCAACTACTACATGGATCTAGGCTTCCTGCCTGAGAACATGCAGTACTTTTCGATCAGCGGTCGCGCTGGCTGGTATGGAAACAAAGGCAATCAGAACGAGCCGCTCGGGGTTGCTTCCGGTGGAACGGCAACCGCCATCGAACTCAACTCAGAGCCGATCCGTCTGACATTTGACGCCAGCAAGGCCTTCATGGGACCGAAGTACTCGCACTTCGTCGACGTCTGGGTTGCTTATCGCTATTGGCAGAACAAGTTCGGCCTCGACCACAACACGAGCCCGGCTTGCCTTGCCGCCCCGGGTGTGAGCAACCACTCTTGCACCGAGTCTTCGCTCTATTCCGGCATCACTGTGAAGTTCTAACCGCCTGATCTTCCTCCAGGTGAAGACGATGGCGCCGCGATGAACCCCGCGGCGCCATCTTCGTTTCGGTGAATGAATTCTGGCCTATTTCTTCCAGGCGCCGGCGTGCACGGCTTCCGCCTCGTCCTCCAGCAGTGGCCCGAGGACCTCGGTTGCTCGCTGTCCGCTCTTGAACACCTCACGGCAGGGCAGATCGAGTGTGGGATTTTCAGGATGATTGCCGGTGACGGCACGCAGCCGATGTTCGCTCAAGCCGTAAACCAGGCGGCCAATGCCGGCCCAATAGATGGCGCCCGCGCACATCGCGCAGGGTTCGGCGGAGGAATACAGTGTCGCATCCTTGAGGAGTTCCGGGCTGAGGGTCGTGCAGGCCCGCGTTGCCAGCAGGCGTTCGGCGTGAGCCGTCCCGTCATGCGCCGGCAGGTAGCCGTTCTCGGCCTCGATCAGCACGTTGCGGTTCTGATCGACCAGAATGGCGCCGAAGGGATGATTGCCATTGATCATGGCGCGGCGGGCGACCGCGA
>WNFF01003837.1_pt1 | contig 12298 bp, 6 predicted proteins | sample 5400441 | NCBI WGS metagenome assembly WNFF01 (sample SAMN13153345, study PRJNA577476) | soil metagenome | isolation source: 120 cm saprolite under Douglas fir tree site 2 hole 3 replicate 1 | place: USA:California | collected 2015-04-18
TTTGAAGTCTTCCGTGGAGGCGGGTTTGTTGTCGAAGGTCTTGCAATAGTCCCGCATCATGTCCTTAAAAAGGTGATCAGGATCAGGATTGCGAGGGTCCACAAGCTGCAAATGAAGCATGTGCAATACGTAGGCACCCTTGGAGTAGATCAAGTCCTGATACGAAGCGGGCCCGGTCACGGAAGATCTGATCCGCCGGCCCATCCAAATTGGCGCGAGCGATTCAATGGCGTGGCCATTGATGTCTTTGTTGTGAAGTAGTTCCTTCTCTTTGCGCCAGCGTGTAAGTGCTTCCTTCATGTTTTGGCGGTACTGCACGTAGAGAATCCCGGAGAAGTCGGCAAAGCCCTCCGAAAGCCACTGATCGTGGTAGCTTTTCCACCCGACACGGTGGCCCCACCACTGGTGGGAGCTTTCGTGCGCTCGGAAAAAATCGGTGAGTTGAACGCCGTCAGGAAGACCAATCTCGTGGCGCTGAGTCGCATCGAGAAATGAACCCGACCACAAGTAAATCAGGCCAGGCCAACCTTGTCCGTAAGAATAGCTGATGGGGAGGCTGGTGACCGAGAGATGCTTGTAGGGGTAGGGACCGAAATAGAGAGAAAACAAGCGGATAGTGTTGGCCATCTCCTGCCCCATGGTCTTGGCCATGGCGGAAGGCGTGAGCGTGCCGACCGCGCCTCGAGCGGCGCCGGACTCAAAAATCCGTTGCACCTGAGCCATTAAGTCATCTGGTTCCCTGTTGGCGTAAATATCCACTGCGACTTCGCCGGCCTTGTCGTTAGCGACCTTATAGTCGCCGTAACCGAAACCCGCGACCGCAAGTGGAATCTCACTCTTCCAAGTGGTGACACGCGTGTTTCCCTCCACGGTTTCGCTGGTTTTTTCTCCCGTGGCTACCAGGACGGCATTCTTCGGGCTATGAAACGTCAAATCGAAGTCCGCGCGCGCCGAGAAACTGTTGGGGCGCTCGGGATACCAGCCGGAACTCTCACAAAAATAATTACCGCTGCCGGCCCTGCGAATGGCCCGCTTGCCCGCGTAGTGGAATTCGAGCGACTGCGGCTCGCCAAGCTGCAGCGGTCGAGCTAGAACGACAGCAACATAGTTTCCGTAGGACTGGAAGCGGTCCTTGTTTTCGCGAGACTGGTAGAAACTCAGGGCACTTCCCGTGGTGTCTTTGATCGAATCAAGTCTGAGGTTGGAGTCCAGATCTGAAGATAAGCACGCTCTGGCCGGAGAGACGAGGCTCGATGTCGACCCGAGCCGTGGCGTTTAGCTCGGCTCCCGAAGTAACTCCGGCGTCAATGCGGTAGCTGCGGATAGAGAAATCTTCTTTGGCCTGAGGATCCTTCCAGGCCTCGGCGCTCGTCCTGGCGCCCGCGGGAAAACTCATCCAGATGTCATAGAGTTTGAAAGCGCCAACGTCCACCCAGCGGCCGACTCCAATCTCTTCCGGGTCCAGGGCGTCTTCATGAAATTCCACCCAATCCCTCCCCGCAAGCTTCAAATCCGCGAGGAAATAAGCGGTTCGAACGCGGTCCGTTGATAAAACACCCTGCAATAAGCGTGGCACCGCGGATTCGCCGAGATCTTCGCGATCCTTCTGGCGCTTGGCATAGAAATCGTCGTTCGCGGCTCCCGAGGCCTGCCATTTCACCTGCTTAGCTACGTCGTCCGCGAACCCGTCAGTAAAGCTGAAGGTGGCATCAGTAAACGGAATATCCAGCTTGTCTTGCTTTGTGTGCAGCTTCAGTTGCTGCGCCTCGATGGGGTTCGGCGGCTCTACCCGTACTCTCCCTTTCCCATTAAATGCGGCTCCGAAAGTCACGCCATTGACGGGTTGGGCGAATTGAATCGTGCCGTCGATGAGGGTGATGTGCACGCGATCCCGGGCGATCTCGACGTTCTCCGTGTGCGCAGACTTGGCGGGATCCATCGCTGGACTGGACAAGGCATTCCATACAATGGCTGCGGGGGGCGGGGCGGGAGCTTGCGCATAATTGCAGGCCGCAAAAAGTGATGCAAGAACGATCGAGAGGAAAGCTCGGCGAATCATGGATGTCTCCCGGTACCCGGCGAGAAAGTACATTGTCTGGGCTTCGCAGGCAAGTGCCGCGCGATGAACCAAAAACACAAGTTTTAGATAGCGGAGCTGGACGAGATAGGGAATGGGGAGTACCGCGCGTTCGGGAGAATGAGGGGAGTTGAGGTAGTCTAGGCAGGCGATGGCGGCGATCAACCAGGTCGAGGAAGGAAGGGAGAAGAAGCGGGCTGCGCTCTTGAGCGTGGGCTCGGCCCTGCTGCTGGTTTCTCTCAAAACGTTTTTGGTCGTCCGGACGGGAAGCTTGGGCGTCCTATCTGAGGCGTTGCACTCCGGACTTGACTTGCTTGCCGCAATCATCACGTTTCTCTCCGTACGCATGTCCGACCAGCCGGCGGATGAGAAGCATCCCTACGGGCACGGGAAGTTTGAAAATTTCTCCGCATTCGTCGAAACCGGGCTGCTCGCGCTGACGGCTCTCTACATCGTTTATGAGGCGTTTCAGCGGCTGTTTTTCCGCAGCGTGCATATCCAGCCGAGTCTCACGGCGATCCTGGTGCTGCTGGTCGCTTTGTCGATCGATGTAACGCGAGCGCGCGCCCTGGGACGTGTTGCTCGAAAATATTCCAGCGACGCCCTGGAGGCCGACGCGCTGCATTTTTCAACCGATGTGTGGAGCACCATCGTGGTTATCGCCGGTATCGGTCTGGTCTGGGCTGGTGAAACGTGGAACTTGCCCTGGCTGAATTACGCCGATGCCCTGGCGGGCCTGACGGTCGCAGCCGTCATTTTATGGGTGGGCGCGCAGCTCGGCAGGCGCACGCTGGATGCCTTGCTGGACGCGGCACCGCAAGGCTTGCAACAGGAAATCGCCAAGGCCGTTGCGCGCATGGAGGGCGTGCTGGATGTGGATCGCGTGCGGGTACGCCGCGCCGGCAATCGCCACTTTGTCGACGCCACGGTGAGCGTGGCGAGGACGGCGAGCCTCGAGCAAGTGCATGCCTTGAGCGACGCCATCGAAAAACGCATTGGCGAGATCGTTCCCGCGGATGTGATGGTGCACGCGGAACCTCGCGCACCTCAAGGCGAGCATCTATTCGAAGCGATTCGCGCGGCGGCCCAGAGCTTGGGCCTCGCCATTCACGACCTGACCGCCGTACAACAGGCTGGGCAACTCTTCATTGAGTTGCATTTGGAAGTTGATGAGAATTTAAGCTTGGGTGAGGCGCATCGTCAGTCCACGGAACTGGAGGAGAAGATTCGCGAATTGCGCGACGGGCCGATTGAAGTGAACATTCACATCGAGCCGCTCGGCCGGCACATCGCAACGCCCGACACGGGGATTGGCGAGATGAAGCAGCTTTCGCGGGCGGTCGAGGAGTTTCTGAACAGCCTGCCGCTGGAATTCGACGAGCTGGTGAACTGCCACGACGTCCGGGCCCGGCAAGTAGAACACCACATCCTTGTATCCTGCCACGGCACAATGAAAGGCGATCTGCCCATCACGCAGATCCACGACGTGACCGCGGCATTGGAAGACCGCGTGAAGGAAAAATTTCCGCAGATCTATCGCGTCACCATTCACCCCGAACCATTCGAGGCAAAGTAGCGGCACAGACAAAAGCCTGCCCTACTGCCCCTCGGAACGGCGGGCAAAGACTTGCGCGCCCATCGCGATCAATGCGGGAAAACAAACTAGAACGTAGCGTGGCTCGGGCGTTTCCAGTGTGGTCAGGAAAGCGGTGCGGAGCATTATAAATAGCGCCAGGAACGCAACCGCAACCCGGGCGGCTGGATGCGCACGCCAAAGCCGCGCAGCGCCCCAGACGCCTAGCCCTACATAAAACAAATTCAAAACAAGAAACAGGATCGTGACTTCCTGATCGACAGGGTCATCCTCGCGCATTTGCGCAAGAGGAAAAACGTGTCCTGAAACCGGCAGCAATTCAATGCGCGGCGTGAACCAGATGGTGACGGCGCGCGCGGCGGGCAACCAGAAGTACGTTCGCAAAGGATGGCGGGCGGTCCGCTCGCGGGCGAGTTGCAAGAACTCCGCATCCTCTTCGGGCGTCAGCGTCAAATCATTGTTGTATTGCTCGAGAATCGCCGCGACGCGCTGCTTTTCTTCCGGAGTATCAAACGCCCGCGCGGGCATGTCCTCCACAAAGATGGCTTCTTCGTCCAATCTCCAAGGCACCAGGTAGCAATCGCGCACGCGGAAAAGCCAGGTCTTTTCCCAAGCCATGAAGCCGTGAGGAACTAATTCTCCGGGCAGATTTGAGTTTTTAGGAGTGAGGAATTGGGGCTCGCCCAGCGTCACCATGTTTCGAACGGCCCAGGGAGAAAGAATCATCAGGCAGCCTAGCGCCATGGCGACGCAAACCCAGAACCAGCGACGGTAGCTTCCGCGGAGAAAAAACAATCCGCCAAAAACGATACAGGCAGCAATGAGCAACAGCGGTGTTTCAGGCCGAAATAGCGTGCCCACCCCGACAATCAAACCTGCTCCCAAGCCGGAACATTCGACGCTCTTTCCCAGGGGAAGGTACGTACCCTTCCAGAGGAAATCAGGCTTCGGCACTCTTCTTATAGCAATTACCAGGGCGCAGCAGGCGAGGGCCGTCCAGAATGTGGCGAATACTTCGGTTAGCGGGACCGCCGCGTAATTCGCGGTGAACGGACACACAGCGGCAAGCCAGAGCGCAATGGAATACACACGTTTGTCTGGCGCGGAGTCCTCGTTGGAGCAGGTCAAAAGCGCCGCCAGCCTGGCGATCACCATGCAGGAGAGAAGATCGATAGCGATCTGCGCCAGCATTACCCAAAGGCGCGCGTCCGCGCCCGTGCGGCCTGTGAGAGCGTAGATGATCGCGAGAAAAGCCGGGTAGCCAGGCATGCGCAGATCAACCGGCGTGATCCGGCCGCCGACGGTCATTGCGTAGACGTGGTGTTTCAGCCAGTTTGTAGCAATTTGCTCGTATAAAACCGTGTCGCCAGAGTTGGCGGGGAACTTCAGCACGAAATAGAGCCGCAGGCAGAGGCCTGCAGCTAAGGCAACAAGGGGGTTCGAGAAAACTCGCTTCATCAATGCCCCGCATCTTACAATAGAGCAGACGGAATCGCGCAGACTGACTCCCAAGCCTGATGTATATTTGCCTGCCGTGCCGTCAGGTTTAAAGGTGAAATGAAGGAACGCAAACCCATTTTTTATGACGCGGAGCGTGTGCGGTGGCGCCGCACGCGGCGCGTTATGGAAATTAGCGGCGTACTGCTGACCCTTTTGCTCGCCTATTTCTTCGTAACCATCGCCGTTAGCGTCGAACTGCCCGCGGGACTGCTGCCAGATACGAGGCCCAAGTACCAGGCCCTCAAATCAAAAAAGAAACCTGTGCCCGCGCGAGAAGGCAGGAAGCGCCGCGTGGCGAACATGGGAACTCTGCCGGCGAGTTACGATCCGCTGCGCGCGGCATTTTTTGTGAGCTGGGATCCCAACAGCCTCGCCTCGCTGAAAAAACACTACAAAGACATTGACCTGCTGATTCCTGAGCAGCTCCATGCCGTCTCCGCCGATGGCGCGCTGACCATCGTGGACTACGAACGCGGCCAATACACCACCAAGGCCACACCTGCCGAAGCGATTTCAATTCTGAAAGACGACAAGCTCCACCAGTGGATGAAGTCATTCAATCCACCTATCGAATTGCCGATGATGGGCATGCTGAACAATTACGACGGAGTGGAGTGGCGCATCAAGGAAATGGCCCAGATGCTCGCGAACCCCGTTGCGCGACAGAGGCTGGTGCAGGACGTTGTTGAATACGCGGTGGAGTCGCACGAGGCAGGCATTGTTGTCGATTTTGAAGAGGTTCCCGATGCCAGCCAGGCGCACTTTCGCAACCTCATCGGCGCGTTGGCACCCGCGCTTCACTCCAAGGCCTTGAAACTAATGATTGCGTTGCCCGCCCGCGACGACTCCTACGACTACGAATACTTCGGCCAACAGTGTGATGCCATCGATCTCATGAATTTCGACCAGCACTGGCCGTATTCGCCGCCTGGTCCCATCGCGGCGCAAGACTGGTTCATGGAGAATCTGCGGCAAGCGCGCGAAGTGGTCCCGGCGCAAAAAATCATCGTGGGAATAGCTAACTATGCCTACGACTGGGCCGCCGCACCGAAAAAAGGATACCAAACCGCGGAGGAATGGAGCATTCAGGAAGCTTTGCTTCACGCCGAGGAATCGGATGCCGACGTCGAATTCGACAGCAATTCGCTGAATCCCCACTATTCGTACTACGACGAACACAACCACGTGCACCAGGTGTGGATGCTGGACGCCGTCACCGCCTACAACGAGCTTCGGGCCAGCGAGCGATTGGGCGTGCAAGGCACTGCACTCTGGCGGCTCGGCTCATCAGACACCTCCTTATGGCCCATCTGGGATGCAATCCACGCTGACGATGCAGCCCGGCAGAAGCTCGCCGCTCTGCCGCCGGGTCCCGATTTAATCCTCGAAGGCGACGGCGACATCTGGCACTTTACGGATACACCCAAGCAAGGCAAACGTTCCTTCGAGTACGATGCGGCGAGCGATCTTTTCACTGACGAGTCCTATGACGCCATCCCGCTCTCCTATAACATCGATCGCATCGGCGCGGCGGATAAGAAAATTGCCATCTCCTTCGACGATGGTCCCGACCCCCAATGGACGCCCAAGATCCTCGACATCCTGAAGGAAAAGAAGGCCCCGGGGATTTTCTTCGTTATCGGCGACCAAGCAAATAAGAGGCCGGACATCCTGAAGCGCGAATACGCCGAAGGGCACGAAATCGGGAATCACACTTATTTTCATCCGAAATTCGACGAGATCTCGCACACACAAATCCGCTGGGAATTGAACCTGACCCAGCGGCTGATCGAAAGCACCCTCGGCGTCAAAACCATTCTCTTCCGGCCTCCCTATGGCATCGATCATCAGCCGGAGTATGCGGAGGAAGTAGCGCAGCTTCCCCTCGCTCAGGAAATGGGCTATTTGATCGTGGGCCAGCGCATCGATCCGGACGATTGGAGCCTGCGCGGCGGCAAGCCCATCCCTGCAAAGGAGATTGTCGACAGCGTGTTGAGGCAGGCCGACAACGGCAACATCATTCTTCTGCACGACGGCGGCGGCGATCGCACTCAGACAGTTGCAGCCCTTCCGCAAATTATCGACACCCTGCGCGACAAGGGATATCAACTTGTCTCCGTTTCGGATCTAATCGGGAAGACCCGCGCCGAAGTAATGCCGCTGCTCTCCCCTGAAGAACGCTTCGAAGCTCGTGCCGACGGATTTATCTTCACGCTGTTTCAATGGTTTCGGTTCTTCATCGGGACCATCTTCGTTCTGGGCATTGTGATGGTCAGCGGGCGCGCCGTGATCATTGGACTGCTCGCCCTGATCGAAAAACTTCGCCCTGACCATGCCGTGATGCCCAATCCTCCACCGAGCGTGACTGTCCTGATCCCCGCGCACAATGAAGAGAGCGTCATCGTGGAGACCGTCACCTCGGTCCTTCAGTCCGATCTGAAGGACTTGCGCATCATCGTCGTGAACGACGGCTCCACGGACAGGACCCGCGAGCTGCTGGACGCAAACTTCTCGCTTGACCCGCGCGTCCGCATCATTCATCAAGTCAATCGCGGGAAAGCGGCGGCGCTGAATGTGGCTCTGTCTCATGCGGATACGGAAATCGTTGTCACAATTGATGCTGACACCGAAGTCGAACCGGACGCGATTAGCAAACTCGTTCGCCATTTCTCCGATCCCAAGGTTGGCGCGGTCGCCGGCAACGTGAAGGTCGGCAACCGTTCGCGCTGGCTCACGCGCTGGCAAGCCCTCGAGTACATCACCAGCCAAAACATGGAGAAGCGCGCGTTTGACTTGCTGAACTGCATCACCGTTGTGCCTGGTGCGCTCGGTGCCTGGCGCACGAAAGCCATTGAGGCTGCCGGAGGCATCACCGCGGACACCGTCGCTGAAGACGCCGATTTGACCATCGCCATCCGCCGCCTCGGTTGGCGCGTCAGCTACGACGAAGAAGCCGTTGCCTGGACCGAAGCTCCAGAAAAGCCTGGCCAGCTCATTCGCCAGCGTTTCCGCTGGACCTTTGGGACGCTGCAATCCTTCTGGAAGCACGGCGACACACTTCTTCGTCCTAAATACGGCACGCTCGGCTGGATCGCGCTGCCGAACATCTTTGTTTTCCAGCTCATTTTGCCCCTCATCTCTCCGGTCATCGACCTGATGTTCTTTGGCTCGCTGTTGCTTTGGGGTCTGGCGCAGTTCCGCGTCACGCGTCTGCCGCAACTTTGGACTACCTCGGATGTGGAAAAATCAGTTTTCTTTTTCCTCGGCTTTTTGCTCATTGACATACTGACGTGCATGGTGGCTTTCGCCTTGGAACGCAAGGAAGACTGGACCCTGCTGATCCCCGTGTTGTTGCAGCGCTTCTACTACCGCCAATTGATGTACGTGGTGCTGTTCCGATCCGTGAAGGAAGCGGTGAGCGGGCGTCCCGTAGGCTGGCGCGGCGTCGAGAAGGAAGCTCCGCCACAAGCCCCCAAAGCCCGGCCCAAGCCCGCTACCGTCGAAGGGAATTGAGGCTGCTCACGCCTCGGGATGCCGAGCGTCTGATTCCGTTTAGGTTGTTCCCAGGTCGACGAGTGTCACACGGTCTGCCCTTCTAAAGCGGCTTATTGTGCCCTGCCTGAACAAGTTTCCGCGTACGCGTATTTTCATCCATGAAGCATTTGTTGTAGGATATCTGTCTGCCAGGAGGAGGTCCCCATGGCCATCAGTTTCACCTTGAACGGCAAATCCCAAACCGTTGACGTCAGCCCGGACATGCCACTGCTTTGGGTGCTCCGCGACACGCTGAACATGACCGGCACGAAGTTCGGCTGCGGCATGGCGCTGTGCGGCGCGTGTACCGTGCATATCAACGGCGAAGCCACACGTTCCTGCATCACGGCGATCTCCAGCGTCGCCGGCAAGAGAATCACCACGATTGAAGGCCTGTCTGCGGACGGTAGTCACCCCGTTCAGCAAGCCTGGATGGAAGAAGACGTTCCGCAGTGTGGCTACTGCCAGTCCGGACAGATCATGTCCGCCGTCGCGCTGCTTTCGAAGAAACCCAACCCCACTGACACCGACATCGACGATGCCATGAGCGGCAACATCTGCCGCTGCGGCACCTACCAGCGCATTCGCAAGGCCATCCACCGCGCCGCGTCCATGCAGGCCGGCAAGGCCAAGTCCGCCGCCTAAGCCAATTTCAACCGCAGTTGTCGCACCAGGTCACGAGGTGTCCCATGGCAGTAGCTTCCGTTGTAAGCCGCCGTGATTTTCTGAAGACGGGTGCCGCCGGAGGCGTTGCTCTCGTCATCGGCTTCCATCTTTCGCCGCGCGCTTTTGCCGATCAAGGGGCGGACCAGGAAAAGAAAACTACCAATCCTTTCGACGCCTGGGTGCGCATCACTCCCGATAATCGCGTCACCCTCATTCTGGGCAAATCGGAGATGGGCCAGGGCATCATGACGGCGCTCCCGATGATCCTCGCGGAAGAATTGTGCGTTGATTGGAAACAAGTGAAGGTCCAGCAAGCGCCCACCAATCCGAAAATCTATGACCTTGGCACCGGTGGAAGCGGCAGCGTCGCTGGTTCCTGGCTGCCATTGCGCCGCGCGGGCGCCGCTGCGCGAGAAATGCTCATCGCCGCGGCGGCTCAGAAATGGGAAGTCACCGCGGACACGTGCAAAGCCGCCAATGGCCAGGTGGTTCACGGCAATCCCAAGCGCTATCTCTCTTACGGCGAACTGGTTGAGGCCGCCGCAAAGCTGCCGATTCCCAATCTCAACACCATTCCGCTCAAAAATTCCAATGATTTCGACATCGTCGGCCACAACACGCGGCGCTTTGAAGGACGAGATAAAGCCACCGGGGCCGCCAAATTCGGGATCGACTCACGCGTTCCCGGCATGCTTTACGCGGTCGTCGCCCGGTGCCCTGTCTTTGGCGGCAAAGTTGCCTCGTTTGACGCCACCAAAGTAAAAGCCGTGCCCGGCGTTCGCGATGTCATTCAATTTGAAACCAGCGGCAGAGGCGCCTCCATCACTGGTGGCGTCGCTGTTCTTGCGGACAATTCCTGGGCCGCCATCCAGGGCCGCAAGGCTCTGGAAGTGAAATGGGACGAAGGCCCCGCGGCGAAAGAATCCTCAGCCGAGCTTCACAAACAGTTTCTCGCCAATGCCGCCAAGCCTGGAAAAGTTGTGCGCAACGACGGCGACGCAGACTCCGTTCTTGGCTCCAGTTCGAAGAAAATCGAAGCGGCCTACGAGCTTCCTTTCGCTCCGCACGCTTGCATGGAGCCGATGAATTGCGCCGTGCAAATTCGTCCCGACGGAGCGGAGGCTTGGGTGCCCACGCAGGCGCCGCAATGGGCACAAGGCGTCATCGCGGAGGCCGCCAAGCTGCCTCCGGAAAAGGTGATCGTGCATACCACGCTGATGGGCGGCGGATTCGGGCGCCGTTATCAGGCGGATTTCGTAATGGAAGCCGCACAAGTGGCTGCCAAGGCCGCCGGCAAACCGGTCATGGTTCTGTGGAGCCGCGAAGACGACATGCAGCACGATTTTTACCGGCCTGCGTCCTATCACAAGCTGCAAGGCGCGTTGGACGCGAATGGCAATCTCGCCGCCTGGAAACATTTTCAAACTTCGACCTCCATCGCCGCCAAGTGGAGCCAGAAAGGCGCGGAGGATTCCGGGCTGGGCGAGTTCGGCAGCGGCGCCACCATTCCTTACGTCACGCCGAATCTCCGCATCGAGTACACGCTTGCCGAGTCGAGCGTGCCGCGCGCGTGGTGGCGTTCCGTCGAACACTCCAGCAGCGGCTTCGTCGTGGAAAGTTTTATTGATGAGCTTGCGGCCGCCGCCGGCCAGGATCCGCTCGAGTTTCGACTGAAAATCATCGGCGGGGATCGCAAAATTCCAATGTTCGGCGGTGAAAAAGAGCCGCCGCTCGACACCGCCCGGCTCAAGGGCGTTTTGCAGCTCGCCGCCGAGAAAGCAGGCTGGGGCAAACCGTTGCCAAAGGGCCAGGGACGCGGCATCGCCACATTTTATTCTTTCAATTCCTACACTGCCGCCGTCGCGGAAGCCAGCGTGAAAGACGGCGCCATCAAGGTGCATCGTCTCGTTTATGCCGTGGATTGCGGACGCCCCATTAACCCGGAAGGCATTCGCGCGCAAGTCGAAAGCGCGGCCATCTATGGCCTCTCCGCCGCTTTGCACGACGCCATCACCATCAAGGATGGCCGCGTTGAGCAATCCAATTTCAACGACTACCAGATGCCGCGTATCAGCGAAACTCCGCAAACGGAAGTCCATGTTGTGATGAGCAAGGAAGAGCCAACCGGTATTGGTGAACCCGGCTTGCCGGTGGTGACTCCCGCCGTATGCAACGCCATTTTTGCCGCGACCGGAAAGCGCCTGCGGCGTCTTCCGATTCGAACCGAAGATTTGGCCTAACCCGCCATCTGTCAGGTCCGCATATTGTGGGACGAGATTCCAGGGGGAGCACACATGTCAACTTCGGATGTGATGCGGCGCCGCGATTTCCTGAAAAAAAGTGCCGCTGGTGGAACCGGGCTGGTCATCGGTTTCTATCTGCCCGGAAAATTTGAAGCGCTGGCGGCCGCCCCCCCTGTGGAACCCGCGGCGTTGAACGCCTGGGTGCGCATCGCTCCAGACGACACGGTCACGATACTGATCGACAAGTCCGAGATGGGCCAGGGCATCGTCACTTCGCTTGCCATGCTGCTCGCCGAGGAACTTGAATTTGATTGGAAAAAGGTCAAGACGGAGTTTGCGCCGGCCGCGCCCGCCTATTTCAATCCTCTCTTCGGTTTGCAGGGCACCGGCGGAAGCGCCAGCATTCGCGCGTCTTGGGGACCGCTCAGCAAAGCCGGCGCCGCCGCGCGGGAAATGTTGATCGCCGCTGCGGCTCAGCAGTGGTACGTCGAACCAACAGCGTGTCACGTCGAGAACGGCGCTGTGGTGCACAACGCCACAAACAAGAAATTGGGCTACGGAGCTTTAGCGGAACGAGCCGCGAAACTTCCCGTGCCGGCCAATCCCGCGCTGAAAGATCCGAAGGATTACAAATACGTCGGCAAGCCCATGAGGCGGCTGGACACGCCTGAAAAGGTGAACGGC
>WNFF01004463.1_pt1 | contig 12293 bp, 8 predicted proteins | sample 5400441 | NCBI WGS metagenome assembly WNFF01 (sample SAMN13153345, study PRJNA577476) | soil metagenome | isolation source: 120 cm saprolite under Douglas fir tree site 2 hole 3 replicate 1 | place: USA:California | collected 2015-04-18
ACCGCGCGTGCTGAGCCGCAATGGATGACCCTGCCGCCAAGCCCGACCCTGCCGCAGGCGGCGCAGAGCGGCTACGCGCCGGTCAACGGCATCAGGATCTGGTACGCCAGCTTTGGCCGCAGGGGCCAAGGGGGCGAGCCGGTCATCCTGCTGCATGGCGGGCTCGCCAACGCGAATTACTGGGGCAATCAGGTGCGCGCGCTGCGCCAGCGCTATCGGGTCATCGTGATGGACAGCCGCGGCCATGGCCGCAGTACGCGCGACGACAAGCCATACGGCTATGACCTGATGGCCTCGGATGTGATCGGGCTGATGGATTTCCTTAAGATCCCGAAGGCGGCGATCGTCGGCTGGAGCGACGGGGCGATCATCGGCCTCGAGATCGCGCTGAACCATCCGGAGCGGCTGACCAAGCTGTTCGCCTTTGCCGCCAATTCCGACCCGAGCGGCGTCGCCGATATCGCCAGCAGTTCGGTGTTCAACGCCTTCATCGCCCGGGCGGAGAAGGAATACGAAAAGCTGTCGCCGACCCCGACCGAATATAAAACCTTCCTCGCCCAGATCGAAAAGATGTGGGAGACGCAGCCGAACTGGACCACCGAGGATCTGCACCGCATCGCCGTGCCGACCTGGATCGTCGACGCCGACCACGACGAGGCGATCAAGCGCGAGAACACCGAATTCATGGCGGCCAATATCCCCAATGCCGGCCTGTTGCTGCAGCCGGAGGTCAGCCACTTCTCGTTCATTCAGGATCCCGACCAGTTCACCGCAGATGTGCTGCATTTCCTGCAGCACGTGACAAGGCGGTGAGATCGCTTCATCGCGTAGGGTGGGTTGAGCAGAGCGAAACCCACCAAATCGGCACCAGCACGATGGGTTTCGCGTCGCTCAACCCATCCTACGGCGCTCGCGCGCCTATAGCGGCAGGGCGCCGCCGGGGAACGGGATGATCGGCACCGGGCTGCCGGCGGGCAGGGCAGGGGCGTGCGGCGGGCGCATGACGAGGCACCGCCAGCGGGCGCATCATCGAGCTGTCCTGGACCTCGAACGGAACCGCTTCGAGCACCCCATCGGCGGCGCGCAGGAGGCGGGCGCGCAGATAGTCCTGGCGGCGGTCGTTCGGTTTGAGCGCGACACCGAGCCGTGCGGTGGCGGGCGCCCCGGCCGCCTGGGGTAGGCCGCTCAGTCTGTCGATTGCCGGCTTCAGGAACAAGAGCGAGCAGACCAGCGTCGAGACCGGGTTGCCGGGCAGCCCGAGCATCGGCGTGCCGCGGTAGCGCCCGACCATCAGGGGCTTCCCCGGGCGCATCGCGATTTCCCAGAAATCGATGTCGAGCCCGTCTTCGCTCAGCACGCCCCGCACCAGATCGTGCTCACCGACCGAGACGCCGCCGGTGCTGACCAAGAGATCGACCCCTCGTGCGGCGGCGGCGAAGCGGCGCAATGCTTCGGGATCGTCGGGGGCGTTGCCGACGAGGACCGGAATGCCGCCGCAGGCGGTGACGAAGGCGGCCAGCGCCAGGGCATTCGAGCTGACGATCTGGTGCGGCCCGATCGGGTCGCCCGGCATGACGATCTCGTCGCCGGTCGAGAGGATCGCGATCCGCGGCCGGCGGTGCACAAAGAGCCAGGGCCGGTTCATCGCCGCGGCGAGGCCGATGTCGCGCGGCGTGAGGCGCCTTCCGGCGACGAGCAGCACCTCGCCCTCGGTGAAGTCGAGCCCGGCGCGGCGGACATAGCGGCCGCGCGGCGCGCCCTCGCGCAGCTCGACCTGGTCGCCCTGCCGCTCGGTGTCTTCCTGGATGATGATCGTGTCGGCGCCGTCCGGCAGCGGCGCGCCGGTGAAGATGCGCGCGGCCTCGCCGGGCCCGAGCGTGCCACCGAACCCGGCGCCGGCCGGGATCTCGGCGACGATCCGCAAGCTGACCGGGATCCGCCCGAGATCGGCGGCGCGCACGGCATAGCCGTCCATCGCCGAGACTGCGAAGGGCGGCTGGGTGCGGCGCGCCGCGAGATCCTCGGCGAGGACCCGGCCGATCCCGTCGGCGGTCGAAACCTGCTCGGGCGGCAGCGCCTCGAGCGGCGCCAGAATCCGCGACAGAGCTTCTTCAACGGAAATCATAAGATCGCCTCGTAATCACCAGATTTACCGCCCGATTTGCGCAGCAACCGTAGATCGGTCACAGCCATCGCTCGGTCGATCGATTTGCACATGTCATAGATCGTCAACGCGGCAACGCCGGCCGCGGTCAACGCCTCCATCTCGACCCCGGTGCGGCCCTTGAGCCGGCAGGTCGCAGTGATCTCCACCGACGAGCGCTCGGCCACGCAGGCGAGCTCGACCCCGACCGAGGTCAATGCCAGCGGATGGCACAGGGGGATCAGCTCGGCGGTGCGCTTCGCCGCCATGATCCCGGCGAGGCGCGCGACCGCGAGCACATCGCCTTTGGCGATTGCGCCGGCCTGGATCCGCGCCAAGGTCTCCGGCTTCATGACGACGCGCGCACCGGCGACCGCGACCCGGTCGGTCTCGGCCTTGTCCGAGACATCGACCATATGGGCGCGGCCTTCGAGGTCGGTATGGGTGAGGTCGGGGAGACGCAGCAGGCGACGTGTCGCCGCCGCGACATCGCCGGAGCGCATCAGCGACTCGCCGACGAGAAAACAGCGCGCGCCCGAAGCGGCGAGCCGGTCGAGATCGGCGGGGTCGTTGATCCCGCTTTCGCCGACGATGACATGGCCCGGCGGCACCAATGGCGCGAGTTTCTCCGTTGTGTGAAGATCGACCTTCAACGTTTTGAGATTACGGTTGTTGATACCGATCAACCGGGCGTCGAGCCGGAGCGCACGGTCGAGCTCGGCGCGGTCATGAACCTCAACCAACACATTAAGTCCGAGCTCGCCGGCCGCCGCGGCCAACTCGTGCGCCGCACCGTCCTCGAGGGCGGCCATGATCAGCAAGATGCAGTCAGCGCCGAGCACGCGGCTCTCGACGACCTGATAGGGGTCGAGGATGAAATCCTTGCGCAATACCGGGAGACCGCAGGCGCCGCGCGCCGCCAGCAGATGGTCGTCGCTGCCCTGGAAATAAGGTGTGTCGGTCAACACCGACAGGCAGGTGGCGCCGCCCGCCTCATAGGCCCGGGCCAAGGCGGCCGGATCGAAATCGGCGCGGATCAGGCCGCGGCTCGGGCTCGCCTTCTTGATCTCGGCGATGAGGCCATAGCGGCCCCGCGCCACCTGATGTTCGAGCGCGTCCGCGAACGGTCGCACCGGCGGCGCACCGGCGAGCAATGCCCGCAATGCCAGCTCCGGCCGCGCCATCTTGCGGCGCGCGACATGCGCGCGTTTTTCGCCGCAGATCTCGGCGAGGACGTCAGCCATTGCCGCTTCCCTCGTTGGTCATCGCCACCAGCCGGTCGAGCACCTGCCGCGCCGCGCCGCTGTCGATCGCCCGGGCGGCCGTCGCGATCCCCGTGCGCAGATCCTCGGCGCGGTCCGCCACAACCAGCGCCGCGGCGCTGTTGAGCAGCACAACGTCGCGCAAAGCGCCCTGTGCCCCACCCAGCAAGTCGCGCATCAGCGCGGCGTTGTGCGCCGGCTCGCCGCCCTGCAACGCATCGAGCGGGACGCGGGACAGCCCGACCTCTTCGGGAGTGACCTCAAAGCTCGTCACCTTGCCGTCCTTGAACTCCGCGACATTGGTGACGCCTGCGGTGGTCAGCTCGTCGATGCCCGAGCCATGCACGACCCAGGCGCGCTCGGCGCCGAGCCGGCCCAATACCTCGGCCATCGGCACCACCCATTGCGGCGCGAACACGCCGACCAGCTGGCGAGGCGCCCCCGCCGGGTTCGACATCGGCCCCAACAGGTTGAAGATCGTGCGGGTGCCCAGTTCGACCCGCGTCGGCCCGACATGGCGCATTGCGCTGTGATGGCGCGGCGCCATCAGAAAGCACATGCCGATCTCCCACAGGCAGCGCCGCACGATCGTCATGTCGGCGTCGATATTGACGCCGAGCGCACTCAACACGTCGGCCGCCCCCGATTTCGACGAGAAGGCGCGGTTGCCGTGTTTGGCGACCGGCACGCCGCTTCCGGCAACGACCAGCGCCGTCGCGGTCGAGATGTTGAACGTGCCCGAGGCGTCGCCGCCGGTGCCGACGGTGTCGATCGTGCCGGGCGGGGCGTCGATCGTCAGCGCCTTGGCGCGCATGATGCGGGCGGCGCCGGTGATCTCGTCGACGCTCTCGCCGCGCACCCGGAGCGCCATCAAAAAGGCGCCCATCTGCGACGGGGTGGCATTGCCGCTCATGATGATCTCGAACGCCGCCTCGGCCTCGCTTTCGGACAGCGCCCTTCCGGCCGCGACCTCGGCCAGGAGCGGCTTGAGGTCGCTGATCCCCGCTGCGCTCATCGCACCTTGCTCCCCGAGGCTGGCGAGCCCGCGCCGGCTGCGACCTTGTCCATCAACAAAACCCTATTGATCGGCGGCATCCCGAGCCCGCCTTGAAGCCAGTGCTGTTATATACCAGTCCCGATACCGGGACGGAAACCAGGCGCTCGTCGCCTAACTATGAGGTCCCGGTCGGCGACCAGAGTGTGAGGCGCGGCAGCCATCGCGGCACGGCGGCGCAGAACTGATCATAATCATTGCCAAAACGGCGTCGCAGGTTCGGCTCTTCGTAGAAGACCACGAAGAGATGGCAGGCTAGCCAAAAGACCACGCCGTAGGCCACGAGATTGACGTTGCCGAACAGGAGCGCCTGGCCGAAAATAATTGACAGATCCGCGACATAGATCGGATTGCGGACGTAGCGATAGGCGCCCCGTAACACGAGGTGGCGCGGCGGCGCGATCGGCGCGGGTGTGCCCAGCCCCTCCAGCGCGAAGCGCGCAAAGGATTCGATAAGTACCGGCAATCCCGCCGCAATCAACGCGCCGCCGAGCAAGCGCAACGGCCCGATCCCCAGGAACGCCGGCCCCGCATCCCAACGCGAAATCCACCACGGCACGATTCCCACCACCGTGACCGGCGCAATCGCAAAAAACAGGATGGAGCCCAAAATAGCCGTGCGGCGTGTCATCGCGGTGGGACACTACCGCCGTTGCGGCGGCGATGCCCAGCTGCTACAGTCCCGGCCATGAGCATCGCGCCCCGTTCAACCAATTGGTGGTGGCCCGTCTAACCCGGGCGGCCAACGATTCCTGTTTTTGCATAGGCCGCCTCGGAGCACCGGGCGGCCTTCGCATTTCCGGGCGACGGCTCCAGCGGACCTCCGAGGCGACCGGTACCCGGAGGGATTTTCGTGCAGCGCACCAGCTATCAGACCGAGGGCGGCGTCCGCATCGAGCGCGATATCGTCGCGCAGCCCTATAGCCCGGCCGACACGGCGCTGGCCGACCGGCTCGACCACCGCCGCGGCATCTTGTGTTCGTCGAGCTTTGAGTTTCCCGGCCGCTATACGCGCTGGGACATGGGCTTTGTCGACCCGCCGCTGGTGCTGACCGCGCGCGGCCGCGACTTCAGGGTCGAGGCGCTCAACGAGCGCGGGCGTCTGTTGCTCGGAGCGGTCGCCGACCATCTCGCCGATCTACCGGCAGCCAACATCCGACGGACCGGCGGGGACCGCATCGACGGCGAGATCCGCGAGACTGCCGTCCGGTTTCCGGAAGAGGCGCGCAGCCGCCAGCCCAGCGTGTTCTCGGTGCTGCGCGCCTTCGGCGAGCTGTTCGCCAGTCCCGAGGACGAGCATCTCGGGCTCTACGGCGCGTTCGGATACGATCTGGTGTTCCAGTTCGAGCCGATGAAGCTGCGTCTGCCGCGCCCCGATGACCAGCGCGACCTCGTGCTGTACCTGCCGGACGAGATCCTGATCGTCGACCACATGCGGCAGCAGGCGGCGCTCCATCGCTATGAGTTCGAGATCGCCGGCCGATCAACTGTGGGGCTGCCGCGGGCGACGCCCGCGGCGCCCTATCGCCTCGATCCGCAGCGCGCCGCCCTGCCTCGCGGCAGCGACCACGCCAAGGGCGAATACGCCAAGCTCGTCGAGCGCGCCAAGGAGTCGTTCATCCGCGGTGACCTGTTCGAGGTGGTCTGCGGGCAACTCTTCGCCGAAGGCTGCGCCGACCCGCCGAGCACGGTGTTCCAGCGGCTGCGCGAGGCCAACCCGGCGCCCTATGGGGCGCTCGTCAATCTCGGCGAGGGCGAGTTTCTGGTCTCTGCCTCGCCCGAGATGTACGTCCGGGTCGAAAAAACCAAAGACGGCGGCCGCCGCATCGAGACCTGCCCGATCTGCGGCACGATCCGGCGCGGCGCCGACGCGATCGAGGATTCCGAGCAGATCCGCGTGCTGCTCAACTCGAAAAAGGACGAGAGCGAACTGACGATGTGCACCGATGTCGACCGCAACGACAAGTCGCGGGTCTGCGTCGCCGGCAGCGTCAAGGTCATCGGGCGGCGCCAGATCGAGATGTATTCGCGCCTCATCCATACCGTCGACCATGTCGAGGGGATTTTGCGCCCTGAATTCGACGCGCTCGACGGGTTCCTCTCCCACGCCTGGGCGGTCACGGTGACCGGGGCGCCGAAGCTTTGGGCGATCCGCTTCATCGAGGAAGAGGAGCGCTCGTCGCGGCGCTGGTATGGCGGCGCGATCGGGCGCCTTACCTTCGACGGCAACATGAATACCGGGCTGACGCTGCGGACGATCCGCATGCAAGACGGCATCGCCGAGACCCGGGTCGGCGCAACGCTGCTCTACGACAGCGATCCCGTGGCCGAGGAAGACGAAACCGAATTGAAGGCGGCGGCACTGTTCAGCGCGATCCGCGGACCCGGCCGAACAACGGCGCGCCCGGGCGAAACGCCGGTCGGTCAATCGGCGCGCGGCCGCACGGTGCTGCTGATCGATCACGAGGATTCGTTCGTCCACACGCTGGCCGGCTACATCCGCACGACCGGGGCGGAGGTCACCACCCTGCGCCATGATTTTGCCCGCGCGGAGCTCCAGGGCGGGCTGCGGCCCGATCTCGTGGTGCTGTCGCCGGGACCGGGTCGCCCCACCGATTTCGCGATCGGCGAAACGCTGGCTTTGCTGCTCGAACGACGCCTCCCGGTCTTTGGCGTGTGCCTCGGGCTGCAAGGCATCGTCGAATATTTCGGCGGGTCGCTCGGCGTGCTCGATGTGCCGATGCACGGCAAGCCGTCGGTCGTCCGCGTCTTGCCGGGCCGGCTGCTGCGCGGCTTGCCGGAGCGCTTTACGATTGGCCGCTATCATTCGCTCTATGCGGTGCGTAGCCGGTTGCCCGCGGTGCTCTCGGTCGTGGCGGAGACCGAGGACGACCAGGTGATCATGGCAGTCGAGCACGAATCGCTGCCGATCGCAGCGGTGCAGTTCCATCCTGAATCGGTGCTGACCTCACCCGGCGAGATCGGCTTGCCAATCATCGAGCGCGCCCTCGCACTGCTGTGCGAGCCGGCGGCGGTGAAATAAAAAACGCTTTAATGCAGAGGACGCCGAGGATTCGCAGAGGATGCGGAGGTTTATTTTTACCTCTGCGTCCTCTGCGAATCCTCCGCGCCCTCTGCGTTGAGTGGTATTTTTTAGAACATGCGGTCGAGGGCTTCGCGCTGGATCTCGACCGGGAAGCGCCGGCGCAGGGCTTCGGTGAATTCGCCGGCGATGCCGACCCTTGCCTCGCCGGCTAGCTGATCCGACAGCCCGGCAGCGGCCGCGTCCGGAACCGTCTCCGGCGACTGGATCTCCCTGAGTTGCGCGGTATAGGCGCCGGTGTCGTCGCTCGCGGTGACGACGTCGCCGGGCTTCGCCGCGAACAGCTTGGAGACGAGCGCCGGCGAGACGGTCTGGCCGGGCGCCGCACTCCGCGACAGCGGCGCCGCGGGCAGCAGCGTCAATCTCTTATCGCCTGCCGCCTTGGCGAGCGGCAGACCGGGGTTGACCGCGCTGGTCAGCGCTTCGGCCTGTTTGGTCGCGGCCTCGCGCTTCTGCTCGGCCTGCCAGGCGGAAACCGCCTGGCCCTTGACCTCGGCGAGCGGCCTCACCTGGGGTGGGGTGATCTTGTCGATATGGACGGCGAAGATCGAGCCGTCCTTCATGTCCATGATCCGGCTGGTGTCGCCCTGGCTGGTCGTGAAGACGGCCTTGAGGATCTCGTCGGGTGCGACGGGCAGCGTGATCGCCGTGCCTTGCGGGTCGCGACCGCCGTCGTCGGATGCCGCGACCGTCGCCGCTTTGAGCTGGAATTTCGTGGCGACATCGGCGAGCGCGGCGCCGCCGGCGAGGGCGTCGTCGGCCTGGTTGCCGATCTTGTCGAGGCGGTCGGCTGCCTTCTGACGCTTCAGCTCGGTTGCGATCTGGGACTTGACGGCGTCGAAGCTTTGCGTTGCGGCCGGCTCGATCTTGACGACCCGCAGGATGTGCCAGCCGAGCGGGCTTCTTATCGGTTGGCTCCGCTGGTTGAGCGGCAGCTCGAAGGCCACATCGCCCAGCTCGTGCGGTATCTCCTGACGGCTCAAGAGGCCGAGCTCGACGGTCTCGGGATCCTGCTCGGCGATCGCTGTCGCGACTTCCTTCCAATCCTTGCCGGCAGCGAGCGCCGCCTCGGCTTCCTTGGCCTTCTCTTCCGATGGCGCGAGGATTTGGTGGATCTCCCGGCGATCGGGCGTCTCGAACTCGTCCTTGCGCTGCTCGTATTCCTTGCGGAGCTCGTCCTCCGCGATCTCGCCGGGCTGTTCGAGATCGGCGGGAGAGAGGCTGGCGATGGTGAAGCCGCGGTACTCGGGCGCGCGGAAGAGATCCGGATGGGAATCGTAGAATTTGCTCAGATCGGTTTCGCTCGGCTCGCCGATGTTGGTGATGGACGCCGCCGGGAAGGCGACAATGTCGGCGAGCCGCTTCTCATTGCGATAGCGGTAGAGGGTATCGACGACCGGCCGCGGCATGCCGATGCCGGCGGTGACCGCCTGCAATAAGTCGCTGCGCGGAATGTCGTGCCGCAATCGCGCCACTAGCTGGTCTTCGCTCAGCCGGTTCATCGACAGCACCTGGACGAAGAGTTGGCGATCGAACTTGCCGTCGGGCCCGCGGAACGCCGGGTTGGCGTAGATCGCACTGCGGATCCCCTCGTCGGAGACTTCTAGGCCGAGCCTCGCGGCTTCCTGGTCGATCAGGCTGCGGTCGATCAGCTGGCCCAGCAGCGTGTCGAGGATCCCGAGCTGCTTGACCTGCCGCTGGTCGATCGAGGTACCGAATTGCGCGCGCAGCCGCTCGAGCGCGGGCTGCAAGGCGCGCTGCAGATCGTCGGCGCGGATGTTCTGCGCGCCGACCGCAGCGATGACGGTATCGGGCGAGTGCTCCGAGTAATAATCCGATCGCGTATAGATGCCCCAGAACCCGAAGGAGATGATCAAGAGCCCGAACAGGACCTTGACGATGATCGAGCCCGCTCTGGTGCGGATCGCTTGCATCATGGCGCAAAATGCCCGATTTGGCGGGAATCGCGGCTGGTTGACCTCCGCGAATCCCGGTGTGATCGTAAGAGCGAACATAGGGATGGCCCGGCGCGGCCGCAACATTCGCCGGTGCCGATGCGCAGGTCGCGGGGAGAACCGAAATGCCTGAACGAAAAGGACTTGTCGCCGGCAACTGGAAGATGAACGGTCGGCGCGCCGACGGAATCGCGCTGGCGCGTGCCATCGCCGAGCGGGCAAAGGAGCCGCATGCTCGCGACCTCCTCGTCTGCCCGCCCGCCACCCTGCTCGCCGCCGTCGGCGAGGCGCTCGCCGACAGCGGCGTCGCGCTCGGCGGCCAGGATTGCCACGAAGCGGCCTCGGGGGCCTTCACCGGCTCGATCAGCGCCGAGATGTTGCGCGATGCCGGCTGTAGCCACGTCATCGTCGGTCATTCCGAGCGCCGCCATACCTGCGGCGAGAGCGATGCGGACGTGAAAGCGAAAACATTGGCCGCGTGGCGCGCCGGGCTTATCGCGATCGTCTGCGTCGGCGAGACCCGCGCGGAGCGCGAAGCGGGCATAGCGATCGCAGTTGTCGCGGCGCAGCTCGCCGGCTCCGTGCCCGACGGCGCCGCCGCCGACAAGCTGGTCGTCGCCTACGAGCCGGTCTGGGCGATCGGCACCGGGCTTACCCCGACGAATACCGACATCACCGAGATGCACGCGGCGATTCGCAGCCATATCCCCGCCGGGACGCGGATCCTCTACGGCGGCTCGGTCAATCCGAAAAACGCTGCCGAGATCCTGGCGTTACCCGAAGTCGATGGCGCGCTGGTCGGCGGCGCCAGCCTCAAGGCGGAGGATTTCTGGGCGATCGTCATGGCGGCAGCGTAACTCTTCTGTCATTCCGGGGCCGCCTGTAGCCAGCCGCCGGGGAAGCGCCTACATAGAGGCGCGACCCCCGAATTGACCGGACGCCGCCCTGCTCATGATCATCCTGTTGTTTGTCATCCACATCCTGATCGCGCTGGCGCTGGTTGGCGTCGTGATGCTGCAGAAGAGCGAGGGCGGGGCACTCGGCATGGGGGGCGGCGGCATGTCCGGGTTCATGACCGGACGCTCGACCGCCAATTTGTTGACCCGCACGACGGCGATCCTCGCCGCGCTGTTCTTCGGAACCAGCATCCTGCTCGTGGTGCTCGGCAATTCCACCCGCGCCCCGCGCTCGATCATCGATGAAGGCGGCGGGTCGCCGCTGACCGTGCCGGTCACCCCCGGGCCTCCGGCCGCACCGGCGCCGGCCAGCCCGGCTGTTCCAGCCCAGCCGTCGCCGCCCGCCGCGCCAAGCGCACCGCTGGCACGGTGAGTCGGCTTGCGAATCGCGCTGATGGCCCGCTAAGCCGCGGCGGACGCGAGCAAATCCGGGTGTGCGCAAAGACCCCGGTGGCCGGACTTGATCCGGCCACCGACGTCTTTAAGCAGCCGTGATGAGTCCAGGAAAGACGTGGATGGCCGGGACAAGCCCGGCCAAGGAGTTGTTAGCATTGGTGAATGCGCGAGTGCGCGGTTGATCGATCACTTTGCCATGGGATGCGTCGGGCGCTTGCTATACACTGAAGGTCCATGACGCGGTTCATCTTCATCACCGGCGGCGTGGTCTCCTCCCTCGGCAAGGGTCTGTGCTCGGCAGCGCTCGGCGCGCTGTTGCAGGCGCGCGGCTTCAAGGTGCGCCTGCGCAAGCTCGATCCCTACCTCAATGTCGATCCCGGCACGATGAGCCCCTATCAGCATGGGGAAGTTTTCGTGACCGATGACGGCGCCGAGACCGATCTCGATCTCGGCCATTACGAGCGCTATGTCGGGGTCGCGGCGCGCAAGAGCGACAGCGTCACCACCGGGCGCATCTATTCGACCGTGATCGGGCGCGAGCGGCGCGGCGAATATCTCGGGGCGACGGTGCAGGTCATCCCGCACGTCACCGACGCGATCAAGGAGTTCATCACGGCCGATCTGGCCGACGAGGACTTTGTGCTGTGCGAGATCGGCGGCACGGTCGGCGACATCGAAAGCCTGCCGTTTCTGGAAGCCATTCGTCAGCTCGGCAACGAGCTCGGCCGCGAGCGGGTGATGTTCGTCCACCTGACGCTGGTGCCCTGGATCAACTCGGCCGGCGAGCTGAAGACCAAGCCGACCCAGCATTCGGCGAAGGAGCTTCTGGGGCTCGGCATCCAGCCCGATATCCTCCTGTGCCGCTGCGACCGCCCGATCCCGGAGGGCGCGCGTAAGAAGATCGCGCTGTTCTGCAATTTGCGCGAGTCGCGGGTCATCCCGGCGCTCGACGTCGACACGATCTATGCCGTGCCCGGTTCCTACCATGCCGAAGGGTTCGACCGCGAAGTCTGCGTCCATTTCGGGCTCGACGCGGCCGAGCCCGATCTCGGCCGCTGGGACGCCATCGTCAACCGGATACGCCGGCCCGAGGGCGAGGTCACGATCGCCATCGTCGGCAAATATACCCACCTGCCGGACAGCTACAAATCGCTGGCCGAGGCGATGACCCATGGCGCCATCGCCAACAACGTCCAGGTCAAGCTCGACTGGATCGATTCCGAGGTGTTCGAGGCCGAAGCCGAGGCGGTGCGCCAGCTCGAAGGGGTGCACGCGATCCTGGTACCGGGCGGGTTCGGCGAGCGCGGCTCGGAAGGCAAGATCGCGGCGGCGCGCTTCGCCCGCGAGCGGCAGGTGCCCTATTTCGGCATCTGCTTTGGCATGCAGATGGCGGTGATCGAGGCGGCGCGCCATCTCGCCAACCT
>WNFF01003840.1_pt1 | contig 12291 bp, 10 predicted proteins | sample 5400441 | NCBI WGS metagenome assembly WNFF01 (sample SAMN13153345, study PRJNA577476) | soil metagenome | isolation source: 120 cm saprolite under Douglas fir tree site 2 hole 3 replicate 1 | place: USA:California | collected 2015-04-18
AGATATCGAAAGAAGAGGTTTTCCCGCTGACCTAGTTTCTGATCGATCCGCGCAGAACCTTCGTGATCTCGAAGGTCAAAGACATTCGATCGAGGAACAACATACGTTCCAAAGGGAATGGATTGGCCATTCACAAAAGGTGCGCCAGTCGTACATGGATTGGTGGGATTTAAAGTCGTCGTGGCGTTCGGAATGACGCATGGATCCGAAAAAGGTGGAGTTAGCGTTGGGAGTGTCCTTACCGTCGGGTCGGCAAGAAACGCCGTGAGAGTAGGGGTTGGATTTAATGCATTCATATCTTGGAGCATCAAAAGGCCAGCCGACGTCGGTAGTGTCACCACCACCGGATACTCCTGCGACAAATCATTCCTCGCACGGTCCCACTGATAGGATGCAAAATACCAAGTCGAATCTTTCTTAATCGGTCCGCCCAGAGACGCGCCAAGCTGATTCTCGTAAAAACGCGCCGGCTTTGTCAGCCCCGATTGTTTCTCCACCTTGGTCATTGCATTCAGAGCGTCATTCTGCCCATACCAAAAGAGAGAGCCATGCAACTCTTTTCCGCCCGACTTTGTAATGACATTGACGATGCTTCCGGAATTGCGGCCGTACTCCGCCTGGAACTGCCCGGTCAAGATACTGAACTCAGAGAATATTTCGCTGTTCGAGAATTGCGTGGCCGCGCCGCCGAAGAGCGGCTCATTGTTGTCCACACTGTCGATGATGAAATTATTGTCGCGTCCACGGGAGCCATTCACGGAAAAAGGCACGAGGGTGTTGGCATAGCTGAAGGAACTGACACTGACGACGCCCGGCGCAAGCGGCGCTAGATTATTTATGTCCCTCGCCGAGAGCGGCAGCTCCTGCAACTGGGGCCCGGCAAAGGCAGTGCTCAGAGTAGCCCTGTCAGAATCCGTCATCGCCACATCCATGGCGTTTACTTCGACGGTGGTCGTTCCTGCTGGAGCGACCTTCAACGTGATGTCGTCTACGCGCGCGACCTGGGCCAAGCCCAGCTGTAGCCCTGCAGCCGGAGTTGCAACAACATTGTAGCCATCCTTGGAGACTTTGAGTTCGTAAAGACCAGGCGGCACCTCGCGCAGCTCATACCTCCCTTGCTCATCCGTGAACACGAAGCGCCCCTGGCCGGTGGACAAGTTTGTAATTCGCACCTCGGCTTGCGGAACTGGTCCCGTCGGATCCTTGACGACACCGAAAAACGTCCCGCCGATGCTTTGGCCGAGGGCCTGGCTTTCAACTAGCGCAACTAGAATTAAGAGGGGAACGAAGCTCAAACGAAGGGTCTTGGGGAACATAATGACCTCTCATTGACACTTTGCTGTGTGCCAATCTGTCGAAAGATCTCGCTGTTGCCGAGATTACGTGCCCGGTTATTAACAGAGGTGCCCGTATCGTGTCAAGACTATACCTACGTGCTCGCTTTTCGGGTATTGACGGCAGATGGCCATCAGGTCTAAAGTTTCGTGAAGCGTTTTCATTCCTTTTGACACTACTAAACCGGAGGGCAAAATAGCGGAATAGACCCATTGAATTGGAAGTCTAAGCGCGACAGTCCCATGCGCAAGATTCAAGCCCAGCGGAGATATTTGATCCCAGCGCTCTTGGCTGCGTCTCTAGGTGTCCTTTCGGCCCACGCCCAAAAGCCAGACCCGAAACGCGGAGTAACGGACAACACCGCCCCGCCGGCACCAACCTTGTCGGTAGGCCCCTACTACGCCATCGTCATCGGAATCAACAATTATCAATACCTGCCAAAGCTCCACACTGCCGTCAATGACGCCAGCACCTTGGCAACGGTGCTCCAGGAGCAATACGGATTCGCAGAGAAAAAACTCTTGCTGAATGCCACACGCGACCAAATTCTGATCGCGTTAAATAGTTACAAGCACAATCTTCCAGCAAACTCCAACTTGCTGATCTACTATGCCGGCCATGGCTACAAAGATCCGGTCACGCAAAGAGCCTACTGGCTGCCTGTGGATGCCCAGTCTGACAGCGACGTGAATTGGATCGGCGCCAGTACCATCACCGACGAGATCAGCGGCCTTCACTCCACGCATGTCCTTATCATCTCGGACAGTTGCTATTCCGGCGGGCTCACTCGAGACGCTGGCATTGTTATCAAGCGGCACGAGCGCGACGTCTACCTCCGGAGAATGCTGGAGTCTCCCTCTCGGACGCTGATGGCCAGCGGCCGCAATGAGCCTGTGGCCGATGGCGGCAAGGAAGGGCACTCGATCTTCGCCTATGCCCTGATTGAGAGTCTGCGCACGATCAAGGAAGACGGATTCACCGCGGGAGATCTCTTTCACAAATTCATCCAGCAAGAGGTAGCGGGCACTTCCGACCAGGTGCCGCAGTACAGCATCATCCAGAATTCCGGGCATGAGTTTGGCGATTTTGTCTTTTCTCGCGGCGGAAAAGGCGTCGTCGTTGCGGCTGGCGGCGCGAAAGGGGCCCCTGATTTGTCCGATGCAGGCGGCAATTCTGATTCGCTGCCCCCGACCGTCAATCTCGAAGCCGATCGTTACGCCATCAATCAGGTGGTGAACACCTACGTAGGTTCCTATGGCAACAAGGACGCTGCGGGTCTGTGGAAGATCTGGCCCAGCGCGCCCAAGAGCACAAAACAGGCGATCCAGAACTCCTTCGGCAGTGCTCTCTCCATAAGCATGAAGATCAGCGATCGCAGTATCGACCTCGGCGAAAACAAAGCAACGGTGGCGGGGCAATACTTGCAGGAATATACGCCGAAGAATGGAAGCCCACAAAAATCGAATGGTGCCATTACTGTGGAGCTGTCCAAAGGCAGCGGGGGCTGGGTAATTACTGCGGTCAAGTAGCATTCACTCGCTTTTGTAACGAACCTGGAGTATTGCGCACTATCTCGTGAAACAGTCAGTCCAATTCATTTGCAGCACAGCATGATGCCGCAGCCGCCTCGACCCTTGGAAAACGATTGTCCGGCTTCGGCGAGGTGGGGATGGAAAGGAGCCGCAAAATGTTCAAACGCTCGCTGGTGATTGCCCTGTTCTCAATGGGGCTGACGTGTGTAACCACCAAAGCTCAGGATGTCTGCCCGACTGGCGTAGCCAGCGACAAACTGGTCTGCGTCATCCCGCAGGTATTCGGGAAAAATGGGATCCAAGTCGCGAACTTTAATCACCAGGGGCATTTCGAAGCGAGCTTCCTCAGCAGCAGCTTCCGGCCTTTGGACTCCGCCATTGCCCGGCAAGTGGCCCTTCTGCCCTTGGCGTCACCCACTTCCGGACTCACCTTCTCCTGGGACCCGGCGGCTAAGGCTTTCGTTTCCTCTACGGAAAGCCTGGGTCCGATACTCAATGACCGGGCGGAGACCATTGGGAAATACAAGGTTTTCCTTGGATTTGGTTACCAATACTTTAAATTTGGGACCATCGATGGCCTTAGCATGAATAATTTACCGGTCGTATTTACCCACGCGGATGACATCGACACTGACGCTTCGATGCTCTGGTGCACAGTCAATCCCAACCCCAGCGTTACCAAACCCTTTCCCCAGAGCAACACCGGTACCTGCGGTTTCGTCAGAGATGCGATCAGCACCGTCAATCGAATTGACTTGAAGATTCATCAATTCACAACCTTCGTCAGCTTCGGCCTTACCAATCGGATCGATGTATCCATGGCCATTCCCATCGAAAACGTGCGCCTGGGAGTCTCCTCCACCGCTACGATTCACCACAATGATAGCGACTCGCGCTTCGATCACGTCTTCACCCCTAGGACGGGCTGTCCTCCGCCTGGCTCTCCCACTCCTGTGTGCTTGGAGCAGCCCTTCTCAAATTTCCACTCCGCGTCGGGAATCGGCGATATCACCTTTCGTATAAAGGGGACAGCATGGAAGGGGGAGCGCGCCGGGCTCGCGCTCGGCGTGGACGTCCGCGTGCCCACTGGGGACCAGCTCAACTTTACCGGGGCCGGAGCGGCAGGCGTAAAGCCCTTCGTCATCTGGTCCTACCGCGGGCGGGTCTCGCCACATACCTTCGTCGGCTACGAGACAAATGGAAGTTCTGTGATTGCCGGCGATATTTCCACCGGGCAAAAAGCCAGGCTTCCCGGCAACCTCACCTACGCCGCCGGAGCCGATGTTTGGCTGACGAAACGGGTTACCGTGGCTGCTGACCTGGTGGGGCAGCAGATCTTCGAGGCTCGGCGCACCACAATGAGCAGCTTTACGGAACTGGGGAAGTGCCAAGATAGCGCTACGCTGGCGTGCGATCCAAACCAGGGGTTTCTGCCGCCTATCGTCGATCCCGTTATTGGTCAGTCCACGGAATCCTACAACGCGACGAACCTGTCTTTGGGGCTGAAGGCCCAGCCCATCTCTAAGTTGGTGTTCACCGCCAATGTCTTGATCAAGGTGAATAATGGCGGACTGCGCTCCAAGTACGTCCCGCTAGTAGGCCTATCCTACGTCTTTTAACGGGAGGAGAAGGAAATAGAGGGAGAATCGTATCTCAACCTGAGAAATGCTGCAGGACTAAGAAAAAAGCTTGGCAAGAGTCAACCTGGAACGCGACTCCCTGGGGAGGTCGAATCTATGACCCACATTTTGATTGACCAAAAGCTAAATCAAGCCGGTACAAAATCGACATCGACCCAAAGTGAAAAGACCATTTCGCCGCTTGCGCGTTGGATATGCGCAACCGGCATTGCGCTCCTGTCTCTAGCGGCTCCTTTGCAAGCCCAATATAAGCTCTGCTTTCCCAGCACAACTTGGTTTGGTTCACCATCCGGGCCGGACTTCAACAATTTCAAAGTTGCGGATCCCGCTTGGTTGGGTGCCTTTCGGTATGTGTTCGGCAACGGGACAACCACTCAGTATGCGGTTGTTCAAGGAATCAAAGACAGCAGTAACAACCTTTTCTTTTCCGTTGAGGCCGAAGGGCTAACGTCGCTGGATTCAACCACGATTGTCGTCTTGGCTCTCGATTTTCGCCAGAAGGCTACCGACACGGGCCCCTTGTGGAGAATCGTCTTGCATCCGGTCTTCAATCCCCCGGCAAATCCGCCTGCCAATCCCGGAAGCGCGGTGGGCGCGCCCAGCGGAGCGAGGTCATTTTATAAGGGTACTGCCGACATTAACACTGGCGTTGTCACCTGGGTGCAGCAAGCCACGCCAACTTGGCTGGCGACCAACACAGGTGGCAGCACAAATGGTCAGGTTGGTTACTGGGGCTCGGCTGGAAACTATAATTGGTTCCTTGAATTACAGATACCCAGCACAAACTTGCCCGTGCCAACTACAAGTTTCTTCGGCACCTACGTTAACATTTTTAGAGTGGTCGGCACCCAGTACCAGGAATCGTGGTGGCCTCCAACCTCCAATCTATATGAGCCTGGCTGCGCTCCCGGCCAAAATGTGGGTAGCTGCACGCCCGTCGGCCAGACGCCCCCAGCCGGAACAATCCCCTTCGACTACAATTGGTCCACCTCCTATAGCTGGGGAATTTCGACGATTGATCCCGCTCAGTCTTGCGGCGGGGTGAGTGTGGGCTCACAGAACAACGATATTCATACAAGCAACACGCCCAATAGCAGGATATGTCTTTTGGCCGGCATCACCACGAGTGACGGCACAATCTGTCCGGCCACGCCAAATGTGAATGTATTCGCCGCCAACGTTCACAACACGATGAAAGATGGGAACGGAACGTCCCTGCCCGCACCGAATGTCCGTGCTACGTTCTCCATTGCCAACTTTGGCCTGCAACCGATGTGGGATCCTTCGCAGTGGACGAAGGTAAACCTGACGAACAATCCGACGACGGCAACAACCTTGACTGCTGGTGCTGCGAATACACCGCTTTCTACAAGCTCATGGTATCCAGTTCAGCCCAATGCCTCTCTTTATGATCCCGTCACCGGCAATCCCCATCAGTGCATCTTGGTGCAGCTCGACTCCACCACCGGAAACGTCGATTTCATTAACAACGCCGCGATTCAAAACATGGATTTTGTCAAAACGTCCTCATTTCGGCGGACCGCCGAGATCAGTGCCAAAGGCTACCCGCCGCGCCCGGATAATCCCGATGGCACCCACAACACGGATCAACTCTTTGACCTTCATATCATCACGCGCGAGGAGACTTTGAATCCCGGACAGGCGGCATCTACTGGCAACCAAGCCGAGGCCCAGAGGGGCCAGGGTAAGGAGAAAGAACGAGGCGAAGTGGTTTCACAGTTGACCTGGATAGCTCACGGCTGCCGTCACACCGGGCGTTACATGATCGTTGACGAACAACGCAAGATGGAGCTCTGTGATCCAGTCGGCGGATTTGGTTACGTGATGCGGCACAGAGGCACAACCGCCGTCAAGAAATGGAACCTGCGATTTACGGGTTCCGGCCTGGAGCCCGTCCCTGGCCAACCCAACACCTACCGGATTCACGTTCCTCAGGATGGTGTCGCTAAAGTCGCGACGTCCGCCGATCCGAAAGAGGATGGCACCGCTGGCCGCCTTGCCGTCTTTCTTGACGCCGGCGCTGGCATCCCGCACGGCACGTTTAGCAATGCTTTCAACACTGGCTTCAGCTTGAACGCGGGGCTGGAATACATCCTCACGAGCCGCTTCTCAGCGGAAGGTATCTTCGGGTATCACCACTTTCCCGCCAAAGTTGGCAGCGCCGTGGACCTCTATCAGTTCTCAGGAAACGGGAAGCTTTACTTAAGCAGCAGCGGCCCGTTCCGGCCCTTCGTCAATGCCGGGATCGGCGGCTACGACTTCACTCCCGGTGGAGGCACACACTTTGGCGGCAATGTCGGCGCTGGCGTTTTGCGCGAGTTTGGACCTCACTGGGGCCTGCAAGCCTCCTACAATTTCCACGCGGTCAACACGCCCGGTGCTGCGACCAAGTTCTCAACCGTTCAAGGCGGCATTCGCTTCGTGTTCTAGGCAGACCGGCCATTCAGGTTGGAATCTACTATGACCGGTCCAATCTAAACCGGGATTGGTTTCTGAGAATAGCTTCCCAGGCGCAACACCTTGGGAGGTGCCAACGCACAGGAGAGTAGCTGATAGTCGGCGGCTAGGCGGTTCTGGACCGTCTTGAACCCCTTCTGGTTTCAGGCTTCATCTCCACGATAGAATTGCCATATTGTAAAGGAGCCTCAGCATGGTTGTTCTCGGTCGAACCCTCTTCGTGGTGCACCTCGTCTTTCTGTTGCTAGCAGGGATCCTCTTTGGTGCCTCGTTCGGAGGGTTTCTGGGCGGCGGCTACATGATCGCAACCGCGCTTCTCGTCATTGTCTCGTGGGGCGTTTTCGCGGGGCTGATGGTCAATGCGGTGAGACTTGCTAACGGCGTAGCAAATGACACGTGCAGCTCGACGCAAGCCTTGATGTGGGCGAAAGCGCTCTTTCGGACTGTCACGATTCTGTCTTTCGTGACGGGTCTCGGCCTGGCATTCTTGTCGTTCGTAGGGTGCGGGCCCCTGTGGCTTCCGAGTCTTTATCACTGGGGCGGGATGATCGGGACCATCCTGGGTTTCCTGGCCTTCTTCTTATTGCCTGTGTTGGTGCGCGCGTGCGTGGGAGAGACCGAAGATTACGCCACTTTTTCTCGTTGGGGGTGGGTTGTATTCGCGCCGTTAGTGGTAGCCGTGCTATGGGGACTGGCATGGCTTATCCCCTATCTCCTCCTCAAAGGTGATGTCAATGTGAGCGAATACCAGGCCAAAGATCACATCTACAAGCTTCCATTCCCAGGCGGCGAAAGCAGTTGGGTGATTCAGGGAAACAACTCCTCATTCAACCACAACAACGCGAACCTGGGTCAGAAATTCTCCTGGGACTTCCGGCGCCGGTGCGGCACGCCGGTGCTAGCGGCACGCGACGGGACAATCGTAATGGCTGACGATACTCACGATGGAATCGGTGGAACCAACAACCAAATCCAAGTCAAGCAGGCAGACGGCACGGTCACCTTTTACCTTCACATTCAGCAGGGCAGTGTGCCTGCGCGGTTTCGCACCCTCGGAGCGCCAGTCAACCAGGGAGACGAGATTGCGAAAGTCGGCAGCGTCGGAAACAGCTTGACCGGGCACATCCACTTTATGGTAAGACCTGGCGCAACGAGCACAACGACCATCGGGGTGAGCTTCACCGACGTGAGCGATGACAACGGCATACCGCGCACGTTTGGCTCCTACACTTCAGGGAATCGGAGAGTGCCCTGAGAGTCCTTTCCGGTCGGGATCGGTGGCTATGACTTCACTCCCGGTGGAGGCACACACTTTGGCGGCAATGTCGGCGCCGGCGTTTTCGGCAAAGCTTCTTAGGAAACGTCTATTCACGCTGGCAACGCGTGAAATGGAGTAAACCAACGTCATGAAGTCCCCGACGATTTTCGCCGCAGTTCTGATCGGTTCCTGCGCGGCTCGCGGTCTGATTGCCGCTGGGTCGCCTCAAAAAAATCTCTCAAACATCCACCTTTGTACTGAAATTTATCGCCCTCCCAAGGCGGTAGCGCAACATGCTTGTTTATGGCGCAAGAAAAGTCTGACCGTCCATTTTCTTCAAGGCGATCCGGTGGTTGAGAAACGAGTTGAAAAATTTGCGAAGCAGTGGACGCAATACTCTGGTGTCGAATTTACTTTTGGGGGCTTCCCTCAAACGGCGGATATCAGGATCAGCTTCGATCGTACCTCAGGTTCCTGGTCCTATGTCGGATTATGCCAGTCGAATCTCAAACCCTCTGAGGCGACCATGAATTTTGGCTGGCTCACGCCCGATACCGAGGACTCAGAATACCAGCGAGTTGTGCTTCACGAATTCGGTCATGCACTGGGCTTACTACACGAACATCAGCACCCCGAGGCCGACATTCCCTGGAATCGTCCGGCTGTCTATGAGTATTACAAACGGACACAAGGATGGGACGAGGCAAAAGTCAACCAGAGCGTCTTTGAGAAATATAGCGAAACCGAGACAAATCACACTGAGTACGATCCTCAGTCGATCATGGAATATCCAATTCCAAAGGAGTTGACCCTAAACGGTTTTGAGGTCGGCTGGAATTACGAGCTCTCAGAACATGACAAGGAATTTATCAAGCAACTTTATGCTACAAACTGACTCCGAGCCGGGGTGTTGCTCGATTGTGGTTTTGTCGCGTCGATAAATGAAATGGGGGTCCAACCTGTCATCGCTACATCTGCGGAGGGCGACGTCACCAACGTGGAAAGAGGGTATACTCCTTTCAACATGCCGGCTGCAAGATCCAAAAGTTTACTGAGTTGGAGGCTCAAAGGGGTCAATACTGCATACGTGGTCGGCTGCCGTCTTTCGATAATCCTGCTAGCACTCCTGCCGTTGTTTGCCATAACTGCTGAGGGTCAGTCCACACCCAACCCCAATGTCGGCGCTCAGTTCGACTCCATCAAGAGCTTCTTCGAGCTTGAAGTAAAGGGTTTAAATGCGACTAGTCGCGGCCCCGAACAGGGGTACGACCCAGCACGCGTCAACGACACTCTTCGGCGAACGAAAGAGGCAGCACTGAATCCGATCCCGCTTAAAGACAAGCCCTTGCGCAATTACGTGGAGCGTTCGTTCCCTGCACCAGTGGACGAATCCAAGGACGTCGTGCAAAAGGAGGAGGTGGAAACACGATTCGGTGTTATACGAGAGCTCCTTGCAAAGCTATCTCGCCTCGATTCTTTCCGTCTAAATTTAACTGTAAATACGACGCCAGCCAAGGCTCGTTTCGAACTCGTTCCCAAAGTCGGCACACCTGTTTCAAGTACAACTAACAGTCGTCTAACTAACATTTATCGCGGCGAATACGACTACTACATAACAAAGGCTGGATACAAGCGCGTTCACGCCACCATTAATTTCATCGACCGGTCGGGAAGCGTTCTTGAGTGCGAATTGCAGCCGGACTCAGGTGCAGAAGAGGCGTTGCCATGCACGTTCAAGTGATTGGCATGCCCGAGGCTGGTAGAAAGTGCCCTAGTAAGACTTGCTGAGGCTCAGGAAGCACAATTCCATATCGAGAATGTGGTCATGGCGGGGGTCTTCATAAGCTATCGACGCAATGACAGCGATGTCGCCGCTGGGCGGCTCGCTGACAATCTGATGGAGATATTTGGCCGCGACGCGATTTTCCGGGATATCGATACATTGGAAGCGGGCGAAGATTATACGGCAGCGCTGGACCGCGCGCTCGGCTCCTGCGTTGCCCTAATAGCCATGATTGGTCCGCGCTGGTCAAATATCACCGACGACGCGGGTCATCGCCGGCTTGAGAATCCGGCGGACTGGGTACGAATAGAAATTAGGCGAGCCTTGGAGCGGGACATCCGCGTGATACCCGTCCTGATCTCGGCAACGATGCCGCAGGAAACGGACGTCCCTGTAGATCTGAAGTCGCTGCTCCAGCGCCAAGCCCTTGACTTAAGTGATCGACACTGGCGGCAAGACGTCGAACTTCTGGCACAGGCGCTGGAGAGAGTTCCAGGAATCGCAAAGCGCGTCGTCCCCGCCGAACCATCCAAGCAAGGCTCGGCGCAAGCAACGACCAAGACATCCTTCCTTAGTAAGAACTGGGTTCAGTTAGTGCTTGGATTCAGCGTCAGCGTGGTGGCCGGACTGGTTCCTTACCTCGGTAAATTCATTCCAATGTTTGCGCCCCTGCAAGTTATCCTTCCAGAAGCGGTCCAGCCTATTGCTATTCCACTCTCGGCCGCGGCGATGGGGATCGTAGCCGTGCTGATCCAATGGCAAGGCGCCCAAAAGCTGCAACCAGCCCAAGTGAAAACTTTGTTCCGGCGCACGCTTCTGGTTTGTGCAATTGCATTGGTCGCGCTCGCCGCCATCGAGACGATTGCAGTAGTAAGGGTCGACGTGCCGGCCGTGGATGCGACGGTATCCTTTGCGGTCGGTCCATTTCATCCAGGGATCCCGCCGTGTGTTGGCCTGGGTCGAGCCGACTGCATTAAGCAGCAGCTCTCCCTCGATGAAGCACGCATTGACTCCTATTTCGGAGAAGGGTGGGTAAATGTGACGAAGCTCGTTCTCGTCATTGTGTATACGACTTTTATGTCGACGTTCCCTGCGCTTGTCGTAATGATGGCGCAAAGCATGAAACTTGGGTTTACCCGAGAGCAGGAAGAGACTGCCGACGCTTCTCGGCCGGACGGGAAAGGGTAAACGCGCTGAAGAGAATTGCGTCACTTCACGGAAATGCTATACTCCGTGATACGCGTGGTTTCCTGCCCATCTTGCCTCCTTGTTGGAGGCCCCGATCATACCTAAGCAGGTCGTCCAGTTTTAGCGGGGCGCATTACACAGGATTCCATTCGTGGTGTACGGTGATTTGTACGTTTCCTGTATAGCGCCGCTGTTGTTGTGGGTCGGTGACGCGCAGAGTGGCACCCACGCCGCCATCCCAGTGCAGATGCCGATAGGACCGACGCTCTCAAATGGGATTAAGCCGGCAATGGCACGACTCGCCTATGCATTCGTGTTCGAACAGGTCGTGATAGTGCACAAACCGCGAGTTGGGCCCCGCTGTATTGATGCACGGGACGACCATGCATGGCTTCGAGTCCGGCGATTTCATCGTGATGGAGTTTCTTGAGGGGACAGGATTTCCTGAGCCTCTGGAAAGATGCCGATCCCAACATCCTCATTCTGAAACAAGCCAAGGCCGAGTACGCAAGACTGCAATAGTCGGTTTCAAAGCTGCGAGCAATTTTGCCTGTAACTCCGATCAGCGCGAAAGAACACAGAAGACTAAACAAGGCGATCAAGAAGCGGTACGAGCTGTTCAGCGGGTCGCCCCGGCACCGCGCCCTGCTGCTCCTGAGAATGGTCGCCGTTTCGAGCGCAAGGCGGCACGTGTGGATCGAACCTCGAAGCGCACACCTTCCGCACTCTGCAAGTAGGCGACGATCTCAAACAGATTGTTGGCAGTTGGACTCCCGTTCGGGCCAAACATTTGGTGAAGAGTCTTTACGTGAATCTTGGTATGCGCTGCCAGCTTGGGGAAACCGACCGTGGCATTGATGTAGTCTCGTAATAGCTCTTTGCCGAGTGTCACTTCACCAGAGAGAAGGCTTTCGATAGCTTCGCCAAGAAGCGCATTTCTGAAGACAGCGTCACGTTTCACGCGGGCTTGAACCGTTTCTCTAAAATCGCGCGTCAAAGGCATGTTCACTCCTCTTCTTTTTCTTTCTGCTGCTTCTTCCTTAGCTTGTAGTCTTGCCATCGTTCGAGCGCAAGGCT
>WNFF01005455.1_pt1 | contig 12290 bp, 12 predicted proteins | sample 5400441 | NCBI WGS metagenome assembly WNFF01 (sample SAMN13153345, study PRJNA577476) | soil metagenome | isolation source: 120 cm saprolite under Douglas fir tree site 2 hole 3 replicate 1 | place: USA:California | collected 2015-04-18
AGTCTTGCCAGTTCGATCGCAGGCAGCGGCCGCGAAAGGTAATACCCCTGGATCTCGTCACAGCCGTGCGTGCGCAGGAATTCCAGTTGCTCCTTGGTTTCGACGCCTTCGGCAATAACCTTTTGCTTCAGGCTATGCGCCATACTGATGATGGCGACCGTAATCGCAGCGTCATCCGCATTGGTGGTGACGTCACGGATGAAGGCGAGGTCGATCTTGAGCGTATCGATCGGGAAGCGCTTGAGATAGGCCAGGCTCGAGTAGCCGGTCCCGAAATCATCGATAGAAATCCGGATGCCGAGGGCCTTCAGCCTGCGCAGGACGGCGACCGTCCCCTCCGCATATAACATCAACGTGCTTTCCGTCAACTCGAGTTCAAGCAACTTCGGGTCGATGCGGTTCGCGCGTATGGCTCTTGCTGCCTCCAACTCTAATTCAAGCAAAACCGGGTCGATGCTATTGTCTCGTGCGGCCCTTGCTACCTCCGAGTCAAAACCCCTATGTAAAAACTGTTTCCCGGACAAATTGACCGCTACGCAAATAGATCCTATCCCGGAGCGCTGCCACTCGGCGATCTGTTTGCAGGCGGTATCGATGACCCATACACCCACCGGCACGATCAGTCCGGTTTCTTCAAGGATAGATATGAAGTCCGCCGGCGGGACGAGTCCATGTCCCGGGCGGTTCCAACGTAGCAACGCTTCCACCCCCGTCCACCGCCCGGTCTTGATCTCCATTTTCGGCTGGTAGTGCAAAACGAACTCACCGCGGTCGAGCGCCTTACGCACTGCACTTTCCAAATCAAGTTCCTCCAGCGCGCGGGCATTCATCTCCGCGGTGTAGAAGCGATAGGTATCGCGGCCCGCCTTCTTCGCCCAGTACATGGCGGTGTCGGCATATTTGATCAGGGTATCGGGATCCGACGAATCAGTCGGATAGACGGTGATGCCGATGCTCGCCGTCACGGTCACCTCGCAATCTTCCAGCGCGAAGGGCTGGCGCATGGCTTCTCTTATTTTGGTCGCCACCGCTCCAGCGTCCTTCGGACCATCGGGGGTGACCAGAATGAGCCCGAACTCATTTCCCCCAAGGCGTCCGACCGTATCCCTCACACGCACACATCCGACCAGCCGACTACTAAACTGGCGCAATAGTCCATCTCCGATCCCATGTCCGAGCGTGTCGTTCACGTTCTTGAATCGATCAAGGTCGACGAACAGCACCGAGACGATCCAGTGATGGGTTTCGGCTTGGGCGAGCGCCCGCTTTAGCGATTCATAAAAAACCGTCCCGTTGGGCAGCCCGGTCAGGACATCGTAGTACGCCAGATAATCGAGCTTTTCTCCCTTCGCGATATATTCGAGTCCAAACGCGATATCTCCCACCAGCACATTGAGAAGGTTCATCTCTTCCCGACCGAAGAAATCAACCTCGCCCGCGAACAGCGCCAGAACCGCCGCCACCCGCTGTTCCACCAGCAGCGGAAACGCTGCCAGGGAATGGTGGCCTCTCTCCAGCAAGTCGGCTCTGAACGGCGCCACGGTCGGATCCGTGCTGACATCGTTGCAGATCACAGGCTTCATCTCACGCGCCGCCCGGCAGGCCGGTTGATCGCTGTCCGGTGTGCCGGCGCGACCCGTGAGCCTGAGCTGGTCAACATAATCTTTCTTGCCGCCCGACCAGGCGACGATGGTGCCGTCCAGCGTGTCCGGATCGATCGTACCGATCCAGGCCATCTTGAACACCTCTTTGGTGACCGCGACGCGGCACGCCTCCTGGAGCAGCTCGGTGCGGTCGCGAATGCGCGCGATCGCGAAGTTGATGTCGCTCAAAACCTGGTGAAATCGAGTCAGCCGCTTAATTTTTTCCTGCACGCTCTTGCGCTCGGTATTATCGCTGCCGATCAGCAAATAGCCGATGATTCCGTCTTGATCATCGCGCAGCGCCGTGATCGAAACGATCGCCGGAAAGCGGCTGCCGTCCTTGCGGATGTAGGTCAGTTCGTATATGTCCTCGATCCCGCGCGAGGCCTTGAAAGCCAATGCCTCGAAGCCCGGCGTAATCGTGGTGGCGAGTCACTTCCTGCGGATCATGAATGTCGCTTGGGTTTATCTTATTCACGACTTCAGCCGCGGTGTAGCCCAACATGCGCTCGGCGCCGATATTGAATAATTGAATGACACCTTTCTCGTCGGTGGCAATAATCGAGAAATTGGCGCTGTTCAGAATCGCGTCCTGTAAGGCCCCGGTTTTAAGCAGTGCCTCATTGCGTCGGACCTCGGCGATGGCGGCTATCGTGCCGGTACTTTCGTTAAGAATGGTCTCTTTGGATTTTTTCTTAGTCATGGCTCACCTCCTTGCAAGTCATTAAATGGTCTTGGAGGCGGATCACGTGACCGAGGCCGCGAGAAGGGCGCAGGAAAACCGGTTGAAATTCCGGACCCTACTCTTCCCGTAAGTTGATACCGGACCTGGCGTTATCGCCAGCCACCCCCTTCCAAAAGGGGGACGTTCGCAGCGAGTCCGGTCGGTAAGAGAAGGCTACGGCCTTACAAATTCAAGAGCGCGTTGATGCTCTCCTGATGCTGCTAATGCCTAATCTTTTTATAGCCTTAAAGCCCTAATCCTGCTACTAAAGAAACGTGTATTTTTGTTGGGGTGTTCCAGGACGAGCCTAATCCATGATTCATTGCCAGGGTGCTGCGTCTCACAAGCGGTGCTTCGAGTGCCTACGCGTTGATTTGCCTCACATCCCTTTTCCTCCGCGACGCTTTGTGTGCTAGCCCACATAAGCGCGACGCTTATGTGTGCTGGCCCACATAAGGCGTTCGTGTGCGACTTTTTTATAGGTGTCTTTACCGCAGGCTCAAGGGCGGTAGATATCCGGTTTCTGCGCCTCGAAAACCTTGAGGTTCTGAGGCTGATAGGACCGGCCCGATGTCGTGCGAGCCATCGTGGACTGGTGGGGCCCTTCTTCACCCAATGGATTAGTCGCTCCCAGTCTCCGGGTTCCTTTCCCCAGTACGCGGTAGAACAGGGTCATGGAATCCCCCATCTGCGCGTTAGGATCCCCCGCCTTAGGGAGCTTGGTTGCGTCCAGATCCAAACCGCACTTTGCCGCCCGATCGCACATCCATAGTAACGCCCCGTCTGAAAGACCTGTGATCGGGTAACCTCCTCCCACGTCGCAGTGCACTCCAGGGAACCACGCCTGCTCTAGAATCTGTGTCTGAACCGAGCCGGGTTGTCTCTTCCAAACCGCGGGCAGAAAAGGTTTGCGCCGCTCGTCGATGGCGAGGGCTTGGTAGGCGTAGTCCACGTGGCTGCTTAACTCCACGTCATGAAATTCATATCGCTTTTTTGTCCAAAAGCGTAACGGCGTGACCGGAATTCCCAGTGCGCCAACCGTATCCCAAACACCAATAAAGCGGATATTAAAGTCAGGCCAGGAATATTGTTTGCGGAAATTTACCGCCCGCTCTGAGCTCGGATGCGTAGCGTCGGTGCGATCTCGATAGAGATCATAGGCTTCCTTATATTTACTCATGAATTCGGGTTTAAGAATACCGCAGTTTCGAATGAACCCGGCAACCCTGCGAGCGGTGTATGCGCCACGGCTAAAACCGAACAGAAAAAGTTCGTCGCCGGGCGCATAGTTACTAATAAGAAAGAGGTAGATATCCTCAATATTTCGCGATATGCCTCTTCCGAATGCTCCACCGGTAAGGTGGTCCCAAAGCCCCCCGCGCGCGCCCACGCCCTTATGGTAGTACACAACCTGCGCCATCCCTTTGGAATCTTCCGGACGAACCGCCGTAGTAATTTTCACTACGTTGGTGGAATCGGGCATCCCCTGGTCCGTTTGCTCCGGTTTATTCCATGTTCCATCCGCGCACATTACTGTCCGCTTCGCCATATGTCCTCCTGGTTTTTAATTTTCACGCGGCTTCGTTACAAATTTCCCTTCCCCCAGCGGCACACTCATATTACAACGTGCAGGCCCACACTTTAAGGCGCTGCAAAAATCTCCACATCCCCTCGGTAGATTTCATAGGCCTTGCTGTATTCCATGACGCGCGCCACTTCTGAAATAAAGTTCTCATCGTAACCGGCGCGCCGCAGCAAATGAAAACCCATTTCCATGCCCGAGGCGATGCCCCCGGCGGTAATAATTCTTCCAGCATCTACCACCCGCGCGCGGCTGATGCGGCAGGCCGGGGCAATTTCCGCCAGCCGGTCAATCGGAACCTTGCCCGCGCTTGAGGCTTCAAGACGGTCAGGCTCCTTGCGGTTGGTGGCGGGTAAGCCGTCCAATAATCCCATCTTTCCATAAATCCACGAACCGGTGCAGACACTGGTAACGAGGCAGGTTTCCGGCAGCGCGCGGATAAACGCGTGCAGGCGGCGATTGTGCATTTCCTGGCGGGTGCCGAACCCCCCTGGAATCAGGAACGCATCCATATCCGGCTGATCGTTGAACGCGTAATTCGGCAATACCGTGAAACCGGCCTGGGTTTGCACCGGACGCATGGCGTCAGCGATCAAAAACGCGTCCAATTCGGGATCGAACCTCCTGGCCACGGAAAATACGCCGTGGGGCGCGGCGAAATCCACGATCTCGGCATCCTTGAAAACATAAATGCCGAGGCGGAAACCGGGCTTATGTAATTTTGTCATGCTTATGCTCCTTGGTTGAGATGGCCGGCAATCAGCGCCGCCGCCTGTTTGTTCAATCCTCTCTCGTTCGAGGAACGAAAGTTACCGCAGCATCAGTCGACCCGACCCCGCGTCCAGCCCTTCGCGCTAGAAGGTCTTGTAAGGCAGGAACTTGCCGCTCAGAATGACTTTGACACGATCACCCTTGGGATCGGGCTGCCGTTGGATATCCATGTCAAAGTCGATGGCGCTCATGATGCCGTCGCCGAATTCCTCGTGGATCAATTCCTTGATGGTGGTGCCATACACCTGCACGATCTCGTGCCAGCGGTAGATCAGCGGGTCGCTGGGCACAGTCTCGCCCAGCGACCCCTTATAAGGCACTACCTGCAACAGGGTCACGGCTTCCTTATCGAGCCCCAGCAGCTTGCCGACGGTTTCCGCCTGTTCTTTGTTCAGCGTCATCTGACCCAACAGCGCTGCGGTCGTCCACTCCTTGCTCTGCCCCACTTGCTTGGCGATTTCCGCCCAGGTCAGGGCTTTTTGGATCTTGGCGGCGACGATGACTTCAGTCACATCATTGCGGTTCATATTTGTTTCTCCTTAAGGGAAGGACGATCATGCTGAATCAACAAAGGCGGGACATAAAATCATATTGACCCACCCGGTTGCGTCAATTTAGTCCGAAATGCGCCCGATGAGCGCATCGGAAGTTAGCGCTTCCTTGGCTGTAATCAAGTGCCGCGCCGCATCGACCTGGCCCCAGGTGTTCCACAGCAGCACGCCGCGCACGCGACCGTTTTTTAAGTAATACACGACTCCCTTCTGGAACCGTTCCTTCCAGTCTTCGACCAACTCGAGAGTGGGGTCGAGCTCGCCTGCGGCCTCGTAGCCGAGCTCGAACAAGTCCGAGTAGAAGAACGACAGATGAGCGTATTTTTCGGAGCGTCCGGCCATGTTTCTGCCGGCAGCCGCGCCCATGGTATTGGCGTTGTCCTCATGCTCTACGCGCAGCCGGCTTGCGAGCGCGGGATTGTTGAAGTTCGCGACATCGCCGGCAGCGTAGATGTCGGGGTTGGTGGTGCGCAGCATTTCATCCACGACGATGCCATTGTTGACGGCGAGGCCGGCCGCCTGCGCGAGTTCGACATTGGGCTGGATACCGACGCCGGCAATAATGCCATCGGCCGATATCGTCTTTCCGCTCTTAAGCCGCACGACTGATTTTTGACCTTTGCGTTCCATCGCCTCGGCCGTGTCGCCGGGGAGTACCGTGACGCCTTTTTCCTGATAATAGCTATTCAGAAATTCTGACAGCGCCTTGGGGAAGATGCGCGCGCCGATGCCATGGTCCGGGAAGATCAAGCTGACTTTGTGGCCGTTCATCGCGAGCGCGGCGGCAATCTCGGAGCCAATGAAGCCGCCGCCGATAGCAGCGAACTCCGATGGGCGCTGCGATTGCTCGCGTAACCGCTGGTAATCGTCCAGGGTGCGAAAATAAATAACACCCGGGTCGGAAAACGGCAGGCGTCGCGGCGTTCCGCCGGTCGCAAGCAGTAGCTTTTCGTAGCGGTACTGATCGCCTGCGTCATCAACAACGGTTTTGCGCGCCGGGTCGACGGCGGCCACTCTGCAGTGGAGATGGAGCGTCACGCCGGCGTCCTCGGTATGCCGCCACACCGAGTCTAGCGGCTTGCCCTTCCACAGAGCTTTGGATAAAGGCGGGCGGTTGTACGGGGCGTGCGGCTCCAACCCAATCACCGCAATCTCGCCGGAGGGGTCAAGCTCGCGGATACCGCGTGCGGCGGCATCGGCGGTCATGCCGCCGCCAACAATAACGTACTTATAGCTCTTCATCGCCATCGAAGTCGCTCCTTTGCTGTCGTCCAGCGCTTAAAATCGTAATGTGGCCGCAATGAATCCCCGCTATTCAGGCTTGTCCCTGTCGAATTCCGACGTTGAACCTGCGTCCAGGAACGGTCGCCTTCGGCCTATCAAGGATAACCCCGATTACGCTTCCTGCGAATCCGCGTAAAGGAGGCGCTGTTCGACCGAGTTTACAGAGTTTGCGCACGGCTGCGCTACCCCCGCCTGCATTAATTTGCACGCGTGCTACGTTTAAGAATTCCCTATCCTGCCTGCTCGCGTGCCCTTTCCATGAACCTGCGGCCGGAGGCCGTACCGACTTTCCCTCTCCCACCGGGCATGGGCATCTACACAATTCATCAACCCAATGATTCTGAAGGAACCGCCCCATCGCACCGCAACACCCAACTGCCATTCCCGCGCAAGCGGGAATCCAGTATTGACGCGGGGTATCTGGATTCCCGCTTGCGCGGGAATGACGATCTATTCGAGAAGTGTAGATACCTATGCCTACCGGGAAAGGCTGGCCCGAAGGGCCGGGTGAGGGAGAGACCGCCCGGTTCATGGGCACAATTCGTAGCAGAAACGCGGCCGGGCGGTCTCTCTCCGTTAACGGAGCAACCTTCAAAATTTGATGCTAGCTTCGGTATGTTTGCATGACAACCTCGCGTCTTTGTTTCTGAATAAAAAGGGATTTTTGTTTTTATCTAACTTGGTACGCGGCTTGCTTTGTAGATCGCTGATGATCGCGTAGGACTTTCGGCGTCGATCATGGTCTACAAATACCCAGATGCAACTAAAAATTAATAGGAGAATCTAACATGATTAAGTCTTTTGGCATCGCTTCAGTCACTGCACTATCTCTCATGCTCATCCCGCTGGCGCATGGAGCCGATGCAGCATCACCGCCGAGCGCCACAACCCAAACAACAAAGCCTGCGGGCAAGAACCAAGGTTTCCCCGAGATGAAACGCGCGCATCGCGCGCTTGAAAACGCCAAGCATGATCTTGAGAAAGCTGCGCATGATTTTGGCGGCCACCGCGCCAAGGCGCTTGAGCTGACTACGCAGGCGATCAAGGAAATCGATGAGGGTATAGAGGTTGCCAAGAACGAGGCGAAAGAGTACAAGAAAGGAAAGAAGTAAGCCGGCTACATTAATCTACGCTAGCTAATAGGTTGTTGAAAAAGTCCATCCGTGGTCTTTTTGACTCGGACCATCCCTGGTCCTCACCCTACGGGCGCTACTATGTAGCGCCCAATTTCTCTCCCGGAGAAATTGTCAACACGCAAAGCAAAAAGCGGCCGCTCCTACGCATCCCTGCGCTCGCGGCATTCGTGCATCCTGCACAGCATGGTTTTTGCTTTGCTTCATTTTCAAACACGTAACGTGTTTGAAAATGGCGGTACGTCCCTGTACCGCGACGGGCAGGAAGCTCAAGTGCCGCGGTAGCGCAGGGACGCGCGAGAGCGGCCACCGCAGGGTGATGAAAAATGAGTTTTTCATCACCCTGCTAAGCAGTTCTTACGGTAAGCAATCTGCCGCGTAGGTAGCGGAGAAGCCCTGGACTGCTCACGGAGTAATCCTGTGGTTGGGCGACTGAACGGTGTTAATGCACAGTTCAGTCGCTTCTGTTTTAAATTCATCTAAGAGAAACTCTGATTAAGTCGTAGTTGTCATTCCGAGCGCGGAATCTGACAACTATTTTTATTTATTCCAATACCTAAAAATGTTGCCCCGGTGCTGCAGGCCGGATCGGCGACAAAATAAGGTGATGCAGAACCAGGCTTAACCTACGCGCGGCTTGCGCCGGATTGACGAGCCTGAAGTCCCCGTTGAGAATGCCGAGCTTAACCACTCCAGAAGCTCGAAGGCTCTGGCCGGTTAAGATAGGGCGCCATTATGCGCACCGCTCACAGGCAGGCCTCCAGGCCGAGTGTAGATGAGAGACGCTTTTGAGTCACAGCTTTATGGAAGTCGATGACAGGAAGTTGAAGCCGGGGCGGCCGCCGGTCCTGCTTTTGGGTGGACTCAGCCAAGTGTGGCCTCTGGGATTCGCGCAGATTCCGGTCATCGTCGCCACCTCGGACCTAAAGAACCCGGCTCTCGCCTCCCGCTACATCTGTGGCCACTGCCTGCTTCCATCGAAGGAGGCCTCGAAGAGCGCCATTATCGCCAGGCTGCTGGAAGCGGGGCAGGAGCTTTCCCGCATCACCGGATCCAGGCTCCCCATTTTTTGCGGGAACGACGACGACCTGGCACTCACCTACGAGTTCCACGACAGCCTGGCCGAGAGCTACCTCTTGTTCGGCAACGACCCGGCGCTCGGCCTCTCGCTCCTGGAAAAGAACCGCTTCCATGCTCTCGCCGAGGAGCGCGGGCTACCCGTCCCGCAGGCTTACGCTTGCGACGGCGACGGCGAGAACGCCGTGGGCAGGGCCGAAAACCCGGTGATCGTGAAACCCCGGAGCAAGCAGATGTGGCAGCAATCACCGGTGTTTCGAACGCTCTTCCAAGGAAAGGGTAAAGCCAAGGTGTTCCGTAACGGCCGTGAGCTTCTCGCGCAGCCGGGACTGATAAGCATCAAGGACCAAATCGTCATTCAGGATTACATCCCGGGGAGCGACGACCGGATCTACTCCTTTCATGGGCTGGCCGATGATGCCAGCAAATTGATTGCGTGGTTCCTGGGCCGCAAGCTCCGGACCTTCCCGAAGCTCACGGGCGAGAGCTCTTTTATCGAACTAATAAAAGACCGGGAACTCTTCTTTACCGGGTGCGAGATCGCGAAGAGGCTTGGCCTCCGGGGCGTCTTTAAGATGGATTTCAAACGGGATACCCGGGACGGACGGCTCTATTTGCTGGAGATCAACGCCCGCTTCAACCTTTGGCACTACCTGGGAGCAGCCAACGGCGTAAACATCCCGCGCGCGGCCTACGAATACATGGTGTACGGTGTCCGGCGGCGCCCGAGCGCCTACGCCACGAAGTACAAGTGGCAGCATCTTTTACTTGACTGCCACGCGTACCGGGAACTCCACGCCCTCGGCGAGATCAGCCTGTGGAGATGGGTGAGTTCGCTGTTCCTGGTCCGGCGGGTGCAAAACGTTTTCCTCTGGAAGGATCCGGTGCCGTTCATACGCTGGGCGGTGATTTACTTTTTTGAAAGGATGCAGAAATGGCGCGCTACGGCGTTGTAGGGGATGTTCATGGTAATAAGGAGGCGCTCCTGGCGGTGCTCGGCTTGCTCGACGGGTGCGGCGTGCGGAAACTCCTTTGTGTCGGGGACATCGTAGGCTTTAACGCCGATTCCGATGCGTGCATCGCGATCCTGCGGGAACGTGGGGTCGAATCGGTTGCCGGCAACCACGATCTCATCAGCATCGGGCAGCTTGGCACCGACCGCTGCTCCGATAAGGCGGCGTATGCGCTGAAGCGCACGCGCGTGGAGCTGACGCCGGCGGGAGCGGAATTCCTCGGCGCGCTTCCGCGCACGAAAGTCCTGGACGGACGGTTCGTGCTCATGCACGCGGGCGTCCACGACGTCGAGCAGTACCTGCGTACCCGGGCGCAGGTGAGCGAGAACGCCGCGTTCCTGGCAGCCGCTTGCCCGGGGGCCCGCGTCTGCTTCTTCGGCCACACGCACGAACAGCGGGTGTTCGCAGTGGGCCGCGGGTCCGTCGCGGAGATCGCCGCCGAAGGGCTGGTCCGGCTACGACCGGGGCCGGTCTACTTCATCAACCCCGGCTCGGTCGACGCGGCGCGCAAGGCAGACGCAAAACTGGCTGAATGCGCGGTTTTCGACTCCACAGCCGCGACGGTGCAATTCTACCGCGTTCCCTACGATCACGAAGCGGCGGAGGCGAAAGCGAGGGCAAGGGGATATCGCATCGACCCCGTCGCCACCTGGCTGTACTCCGTTCGCAGACAGCTCCGGAACCGGATGCGCCGGTACCTGTCCGCCATCAACCGAATCCAGTCCTCGTGAGGAAATTCCCTGGTAACAGGGAAAAATACAGGGAAAATGCCTACAAGCTCACCCTCAATATCGCCTGATTTTCCTAAAATCTTCAATGAAACAACGAGTTAGAGCATTGGTTTGCCGCCAGCGCAAATCTCGGAACAGGGAATTAACAGGGAAATAATTCCCTCGTTGGTTACACCTACCTGTACAACAACCTTTCCTGTCTCGCACCCCCACACTGTCCCCGCCCGCTATAAGAGCGAGGGCACCATGGGCAACCCTATTACATTATTATGAAGCAGCCCAAGAATCCTTTTCATCCCGGCGAGATCCTCCTGGAGGAGTTCCTCCAGCCCGCCGGCGTCACCCAGACGGCATTCGCCAAGAAGCTTGGTTGGACCCGCGCGCGTTTGAACGAGATTATCAAGGGCAAGCGCGGTATAACAGCCGAAGCCGCCTTGGACCTGGCCGCTTGGAACGTCCGCGAAGCTTTGGATGAACTTGCAGGCCACGTATGACCTCGATCAAGCAATGAAACGTCCGCAAGGCTGCATAAGCCCAACAGGCGAATCAGCGTATGGCTAAAGCGAAGAAGAACGCCGGCCAGCGTACATTTTCTCCCGGTTGACATATATGTATATTGTACATATCATAAATCATGCGCTTTCAATTTGATCCCAAGAAGGCGGCGACTAACCTTAAAAAGCACGGAGTATCGTTTGCCGATGTCGAAGGCGTGTTTCTCGACCCCCTTGCAATACATCGGGAAGACCCCGATGCCGAAGATGAAGAAAGATTCATCGCTGTTGGAATAGGAAGCGCGGGGGGAATCCTGGTAGTTGTTTATACGCTTCGTGGTGACGAAATCCGGCTGATTTCGGCTCGCCGCGCGACACGTAAAGAGGTAAAAGATTATGAGAGCTGAGTACGATTTTTCCAAGGGCAAACGTCGCGCGCTTATCCCCGCAAAGGGAAAGACGCGTATTACTATTTATATTGATGATACGGTGCTCGAGCAGTTCCGCGCCCGCGCTGAGAAGGCAGGGACCGGCTATCAAACCATGATGAATGATGCACTCAAAGCTTACTTGGCCGGCAGCACAGAAGAACCGGTCACCGAGTCCATCTTGCGGCGGGTAATTCGGGAAGAGCTGCCTGAGTCTTCGCGGCCAACAACTCGCTCTGGCCGACGCCGCTAAAGCGGCGCGGGCACAACAGAATCCGCAATAACTCATCGTACTTGTTTATCGCCGGTCGCCAGGCATACGCGCTTCAGGGTGCATTGATGTCAATGCGCCGCTTTTTAATCGAAGCAGGAGTTAAACCATGATGAAGTACAAAGATTATCTAGCCGATGTTCAGTTCGATGATGAAACCGGCATCTTTCACGGGGAAGCGATTAATACCCGCGATGTGATTACGTTCCAAGGCGTATCCGTCAAAAAACTGCGTAAGGCATTTAAAGATTCGATTGAGGATTATCTTACCTTCTGCAAACAGCGCGGCGAAGAACCGGATAAGTCCTTCTCCGGCCAGTTTGTCGTGCGTGTACCCCCGGAAGTGCACCGCCGTGTTTTTGCGGCCGCTAAGAAAGCCGGCCAAAGCTTGAATGCCTGGATCTCTAAAACTTTAGAGCGCGAGGCGCGGAAATAAAGCCACTTTTATTTGAAGGAAGCTCTGATCAAGTAGTATTTGTCATTCCGAACCGCTCTTGGTGAGGAATCTTTATTTTTCAATGGCTTTAAATGGGCCCTTACGAACTCATGCCGCCGACGCCGGCGGCGATTTATCAGAAGCCGTAGGGT
>WNFF01008040.1_pt1 | contig 12290 bp, 16 predicted proteins | sample 5400441 | NCBI WGS metagenome assembly WNFF01 (sample SAMN13153345, study PRJNA577476) | soil metagenome | isolation source: 120 cm saprolite under Douglas fir tree site 2 hole 3 replicate 1 | place: USA:California | collected 2015-04-18
TGGAGATGGCGGCCCGCCAGCGCATGAACAACGATCGGGCGGTGCCGCCCTCGAGCCTGCTCCTGGTCAATCCGCAGTCCACCTTGCTCGACGCCGACGGAAGCGTCTGGCGCCTCTTCCATCCGAACGGGTTCGGCGGCAAGTACTGGGTGGGGAGCCAGCCCGGCCAGCGCTTCCACGATCTGATGGAGCAGGCGCGCTACCTGCTCGACCCCAAGAAGCGCCAGGCGATCTACACGGAGGCCATGGCCATCCTCCACGAGGAGAAGCCCTGGCTCGAGCTCTTCCAGGAAGTCGTCGTCTACGGCACCAGCCAGCGCCTGACCTTCCGCCCCCGCGCCGACTACCGCCTAATAATCTCCGAAATGACCCTCTCCCGCTGAGGGGGAGACACAGCTAAAGGGCGAACACCCCTAATAAGGGGGAACACAGAAGAGAATCGAGGCGCGCCGGACCCCCGAGTCGTCAGCCTCCAACGGGAGCGAAGGCCGGGCGGGGGCACCCCCTCGCCGGGACCGTGTCTTCTGCGCGAGAGCGAAGCGGATCGCGGCCCATCTCGTGGCTCGATCGAGACGACGCCCAGCGCTGCGGCTCAGCGTGTCCCGGCGAGGGGGTGCCCCCGCTCCGCCTTCGCGTGATAGCTAGAGGGACGCGACTAGGAGGGAAGCGCGACGCGGGAGAGAAGCTTGACGTCGTCGAGCAGCGCCCCCGCCCCGCGGACGACGCAGGTCAGCGGATCGTCGCTCACGCGGATCGGCAGGCCGGTCTGCTCGTGCAGCAGCAAGTCGATCCCGCGGAGGAGCGCGCCGCCGCCGGACAGCACGATGCCCTTGTCCACGATGTCGGCGGCCAGCTCGGGGGGGATCTGCTCGAGGCAGGTGTGCACCGCGCTCACGATGGCCATGATCGGCTCGCGCAGCGCCTCGCGGATCTCCTCGCCGGTCACCAGGATGGTCTTGGGGATGCCGACGATCAGGTCGCGCCCCTTGACTTCCATGGTGAGGTGCTCGCCCGCGACGGGATAGGCGGAGCCCAGCCGCAGCTTGATGTCTTCCGCGTGGCGCTCGCCCACGAGGAGGCTGTAGTTCTTGCGGATGTGCTGAATCACCGCGGTGTTCATCTCGTCCCCCGCGATGCGGGCAGACTTGCAGTAGACGATCCCGGACAGGGACATCACCGCCACCTCGGTGGTGCCGCCGCCGATGTCCACGATCATGTTCGCGCCCGGCTCGGCCACCGGCAGGCCCGCGCCGAGGGCCGCCGCGATGGGCTCCTCGATCAGATAGGCCTCGCGGGCGCCCGCCTGCTTGGCCGATTGGCGCACCGCCCGCTTCTCCACCTGGGTGATCCCGGACGGCACCGTGACCACGACGCGTGGGTGCACGATGCTGCGGCGCTGATGGGTCTTGCGGATGAAGTAGTGGAGCATCTTCTCGGTGGAGTCGAAGTCGGCGATGACGCCGTGGCGGAGGGGCCGGATCACCGAGATGCTCCCGGGGGCGCGGCCGAGCATGGCCTTGGCCTCGTGGCCGGCGGCCAGGACGACACCGTCCTTCAAGGCCACGATCGACGGCTCGTTGAGGACGATGCCCTGTCCCCTCACGTACACGAGGGTGTTGGCGGTCCCCAGATCGACCGCCAGGTCGTCGGCCAGGAAGCTCATCAGAGATCTCAGACGCATGTCCGGTCCTTTCGGGGCAGGGACCGAACGCAACGGATGTGCCAGTGGGGTGGGCAGGAGGGAGGACGCGAAGTGGTTGCCGGAGGGCCGTCTCCTACCATAGGCGGGGGTGGGCAGGCGCTCGTCCCCGGCGAAAGTGTCAGCATAGGTATGTTTTACATTACACCAATGTAGAATTTTCCCCTGGGTTCGCCCTGGGAACAGGGCCTTGTCTAGCCTCCGGACCCCGTCGTACTCTTGGGCGCCATGGAGTCCCCCCGAAAGCCCCTCGCGAAGATCGAAGGCCGCAAGCGCATGCAGGCCAGCGGTCTCACGGTCGCCTGGCACGGCACCCGGAGTCGGAAGGACTGGGTGGCCTATGTGGAGAATGGCAACGAACAGGGGCGGCTTGTGCTTGCTGACCAGGTGTCCGAGAGGGCCGTGAGGGGCCTGCTCGCCCGGATCCAGAGCCTCCCCCGGGTTGCCCTGGAGGCCATGGGCCGTCCCGTCGAAGCGGTCGCCGCGCAGGGTGGGGGGCCGCCGGTCCGGCGGCCGCGAGGGGGTGGCGAGGCAAGCTCGAGCTCCGAGATCATCGTGCAGTCGGTCCCGGGCCGTCAGCTCGCGCTCAGCGGCGATACGGCGGAGGAGGGGCCGGCCACCGCGACGTCACGTCGCCGCCGGCTCCCGGCCAAGGTCGACCGCAATCCACCCGCCGAGACCCGCCGCCCGGCGCGTGCCTCCGCCCGCGATCTGGCGGGGACGGTGCGGCAGCTCCGCTCGCGGCTGGAGAGCCTGGAGGACGAGCAGGAGCAGCTCCGGGCGGAGCTGGCCCTGTTGCGCGGGGACGCCGAGGCCTACGAGGGGACGCCCATGATCGTGCTGGCGATCGTGGTGGTGATCACCGTGCCGTGGCTCATGGATCTCCTCGAAGGGGGAGCGAGGGACTCGCGCCCCCCGGTTCGCCACGAGGCACCCGCGGCCTCGCCGAACCCGACCCCGAGCAGCCGCTGAGCTTACTGTTCCGCGCAGCGGAGCGCGGCGCGCGCGTAGACGATGGCGTCGGGGAAGTAGTGGATGGTCCCCGTGTCGCCCTCGCGCTCGAAGGCGTGCCCCGACCAGCTATCGTTGATCGCCTTGACCGTGACGAGATGCCGCTCCAGCGCCGCCTTGCACTCCTCGCCGGTGACGTATCGGCCGGCGATGATGCGGTCGGTCTGCAATCGCGGGACGCGGGCCAGCCAGCGCAGCACGATGGTGTCGAGTGGGTTGTCCTTGACGATCACGGACAAGTCGGACCAGAGGAGCCAGACCAGACTCAGGGCGCCGATCCACTTTCTCATATGGCCCGACTCTAGGTCCGGACCTTGTGACTGTCAAGGCGAGGGCCAACATCAAGACGAGGGGCCCGCGGGAACCAGCGGGGACCCTAGTACGTTGCTGGACAAGGGTCATATGCAGAGGCGAGGACAAAAAACGCGGGCGACGGAGGTAGAATAGGGCCGCTGATGGAGACCATCCTGGTGGTGGACGACGAGGCGCAGGTGCGGACCCTGGCCCGGGACATCTTGCTGGGGGCCGGCTATCGGGTGCTCGAAGCGGAGGACGGCGAGCAGGCGCTCCGGGTCGCGGAAGATCACCAGGGCGCCATCCACATCCTGCTCACCGACATCATGATGCCGGGGATCAACGGCAAGGAGCTGGCGGACCGGTTCCTCATTGCGCGCCCGGACGCGAAGGCGATCTTCATGTCCGGCCGCGCCGCCGAGGTGATCAGCGACGCCGGTGTGCTCATCCCGGTGGACGCCTTCCTCGCCAAGCCCTTCACGGTGGAGCGGCTGCTGAACAAGGTGCGCGAGCGGCTCGAGTACCGCTCACCCTTCTCCCGCCCGCGCTAGTCGTCTGGCCAGCGGCGACGACCCGATCGAGCCCTCTTCGCCCGGGGTGTGACCGATGGCCTCCCCGCGGTGCCCCCCACCGCGGCGCGTGTCGCGGCGGCGGTGGCCGCCTCGGGTCGGTCGCGCGACGAGCTGGTGCGGCCCGGCCGTGACGGCGGGGAAGGGCTCTCCGACGAGGCGCGGGCCGTGTTTCCCGAGGGAGCGCGCAGCGACGCGCTCGTGCCCAAGCTTCAGGCGCCGGAGAGCCTCAAGCTCCTGGTGGCGGGCGGCCCCGCGGGTCGCTTGACCGCGATCGTGCCCGGCTCGCCGTTCCGCAACGCGCCCTCGCGGCTGGTCTTCCGGAAGATCGCGCGGACCTAGCCGCTGTCCATCTGCGCTGGGCGCTTCACCCGGTCGCCGGGTCGCAGGTTCAGGATGGCCTCCGGGAACACGCGCGCCAGCCATCCCACCACGTCGTTCACGGTCACGACGCCGATGGGGCGGTGGTCGCCGTCCACGAGCGGCACGGTGCGGTAGCCGGCATTGTGCATGCGGTTGATGGCGAAGCAGATGCGGTCGTCGGGGGTGAGTGCCTCGGGATCGACGGTCATCACCTCCGCGAGCCGGGTCCGGCCGAGCTCGCGCCCCTGGCGGACCACTCGCGTGAGCAGGTCGCGCTCGGTGAAGATCCCGACGAGCCGGCCAGCCGGGTCCACGATCACCACGCCGGCCCGGTGGCTGTCGACCATCCGCGTGACCGCCTCGGCGACGGAGGCATCCGGGGGCAGGCGGATCGGCTCGCTGGGGGCGAGCAGCCCGACCTTGTCGCTCAGCAGAGCGTCTTCGAGCTTGCGGAACTCCGCGTCCAGGGACTCGGAGTACTCGTCGTGGAACTCACTCATAGCCGCCACCTCGGGGGTGCAGCATGCTAGGCGCGCGGTGACGGTGGTGTCAAGATGGCCCGCCCAGTCGCGAAGTGGGAAGGCGCTTGCCTACTCAGGGAGCGGGAGCGCCCAAGCTCGGCGCGGGGCTTCCCATCCCGCCGCCCGGAGGCGCCCGGGCGCGCAGCGCAGTAGCTTCATGGTTGTCCGACGCGCTTGAGGCCCGATCTCCGGTAATCGAGCTTAAGTGTTTGATGCAACTGATGTCGGGTCGTACCCGGGACGCAGGACCTGGTGGGGACTGCTGGGGCGCTCCGCGTGCTTCTGGAACTGCCGGCGCCGCGGCGGGCTGGCACCGAGTTTGCCGAGTATCGACCGCCTTGAAAGTCATCTGTCCGCGGTGTCAGCAGGAAGGCAAGCCCTGCCTCCTGGTCACGATCGACATCCCGGGTGACGACCGCGAGGTCCACGGCCTGTGCTGGACGCACCGGCTCCGCCTGCTGGTCAAGTCCACCGACTCCCCACCCTCTCGCGAGCCTGGGAAGCGCTGACGATGCTGCTGAGCGGAAGGCTGGGCCGGATGTCGGTATGGCTCTGGCGCACCGCCCCGGCCCATCGGCTGCTCGTCATCGTCCGCCCCGAGCGTCCCGCGCTCGTGCCGAGGATCGAGCGGCTCTTCGCGGGCGAGCCCGGCACGGTGGACGTGGTGCTCGACCGGCGGCAGAGCGAGCGCCGCCGCGTGATCTCGGCGCGCCGGCCGGAGCGCCGCCGCCGTGAGCGGCGGCAGCCGCGCGGAGCGGCCGGGCGGGGTGGCGACGTCTCGGTGGTGATTCGGCGGGAATCGGCGCCCGGACTGGATTACACTCCCCACACTAGTTCTCTCAATACTCCCCTCAATCGTACGAAAGGAGAGGTTCGAATGATGAGTGTCGAGTCCAAGCAGACGCGCGACGGGGACGAGGTGCGGCGCTGGCTCGAGGCCGGGCAGACCCAGCTCGCCTCGCTCCTGGAGCTGCTGCACGAGCACGACCGCCTCCGCGAGCGCGCCGAGTCTTCCGAGCGGGAGAACGAGCGGCTCCGCGGGGTGACGTACGAGAACGAGCAGCTCCGTAACCGGCTCGAGACCTCCGAGCGCCAGGCCGAGCACCTCCGCCAGACGATGAGCGAGGTGCGCGCCGAGAACGAGCGGCACCAGAAGGAGCGCGAGGAGGCGGCCGAGCGCCTCAACCACCTCGTCAACGAGATCGCGCAACGCCTGCGCCCCAGCGCGGGAGCCTCGCGCGCCTGAGAACCGCGTCGCCAATTTTTGTCCGCTCCCGGGCGGCCGCGAGCCGCCGGGGAGCGGAGCGCGGGGCTTTTCGGGGATTTCCGGGCCGTCTCCGTTGGCACCCGGGATGCACCGACCGGGGTGTCGATCGTGCCGTGCAGAAACTTCTTTATGACCGATCCAGAGAGCGCGAAACCGCGGGTCTTGCTGGTGGACGACGAGGAGGGCGTGCGCATGAGCCTGCGCGCGCTGCTCGAGCGCGACTACCGGATCGCGAGCGTGCCGAGCGGGGAGGCGGCGGTGGAGGAGCTGCCGCGCTTCCGGCCCGACGTCGTGCTGCTCGACGTGCGCTTGCTGCCGAGCATGAGCGGGCTCGACGCGCTCGAGCGCATCAAGGCGTTCGACGAGCGTATCGAGGTCGTGATGATCACCGCCTTCGCCTCGCTCGCGACCCTCAACGAGGCGCTGCGCCGCGGCGCCTGCGGCTATCTCATCAAGCCGTTCCCCCGCCGAGACCTGGAGCTGATGGTGCGCGACGCGCTGGCGCGCCGCACCCCGCGGCTCAACTGACCGGCGCGATCGCGCCGTTGACAGGATTCGTTCCCACGGTCAGAATTCGTTGAGACACTCCATCCCAAGCGACGGGAGGGTATCGCCCATGAGCCTCACGAGTCAGGTCGAGAAGTGGGTGGATGAGGTCGCCGAGCTGACCGAGCCGGCGAAGGTCGCCTGGGCGGACGGCTCGAAGGCGGAGTACGAGCGCCTCATCGCCGACATGCTGCGGGACGGCACGCTCCTGCCGCTCAACTCCCGGACCTACCCGAATTGCTACCTGCATCGCAGCCACCCCTCCGACGTGGCCCGGACCGAGCAGCTCACCTTCATCTGCACGCGCACGCGCGAGGAGGCGGGGCCGACCAACAACTGGATGGCCCCCGCGGAAGGCAAGGAGAAGCTGCGCGGGATCTTCCGCGGAAGCATGCGCGGGCGCCCGATGTGGGTGATCCCGTATCTGATGGGCCCGGCCGGCTCGCCCATGAGCCGGGTGGGCGTGATGGTCACGGACAGCGCCTACGTGGCGGCGAGCATGCACATCATGACCCGCGTGGGCGCGGTGGCGCTCGAGCACATGCGCGGCCCGGACGACTTCGTGCGCGGCCTGCACTCGCTCGGCGACCTCTCGCCGGACCGGCGTTTCATCCTGCACTTCCCCGAGGAGCGGCTGATCTGGAGCGTGGGGTCGGGCTACGGCGGCAACGCCCTGCTCGGCAAGAAGTGCCACGCCCTCCGCATCGCGTCGTCACAGGCGCGGACGGAGGGCTGGATGGCCGAGCACATGCTGATCCTCGGCCTGGAGGACCCGGAAGGGAGGATCACCTACCTGGCCGCCGCGATGCCGAGCGCGTCCGGCAAGACCAACCTCGCGATGGTGGTCTCGAGCCTGCCCGGCTACCGGGTGTGGACGGTCGGTGACGACATCGCGTGGATCCACGTGGACGCCAACGGCCAGCTCCGTGCCACGAATCCGGAGCGCGGCTTCTTCGGGGTGGCCCCGAACACCAGCGCCAAGACCAATCCGAACGGGGCGGCCATGGTGCGCTCCAACACCATCTTCACCAACGTGGCGCTGACCCCGTCGAACGAGCCGTGGTGGGAAGGCATGGGGCCGGAGGCCCCGGAGGGGATGCTCGACTGGCAGGGCAAGCCGTGGAAGCCGGGAGGCGGGCCGGCCGCGCACCCGAACTCGCGCTTCACGGTGCCCGCGCAGCAGTGCCCGTCCATCGCGCCCAACTGGGAGGACCCGGAGGGAGTGCCGCTCTCCGGCTTCATCTTCGGCTCGCGCCGCGCGCGCGTGGTTCCGCTCGTCTTCGAGGCGTTCGACTGGAATCACGGCGTGTTCCTGGGCTCGGCAATGGGAACCGAGACGACCGCCGCCATCACCGGACAGGTAGGCATCGTGCGCCGCGACCCGATGGCCATGATCCCGTTCTGCGGCTACAACATGGCCGACTACTTCACCCACTGGCTGTCCTTCGGGCCGCGCCTGCCGAACCCGCCGAAGATCTTCCGGGTGAACTGGTTCCGGCGCGATGCGGAGGGCCGCTTCCTGTGGCCGGGTTACGGAGAGAACGTGCGTATTCTCAAGTGGATCGTCGAGCGCATTCATGGAGGTGGCGGGGTCGGCGGCGGGGGCGGCGGCCGGGCGGTCGAGACTCCGATCGGGCACGTGCCGGCTCCCGGAGCGATCGATTGCGCGGGGCTGCAGATGCCCCCGGGCGCGCTCGAGGCGGCGCTGCACGTGGACCGCGAGGAGTGGCGGCAGGCGCTCGACGAGCTGCGCGAGTTCTACGAACAGTTCGGCGGCCGGATGCCGCCGGCGATCTGGAAGGCCCACGCGGAGACCGCGCGCCGGTTCGGCCTCTGAGCGGGCGAGGAGGTACCGCATGAGCGGCAAGATGGTGCGTGGGGCCGGGCTCGCGCTGATGATGCTGGTGGGGGTCGGCGGCTGCTCCCTCATAAGCCCCGACTCTGACTTTCCACCGCCCCAGCCGCCCGCGGCCGCGGTGCGCTTCAAGGTCACCCCGCCCGGCGAGTTCCCGGTCGACGTCTATCTCTCGGCGTGGGGCGAGGGATACGTGATCTACGCCGCCGGGCAGGCGCCCATCTACCTGATCTCGGACAAGAAGGGCGGCTTCGTCATCCAGCGTCCCGGAGAAGCCGCTTCGTTCGTGGCTCGGCGTTCTGACGGCAGCGGCTGGAATATCCTCTCCGCCAACGCACCGGCCATCTTCTTGCTCAAGCAGGAGGGGGGCTCCTGGATCCTCCAGCCGCCCGGCGAGCTGCCCACCCTGATCGTCCCGCAGTAGCCCGTTCGGGCCCCGAAACCCACTGTCACCATCGTGACAGTGGGCCTGTCATGGAGCGTCCATCAGGCGCTCGTCGCTCCGCACTGAATAAAACTTCCCCGTTGCAATCAGGTGGTTATCGGCAGGTCCCTCCTGGCAGGGACGTTGCGTACTCGTAGTTGTTCTCTAAGCCGCGAACCCGTCGAGGAGGCCACGCACGATGTTCGGACGCAACGGTGCCAAATCGCGTCCCGCCCGCAACACGCGGGCCGAGACCGCGTCCCGGGGTGCGCAGGCAGCCTCGGTCGAAGACATGCGCCAGGGCGCCCGGAAGTAGCGGTTGCGCATGTGGCCATGGAAACGGGGTGCCTCCGCCGGGAGCCGCAAGAAGCTCTCCGCCTTCCTCGACGAGGGCTCCGAGATCGAGGGCAAGTACACGTTCACCGGCACCGTCTTGCTGAACGGGAAATTCCAGGGTGAGATCGCCTCGCCCGACACCCTCATCATCGGCGAGCGCGGCGTGGTCAACGGCACCGTTCGCGCGGGCACGCTCCTGGTGAACGGGGAGCTGGTGGGCAACGTGCACGCGAGCGAGCGGGTGGAGCTCGCGGGCAAGGCCCGCGTCTTCGGCGACCTCGAGTCGCCGATCGTCGTGCTGGAAGAGGGCGTGATGTTCGAGGGCCACTGCCGGATGCCCAGGCCCGGGGCGTCCGAGCCCAACCGCGAGGCCGCCGTGGTGCCGCTCAAGCGCTCATGAGCGACCGGCGCGGCGGCGGCTTCACCCTGGTCCTGGTGCACGGCGGCGGCACCCGGATGCTGCACGTGGGCTGCCCGCGCTGGCTCCTGTGGGCCGGTCTGACCCTCCTGCTGATGAGCGGCACGCTGCTCGCGGGGACCTGGATGGACTACTTCGCGCTCAAGCGGGCCCACCTCCAGGCGGCCGCCCTCGAGCGCCGCGTCGAGGAGCAGCGGGCGCTGCTGGAGACCTTCGAGCAGAGGGTGGCCGAGGTGAACCGCGAGGTGGCGGGCTGGCAGGAGACGCACGTGCGCGTGTGGAGCGCGTTCGGCCCCGCCCCCGGCAACGCGGGGAAGGGCACCGGCATGGGCGGCGCGGTCGCGGTTTTGCCGCTGGTCTTCGCGAGCGAAGGGCCGGCCCTACCGCACCAGCTCGCCTTCCTGGCCAGCACGGTGAGCGAGAGCGGCCAGAGCCTGCGCGCGCTGGGCCGCTTCGTGGAGCGCACCCGCTCGGTGCTGCTCGCGATGCCGTTCCGCTGGCCGGTCCGCGGGCCGCTGAACTCCCGCTTCGGTCAGCGCCAGTCTCCCTGGACGGGCGAGCTCGAATTCCATCGCGGCCTCGACATCAGCGCCGGCCGCGGCACCCCGGTGTACGCGCCGGCCACCGGCACCGTGTTCTTCGCGGGCCACGGCGGCGAGTACGGCAACATCGTCATCCTCGACCACGGGAACGATCTGCGCTCGCTGTACGGGCACCTTCAGGAGTCCCGCGTGAAGCACGGCGAGCGCGTGGAGCGCGGACAGCTCATTGCGCTCACCGGCAATACCGGCCGCACCTCCGGCCCGCATCTGCACTACGAGATCCAGGTGCGCGGCCAGGCCGTCGATCCCCGCCAGTTCCTCTGGGAGTAGTCGCGACGTAACCCCCGCAGTTGTGGTTTGATCTCCTCGCGGTTGACCCAATCCCGACGAGGAGGACTCGCCATGCCGGCCGTTTCCGTCAAGGACCTCACCACCGACCTGCTGATCCGCTACGGCTTTCAGATCCTGGGCGCGCTCGTCATCCTGGGCGTCGGCCTGCTCCTGGCCCGCTGGGTGGGCAATCTCATGGGGCAGTGGCTCGAGCGCCGCAACCTCGAGCCGCCGGTGCGGAGCCTGATGGTCAGGACCGTGCGGGTGGTGGTGCTGATCTTCACCCTGGTGGTGGCGCTCGACAAGTTCGGCTTCCAGGTGGCCCCGCTCGTGGCCGGCATCGGCGTGGCCGGCCTCGGCCTCGGCATCGCGCTGCAGGGCGTGCTGGGCAACGTGGTGGCCGGCCTCAGCATCATCCTGACCAAGCCGTTCCGGGTCGGGGAGTGGATCTCGATCGTGGGCGTCTACGGGCAGGTGAGCGGTATCGAGTTGTTCTCCACGACGCTGCTGCATCCCGACCAGTCTCGGGTGGTCATTCCCAACCGCAAGATCGTCGGCGAGATCCTGCACAACTACGGGACGGTCAGACAGCTCGATCTGACCGTCGGCGTCGGTTACGGGACCGATCTGCCCAAGGCCCTGGCCGCTGCCCGCGAGACCTTGCTGGCCAACCCGCGCGTGCTCAAGACGCCGGCACCGGTGGTGGGCATTGCGAGCCTCGGCGACTCGGCCATCACGCTCACGCTCGGCCCGTGGGTGGCGGTACCCGACTACGCGCCGGCCCAGGGCGAGATCTACGAGGCGGTGGTGGAACGCTTCCGGGCCGCCGGCATCGAGATCCCGTTCCCGGTGGTGGAACGCTTCCGGGCCGCCGGCATCGAGATCCCGTTCCCGCGGCGCGAGGTCCGGCTGATCGAAGCCGCCTGAGCGCGGCGCGCGAACCCCGCGGGCGCCCCGCCGGCCATGGCCCTCACGCGATTCGGCTTCATCGTGACCGGGGACGACTTCGTCCAGTGGACCGGGACCGAGCACTTCCGGATGAAGGTGGTCGGTGTTAAGAGCCCGGAGCAGGGGATCCAGGCCGCGCGGGAGATGGTGGCGGAGGGGATCCAGCTGATCGAGCTCTGCGGCGGGTTCAGCCCGGTCTGGGCGGGGAAGATCATCGAGGCGATCGACTACGCGGTACCGGTCGGGGTGGTGGCCTACGGTCCCGAGTCCATCGGCGGGATGTACCGGCTATTCCCGGAGCGAAGGGCCAAGGCGGGCGAAATGCGCGGCCGCCCGATAGCCGGCCGCACTCGAGACAGAACTTCGCCTCGGACGGGTTCTCCCGCTGTCACGCTCGACAGCGCGCCGGGCCGCACGTTAGCGGCTGGGCGCGGCGCGGGTCAAAACTTGGTGGCGGTCTAGTCGGGCTGACTTCGAAAGGTCGCGACCTCGTCCCCGACCCGGACCCGGGCGTCCCAGCTGACCTCGATGGCCCCCTGCACGCTCTGGTGCGCCGGGCAGCCCTGCGGGTGCAGCGCCAGCGCCCGCTCGGTGGCCTCGCGGCTGTCCGCGGGCACCGCGAGCTCGTAGTGCACGTGGATGGACTTGATCCGGATGGTCTTGCCGACACCGACGATGCGGCCTTCCACGGTGGCCGCATAGCCGTCACGGTCGAACGCGATCTTGCGCCCTGCCAGGGCGCCGCGCAGCGTGCCGTACATTCAGCCGGCGACGGCCGCGACGATGTGGTCGAGGGTGGAGGCGACCGGCGGGCCCTCGGCGACGCCGTAGTACTCGCGCAGCTTGCCCTGTACCCCGTAGACCACCGGGGCGGGCACCTCGCCGAGATAAGCGTGACGGTAGCCGTGCCGGTACTCGAGGCGGGACTGGGAGACGTATTCGAAGTCGACGGGCATGGTCCGGCCGTGTCCAGGGGGCGTGCTCGTCGGATCGTAGGCCGCCGGCCCTCGGGAGTCAACGACATCAGCCAAAGGAGAGATGGAGATGAACAAGGCCCAGCTCGTGATCGCGTCCGCCATGATTGCCGCCTTCTCTCTGTCGCTGCCGGCCTCCGCCCATGCTGGCCCCGCACCCTCCCCGACGTTCGAGCACCAGAAGTGCTTCGGC
>WNFF01005969.1_pt1 | contig 12284 bp, 11 predicted proteins | sample 5400441 | NCBI WGS metagenome assembly WNFF01 (sample SAMN13153345, study PRJNA577476) | soil metagenome | isolation source: 120 cm saprolite under Douglas fir tree site 2 hole 3 replicate 1 | place: USA:California | collected 2015-04-18
GAACATCAGCTGCACGTGGCCGGCGATCAGGTCGTTGATCGCCTGCGCGCCGCCCTTGTACGGCACGTGCAGGATGTCGGTGCCGGTCATGAACTTGAACAGCTCGCCGCCGACATGGCCGGGCGAGCCGTTGCTCGACGACGCGTTGAGCAGCCTGCCGGGATTCTTCTTCGCATAATCGATCAGCTCCTTCACCGACATCACCGGCAGCGCGGTCGAGACCGCGAGCAGGAGGTGCCCGCGGCTGACCAGCGCGATCGGCTGGAAGTCGCGCTCGATGTCGTACGGCAGCTTCGCCACCATGTGGCGGGTGATGGCGAGCGCGCCGATCGGCCCCATGCAGATCGTGTAGCCGTCGGGCTCGGCCTTGGCGGTGAGGTCGAGGCCGATGGTCAGGGCGCCGCCGGGACGATTGTCGACGACGATCTGCTGCCCGGTCTCCTTGCCGAGCTCGGCGCCTAGGATGCGCGCCACCGTGTCGGTCGCGCTGCCGGCGGCCTGCGGGACGACGAGCCGGATCGGCTTGTCCGGATAGTCGGCCGCCGCGCCGGCCGCTGACGCGCCGACGAGCAGCAACGGCAGCAATAAACACGCGCGCATCTCCCCTCCCCGGCCGGACCCGTCGACTACGGCATAACACTTCGATCGGCCGATTGCAGCCCGTAGGTTGGGTCGAGCTCTTGCGAGACCCAACAATCCACCGCCGACATCGAGTCAAAGCGTTGGGTCTCGCCATAGCGCGTCGAAAGACGCGCGTAAACGCGCTTAAGGCTCGACCCAACCTACGATGTTGCGGCCCTTCAGGTGCGGCCCCGCGGGTGCTAGCCTCGCTCGAGCCGCCCGGCCCGATGCCGCCCAACGGGGAGGAAGCAACCATGAAAGAGCTGATCAAGCAGTATCTCGACAACGGGATTTCCCGCCGGCAGCTGATGAGCGGCCTGAGCGCGCTCGGGATGAGCAGCGTCGCGGTCAAGTCGGTGGCGCAGTCGCTGGAAACCTTCGGCCAGGGCGCCCCTCCCGCCGCGGCGATGCGCCAGATCAAGGGAACGGGCGGCGCGCTGTTCGTGCAGCAGCTCAAGGCGGCCGGCGTGCAGCACATCTTCTTCAATCCGTCGACCGGCGACTATCCGATCTTCGACGCGCTCGTCGACGAGCCCGGCATCCAGCTGATCAAGGGCATTCACGAAGGCGCCGTGGTCGCCATGGCCGACGGCTATGCGCGCGCTTCCGGCCGGACCGGCGTCGTGATCGTCGCCAATATCGGGCTCGCGAACGCCATGACCCAGATGGTCAACAGCTTCAAGGACCAGATTCCGATCATGGTCGCGGTCGCCTCGGTCGAGCAGGACGCGCTCGGCCGCGACCTGTTCCAGGAGCCCGAGCACAGCGAGGTGATGACGCAGCCGATCACCAAATGGTACTGGGCGGCGAAGACCACGGGCTCGATCCCGGAGACCGTGCGCCGCGGCATGAAGTTCGCGTCGACCTCGCCCTGCGGCCCGGTGTTCCTGTCCCTGCCGACCAACGTGCTGCGCGCGGAGGCGACCGCCGCCGTCTGGGACCAGGCCAAGTTCGACGTGCCGATGCGCATCCGGCCCGACCGGGACGATATCGCGAAGGCCGCGCGCATGCTCGTCGAGGCGAGGAATCCGCTGATGAGCGTCGGCGACGAGGCGACCTGGTGCCGCGCCGGCAAGGAGCTGGTCGAGCTCGCCGAGCTTCTCGGCCTGCCGGTCACCGGCCAGGCGGGCTCGCTCGGCTTCTGGTCGAAGCCGTTCCCGACCCGGCATCCGCTCTATATCGGCACGCAGCTGCCCGAGATGCGCTATCCCGGCAAGGCCGACGTGCTGGTCAATCTCGGCAACCGCTACGGCGAGCGGGCGGCGCCCGGGACGCAATTGATCTCGATCCGCCTCGATCCGACGAGCCTCGCCCGCGGCGCGCCGGTCGACCTCGGCATCGTCGCCGACATCAGGCTCGCCGCCGCCGACCTGATCGCGGCGATCCGCAGCCTGGCGACGGACGCGCGGCTCAAGGAGATCGCCGCCGAGCGCGCCGCGCGCACCCGCGCCTACAGCGCGGAGATGCGCGAGTTCCGCCAGAAGATCGCGCGCGAGAACGCCGACCGCACCCCGGTCAGCCTCGAGCGCATCGCGCTCGAGCTCGAAGCCGCGCTCGATAAGGACACCTGCTACGTCTGCGACGTCGATTCCGGCAAGACCATGGACCCGCTCCTCTCCTTCGGCGGCGACGACAAGCAATACATCGCCACCAGCCCGAACGTGCTGGGCTGGGGCATGGCGGCGGCGTTCGGCGTCAAGCTCGCCCGCCCGGATCTGCCGGTGGTCTCGGTGGTCGGCGACGGCAGCTTCTGCTTCAGCGGCCCGCAGCCGCTGTGGAGCATGGCGCGCTACAAGGCGCCGGTGATGACCGTGGACGCCAGTTCCAGACCGGCCGCGACATGACCTGCTATATCGGCAGCCCCGACATCGACTACGCCAAGGCGGCCGACGCCTTCGGGGTCGAAGGCGAGGCCGTCAAGGAGCCGGGCAATCTCAAGGACGCGATCGGCCGCGCCAAGCGCGCGGTCGCGGACGGGCGCCCGTACCTGCTCGACATCCACACCTATCGCGACGGCCTCGGCGCCGCCTCCACCTGGCACCCGCCCTACTCGATCGCGGACGCGCGGGCGCGCAAGGTCTAGGCCATGGCGCGCCTGTCATCGTTGCTTGGGGTCGCGGCCGCGCTCGCGGCGCTCGCCGCCAGCCCGTCGCGCGCACAGACCGCCTTGCCGCAGGGCGACGGCCGCGACCTCGTCGCGACCGCCTGCTCGCAATGCCACGCCTTGAACGTGATCACCGCCGGGCGCGACGGCCCGGTCGGATGGAAGCACCACGTCTACAACATGGTGCTGCGCGGCGCGCAGTTGACGCCGCGCGAGGCCGACACGGTCATTGCGTACCTGACCGCGAATTTCGGGCCGGGCGTCCCCGCCGCCGGCACGGTCACGCTGCCGAACGGACCGGGCCGGGAGCTGGTCGAGACGCGCTGCGCGGTCTGCCACACGCTCGAGCGGGTCACCATCGTCAAGCGCGAGAAGCGCGACTGGGAGGCGATCGTCGCGCGCATGTACGAGCGCTGGGGCGTGTCGGCGCCCGACGAGGCGCAGGCGATCTCCGCCTATCTCGTGGCGCAGTTCGGAAGGAATTGAAAACGCCGGCGGCGGCGCCTACCATCCGTCGAAACGAGAACGCGTCGCGCAGCGCACGGAGGAAAGGCGCCATGTTCCTCAGGAATTATTGGTACGTCGCGGCCTATGACCACGAGATCGGGCGGCAGCCGCTCGGCCGCACCATCCTCGGGCAACCGATCGTGTTCTACCGCTTGGAGGACGGCACGCCGGTCGCGCTCGAGGACCGCTGCGCGCACCGCCATCTGCCCCTCTCCATGGGCAAGCTCGTCGGCGACGCGCTGCAGTGCCATTACCACGGGCTGCGCTACGACAAGACCGGCGCCTGCGTGCGGATACCGGGGCAGGACATGATTCCGCGCTCGGCCCGCGTCAAGAGCTATCCGGTGGTCCAGCGGTATCATTGGCTGTGGATCTGGATGGGCGATCCGGCGCTCGCCGACCCCGGCAAGATCACCGATTTCCATTGGTTCGACGATCCGGGCTGGGGCGCCAAGGGCGAGTATCTGCACGTCAAGGGCAACTGGCAGCTGATCGTCGACAACCTTCTCGATCTCACCCATCTCGCCTTCGTGCACGACACCACGATCGGAAACTCGGCGCTGGTCGATCAGGCGCAGGTGAAGGTGCAGCGCGCGGGCGACACCGTCACCGTCACCCGCTGGATCGTCGACGCGCCGGCGCCGCCCACCTTCGTGAAGGCCGGCGGCTTCGCCGCCAACGTGGACCGCTGGCAGATCATCAATTTCACGCCGCCGGCGTTCCTGCGCCTCGACGTCGGCGCCACCCCGACCGGCACCGGGGCGCCGGAAGGGCGGCGCATCGGCGGCATCGGCATGTGGAATCTCAACGCCATCACGCCGGAAACCGAGACCACCAGCCATTACTTCTGGGGCCAGGCGCACGATTTCGACGTCGGCAATGCTAAGACGACCGACATGCTCATCGAGCAGATCAGGACCGCGTTCCTCGAGGACGTGGCGGTGTTCGAGGCGCAGCAGCGCAATCTGCTCCTGATGCCCGACCCGCCGCAGACCGACATCAACGCCGATGCCGGCGTGATCCAGGCGCGCCGCATCCTCGATCGGCTCCATCAGGAGGAGCAGGCGGCGGCGAAGATGGTCGCAGCGGAGTAGCACCTTCTCGTGTCCCGGCCGAAGCGAGTGCCCGAGTTTGCGAGCCTGCCACGTTCGTGCAGCGCGAGCGAGAGCCGGGACCCAGGCCGCCGCGACCGGTAGCCGCTCGATATTGCGCTTCGCGCTTCGTGCACCGGATCCCGGGTCTCATCACGGAATCCGTTTGATGAGTTCATGTGACTGTCGTCCCCGCGCAAGCGGGGACCTAGTATTCCAGAGGCGGTGCTGATCACGCCGAGGCGGCGATAGTTTCTCCTGATCGAGCGGCCGGTGGTTACTGGGTCCCCGCTTGCGCGGGGACGACAGCGAATGGTGCGGGAGCCAATCAACCGGATTTGATTATCACGCCAGATAATCCAGCAGCATGAACGCGTAGACCCGCGCGGCATCGGCCGTGCGCTCGACCGAGGCCATGTCGTAATCGGTGTGCGCGTATTGGTGCTCGCCGGCGCCGAAATTCGCCGTCGCGATGCCGACGTGGTTGAGATAGCCCTGGTCGAACGCGGATGGCGAGTAGTGGGTCTCGGCCGGCTTGCCCAGCATCGACTCGCTCGCCCGCAGCAGCGCCCGCACGATCGGGGATTCCGTCGTCACCAGCGATGGATACATGAACGCCCCGAGCCGCACGTCCACGCCGTAGCGCTTCCCGCTGACCGGATCCGCGAGCGCTTCGACCTCCTTGGCGATCCGCTCGATCTCGGCGAAGGCTTCGCTTGGATCCTCGCCCGGCAACAGGCGGCGATCGAGCGTGAGCTCGCAGCGCTCCTGCACGGTGTGGGTCGAGTCCGGAAAGCTGCGGATGTGGTTGACGGTCAGCGTCGGCCGGCCGAGCTGCGGATGGCTGCGATCGAGCTTCACCTTGCCGAGCAGCAGGCGAATGGCCTCGGTCGCGCCAGTGACGGCATTGACGCCGTCCGACGGCCGCGCCGAGTGACAGGGCGAGCCCTTGACCGTCACGAAGACGTCGATGCGGCCACGGTTGCCGAGCGTGATCGTGAGGCCGGTGCCGCCCAGCACCGCCATGTCGGCGCGCACCCCCGCGCCCTCGACCACGCTCCTGATGGCGTCGTGCTTGCCGGTTTCGCCCGACAGGCAGCAGACGAAGACGAGCCGGCCCGCGATCGCGACGCGGCTGGCGATCACGATTTCCATGGCGTGCAGCATCGCCGCGAGATTGGCCTTCTGCTCGCTCGCGCCCTTGCCCATCACGCATTCGCCGGGCAAACCGTAGGGCGCGCCGTCGACCACGTCGCCGTCGTAGGCATTGCGCATCGTGGCCGCCGGCTGATTCATGGCGTTGCCGATGAGCATCAGCGATTTGCCGCTCGCGCCGGCGCCGTAGGTCGCGATCAGATTGCCCATCGCGTCGTAGCGGATTTCCGCAAGGCCCATCGCGCGCAGACGCGGCTCGACCGCGGTCCTGATGAACTCCTTGAGCAGCGGCTCGTCCTCGAGCAGCTCGGTCTGCGGGCTCGGCACCTTGACGAGCTCGATCAGCAACTCCTTCGCGCGTTCGCGTGAGATCCGATCGTTGACGACCTGCTTGATGTCGGCTTCGTTCATCAGCGATTTCCCTACGTTACCTCGGCGCCGCCGTGGCCGAGGCGCCGCTTCACGCCCGGCCACAGCACCAGAAGGAGGCAGATCGCGAAGATCGTCGCGGACAACGGCCGCAGGATGAACACCGAGTAGTCGTGGTCGGAGATCATCAGCGCCTGGTGGAACGAGCCCTCGGCGAGCTTGCCGAGAATGAGGCCGATGACCAGGCTGATCAGCGGATAGCCGTGCCGCCGCAGGAAATGGCCGAGCAGGCCGAACAGGATGGCGACGAACACGTCCATCACGTTGCGCTCGTTGGCGTAGGCGCCGAACAGCGTGACGATCAGCAGCATCGGCGCCATCAGCTCGACGCGCACGATGGTGATCAGCGCGAACCACGGGATCATGACGAGATAGAGCACGGTCGCCATCAGCGCGCCGAGGAGGAGGCCCATGAAGAAGCCCCAGATCAACTCCGGGTTCGAGGTGAACAGCATCGGCCCCGGCCGCAGCCCCTGCAGCGTCACCGCCACCAGCAGGATGGCGGAGGTGGCTCCGCCCGGAATCCCGAGCGTGAGCGCGGGAATGAGACTGGTCGGAATGCAGGAATTGTTGGACGCTTCCGGCGCGATGACGCCTTCCGGCGCCCCCTTGCCGAACGCTTCCGGATGCTTCGAGGAGCGCTGCGCGACGCTGTAGGCGAGGAAGTTCGCCGCGGTGGCGCCGATCCCCGGAATCATCCCGAGGAAGGCGCCGACCGCCGTGCTCTGGATGAGCGTGAACGGATAGCGGAAGGTGTCCCAGAATCCGTCCCACAGCGATCCCTCGAGCCGCCCGGCCTTGGCGATGGTGCCGCCCTCGAGGATCATGGTGGTGAGCTCGGTGATCGCGAACAGCCCGACCATGACCGGCACGAAGCTGATGCCATCGAGCAAATAGACGAAGCCGAAGGTGTAGCGCTCCGTTCCCAGGATCGAGTCGATGCCGATCAGGCTGATCGCGATGCCGAGCGCGCCCATCGCCAGGCCCTTGACGGTCGAGCCGAGCGCGGCGACCGCGACGACGGTAAGACCGAGGACGGCGAGCGCGAAATACTCCGCCGGGCTGAACGCGAGCGCCGCCTTCGCCACCGGCCCGGAGGCGAACATCAGGATCAGCACGCCGACGATCGCCGCCGCCATCGAGGCGCCGGCCGACAATCCCATCGCCACCTTGGCCTTGCCCTGCTGCGCCATCGGATAGCCGTCATAGGCGGTGGCCGCGGACGAGGCCTCGCCCGGGATGTTGAGCAGGATCGAGGTGACCGAGCCGCCGAAGGCCGCGCCGACCGAGATCGATGCCAGCATGAGCAGCGCCGAGAGCGGGTCCATCGAGAACGTGAATGGGATCAGGATCGCCATCGCCACCGGGCCGCCGAGGCCGGGCAGCACCCCGACCCACAGCCCGATCACGGTGCCTGCCACCATGAACAGAAACTGCTTGAGCTGAAGCGCCGCGGTCAGGCCGATGACGAGGTGATCGAGCATGCTCAGCTCGGGCGCAGAGCCAATCGGTCGACGAGCCACTCTCCGACGAGGCCGTGCGGAAGATCGACGTTCAGGAGATAGGGCGCGATGAGCGCGAGCACCGCGACCGTCACCACCGCGGTGATCAGGAGCTGCCGGCGATGCCGATAGCCCATCAGCACCGGCATGAGCAGCATGGCGGCGAGCGAGGCGACGATGAATCCGAACAGCCAGAACAGGAGGCCGAACACCGGCGCGGACAGGAGCGCGGTGGCGTAGCGCGGCCAATCGGCCTTGTCGGCCGGATCGTTCTCGCCGAGCGCCGAGCCGGCATCGACGGCGCGCCGTTGTACCTGCTCGACGGCGACGAGGACCGTGAGAACGATGCCGGCGCTGCCGACGACGAGCGGAAACAGCCGGGCGTCGAAGGGCGTGTCGTAGGAGAACGCCACGATGCCGAGGAAAAACAGGAGCAGCATCGCGATCAGAGCGAATTCCTCGCGCCAGTAGCTCCCGATCCGTCGGTAGTGCCCGCTCAACCCAACAGCTCCTTGTATTTCTCGATCACCTCGGCCTGCTGCTTGACCAGGGTCTCGATCTGCGCGCGGGTCAAGAGCTTGAGGTATTCGCCCGCCTTCTGCATCTGCTCCCACAGCATCTTGTCCTCGAACGCCTTGGCGAAAGCGTTCGACAACAGCGCGATCCGGTCGTCCGGCACCTTCGGCGTCGCCATCGCGTACCAGAGCTGATCGATCGGCGTGACGTCGAAGCCCTGTTCCTTGAGCGTCGGCACGTCCGGCAGCGCCTTCTCGCGCTCCGCCCCGGTGACGCCGAGGAAATGCAGGCTCTCGCGCATGCGCGAGCCCGATCCCGGCCCGCTGATCGCCGCGTCGACGTGGCCGCCCATGACCGCCGGATAGGCCTTGCCCGAGCCCTCGAAATGCACGATGCCGAACGGCAGGTTCAACTCCTTCTGCAACGCGGCGAGCTGGATGTGGCTCGACCCCGAGCGCCCGATGCTGGCGACCACTACCCGGCGCTTCCTGCATTCGTCGACGAACTGCCGGAAGGTGCGGATCGGCGAATCCTTGCTCACGCAGAGTTGCCAGCTGACCACGCTCCAGCCGTAGATCGGAATGAACTCGCTCGCCTTGTAGCCGGCGCGCCCGATGATCTCGTCGATGGCGCCGCCCGGCGCTGATTCCGTCATCATCAGGTAGCCGTCGGGCCGCGCGGTGAAGAGCTTGGTGCGCGCCACGCGTCCGCCCGCCCCCAGCACATATTCGAGGCTGGTCTTCACGCCGTTCCTCTCGAGGTAGGGTTGGATGATGCGCGCGGTGGTGTCGATCGAGCCGCCGGGCGCCTGATAGATGATCCAGTTGACGTCACGGGCCGGAAACTTCTCCTGTCCCCGTGCCGCGGAGCCGAGCACGCTCCCGGCGGCGAGGCCGAGCGCGGCCTTGCCCGCGTTCGTGAGGACGATGCGGCGGTCGATTCCCGATTTGCTCTCCATCGCCTGCTCCTTCAGCTCGCGCCAGCTCGGATGGGGCGCGGCGCAATCCGGGCCGTCGGGCGGGGCCCCTGGATCGCGCTTCGCCCCGAGAGGCTACGCCATTTGCTCAATGCGCCGTCGGCAACCAAATCCCCAGGCCCTTTTCGAGCGCATGCCGATACAAGAAGTGTGCCAGCGCCACGTCCTGCGACACAAGCCCGGTGGTGTGGACGAGGATGCGTTCATCGTCGCGCTCACGGCCCATTTTCGTGCCAGCGACGAGCTCGTGGATCTCGGCGTGAAGCCGATCGCGCGAGAACAGGCCGCCTTCGACCATGCGCTTGAACTCGCGCTGCAGCAGGTTGAATTCCCAGCTGTCGATGACGACCTTGTCCATCTTCGACCAGCCGGCGGGATCGAGCTCGCGGCGCGCCAGCGAGATGAAGGTGCAGCCGGGCTTGAGCCAGGGCTCGCGGCTGACCACCTCGCCCGAGGTGGTGCCGCCGACCGCGATGTCGGCGCCGCGCACGACCGCCTCGATCGAATCCATCGGCACGACCGGAATCCCGAGCTCGTTCGACCATTTCTCGGCGAACGCCGCCCGCGTCTCCGGCCGGCGCGAGGTGCAGCGGATTTCCTCGAACCGGTACATGGCGGCGAGGCAACGCAGCGAGTTGGTGCCCATGGTGCCGATGCCGACCAGCCCGAGGATTTTCGGATTTTTGGGGCCGACCCACTTGCAGGCGATGGTGGCGGCCGCCGTGCTGCGGATGGCGTAGCTCCAGTGCTCGTCGACGATGGCGATCGGCTCGCCGCATCGGGGATCGGACAACACGATATAGCGCGTGCAGCCGAGGCCGCCGACGGTGTTGCGCACGCCGTCGTCGAAATAGTTGTAGAGCCGCACGCCGGTCGCCGGGAGGTCTTGCAGGAACACCGACTTCACGTGCCAGTGGTTGTGAAAACCGTCCGCCACATCGAGCTTGAAGCTCGGCGGGCTCGACAGCACCACGCTGCCGCGGGCATGCATCAGATAGACCTGCTCGCAGACGGCGAGCGCATCCTCAACGCTCAGCAAGCCGAGCGTGTCCTGGTAGGGGACGAACAGGACGCCTTTTTTCTCGGTCATGCGAAATCCGGCTGGTCGGCGCTGGGGCCTCTCACTCGTCCACCACGAAATCGAAATGCCGGCCGGACGGCGCGTAGATTTCGAAAATCTCGAGCACGCCCGCGCCGAGATTGGCGAGGGCATGCTTCATCCCGGCGGGAATGTAGACCACGTCGTTCTCGCGGACGCGGTAGGCCTTGCCTTCGACCGTGAGCATCCCCTCCCCGCGCTTGACGATGTAGACGTTGTCGGCGTTGCTGTGATGATGCAGCTTGCCGCGCGGCCCGCCCGCAACGAGCCGGTTGAGATGGACGTCGAGCTTTTCGGTGCCGAGGCTCGGATTGACCAGCTTGATCTGCTCGCCCCGCCCCGGCTCCATCGGGCTCGTTGGACATTCATCCAGGTTCATGATCTTGAACACGCGCTGCTCCCCAGCCGTCCTTGCCGCCGCGCGGGTCCGCGGGCAATATCGTCCGACCGTAATTGGCCGCCCGCAGGGACTCAAGCGCGGGCGGCGGCGGAAAGGGTTTTCAGCATGAGCCGCGCCGCCGCGATCGCCCGCGCCCACGCCTATTTCGACGGCGGCGCATTCCTTGCCGACCTGCGGCGGCGGGTGGCGATCCCGAGCACCAGCCAGGAGCCGCAACGCGCCGGCGCGCTGCGCCGCTATCTCGACGAGGAGATGGTGCCGAGCCTCGCCCCGCTCGGCTTCACCTCGCGCGTTCTCGACAACCCGCTCGGGCCGCCGTTCCTGGTCGCGGAACGCGGCGAAGATGCGGCCTTGCTCACGGTCCTGCTCTACGGACACGGCGACACCGTCCGCGGGCTCGACGATCAGTGGCGAGCGGGCCTGTCGCCCTGGACGCTCACCGTCGAGGGCAATCGCTGGTACGGCCGCGGCAGCGCGGACAACAAGGGACAGCACAGCGTCAATATCGCGGCGCTCGCGGCGGTGCTCGCCGAGCGCGGACGGCTCGGCTTCAACGTCAAGATTCTGATCGAGATGGGCGAGGAAGTCGGCTCCGCCGGATTGCGCGAGCTGTGCGCCAAGCACGGGCAAGAACTCCTCAAGGCGGATCTGCTGATCGCCTCGGACGGGCCGCGCATCGCGCCGGAGCAGGCGACCATCTTTCTCGGCGCGCGCGGCGGCCACCCGATCGACCTGACTATCGATCTGCGCGAGGGCGCGCACCATTCCGGCAATTGGGGCGGCCTCCTCGCCAATCCGGGAATCATCCTGGCGCATGCGCTGGCCTGCATCACCGACGCCCGCGGGACCATAAAGGTGCCGGAATGGCGGCCGCCGCTGCCGCAGTCAGTGCGGCGGCTGCTCGCCGGCGCCGAGGTCGACGGCGGCGGCAATGGTCCCACCGTCGACCGCGATTGGGGCGAGAGCGAGCTCACGCCGGCCGAGCGCGTCTTCGGCTGGAACAGCTTCGAGGTTCTCGCCTTCACTACCGGCACGCCGGACCAGCCGGTCAACGCCATTCCCGGCGCGGCGCGCGCGCACTGCCAGCTGCGCTACGTGGTCGGCACCGACGTCGACGACATCATCCCGGCGCTGCGCCGGCATCTCGACCGCCACGGCTTTACGAAAGTCGAGGTGCGCCGCGGCGGCGGCGGATTCTTTGCGGCGAGCCGGCTCGATCCCGACGATCCCTGGGTCGGCTTCACCGCGCGCTCGATCGAGCGCACCACCGGACGCAAGCCGACCATTCTGCCGAACTTCGGAGGATCGCTGCCCAACGACTGCTTCGCCGATGTGCTGGGGCTGCGCACGATCTGGCTGCCGCACTCCTATGCCGGCTGCTCGCAGCACGCCCCCGACGAGCATCTGCTGGCGCCGATCGCGCGCGAAGGGCTCGGCGCGATGGCCGGACTGTTCTGGGACCTTGGCGAACCCGGCACGCCGCGCGCGGCTGGCGCGACCCGTTCCTGAAACGGCGCGCGCGCCTGCACGCCGATAGCGGCGAGGTAGATTGCAGCCCGGCCGCGCTCAGGCGGCGCTTTGGCTGATTGCCGATTTCGCCACCGCCGGATCGCGCAGCCCGAGAATACGCCGCGCGTTGGCGTAGAACAGCTTCTCCTGTTCCGCTTTCGACAACTTGAGCTCGTCCAACAGCTTCAGCGCCGTCGCCGGATCCCAGCAGGGATAATCGGTGCCGTACATCACGTGATCGATGCCGTAATAATCGATCGCGAATTTCATTCCCGCGGCATGGGGAGAGACGGTGTCGGTGTACATGCGCCGGAGATACTCGCTCGCCGGCCGCGGCAGCCGCGCCTTCCCCGAATTCTTGTCCATGCGGCCGGA
>WNFF01003848.1_pt1 | contig 12280 bp, 10 predicted proteins | sample 5400441 | NCBI WGS metagenome assembly WNFF01 (sample SAMN13153345, study PRJNA577476) | soil metagenome | isolation source: 120 cm saprolite under Douglas fir tree site 2 hole 3 replicate 1 | place: USA:California | collected 2015-04-18
GCCTCGAAGAGCTCAAAAAGGGCAATGCCTCGGCGGAGCGTTTCGGCGCGACCAAGCTCGTCAGCCGCGACCAGCCGCAGGATCTGGGTCCCGACGCGCTCTCGAGGATCTTTGGGGCGGACGCCTCCAAGCTGCCGGCCTACGCGGGCGTGGAATCGAACAACGGCTACGTGATCTATAGGATCACGCGCGTCGTGGACGTTCAGCCGGACGAGACGCGGGCGCGCAGCGTCCAGAGCGAGCTGGGGCGCGCGGGCGGGATGCAGGAATTCAAGTCCTTCTTGGACGGCCTGCGTGCCGACGCGAAGGTGGAGATCAACAAGGCGGCGCTGGAAAAGAAACAGCAGTAAGAAAACTACTCGGACGCTCCGGAAGCGGGTAGGGCGCCCACCACGGTATTGAATCCGCCGTCCACGTAGGTGATCTCGCCGGTCACCCCGGCCGCCAGGTCGGACAGCAGAAACGCCGCTACGTTGCCCACGTCCTCCGTCGTGACGTTTCGCCGCATCGGAGAATTCTCCTCGACGTACTTGAGGATCTTGCTGAATCCCGCTATCCCGCTCGCCGCGAGAGTCTTGATCGGGCCGGCCGAGACCGCGTTGACGCGAATGCCTCTCGGTCCGAGGCTCGCGGCCAGATAGCGCACGCCGGCCTCGAGGCTCGCCTTGGCGAGTCCCATGGTGTTGTAGCCCGGAACCACCCGATTCGCTCCGAGGTAAGTCAGGGTGACCAGGGCCGCAGGGCGTCCCTGCATAAGCGGAAGCGCTCCCTTGGCGAGAGCCGCAAAGCTGTAGCTGCTCACGTCGTGCGCGATGCGGAATGCCTCCCGCGACAAGCCTTCGAGGAAATCGCCCGTGATCGCCTCGCGCGGCGCAAAGGCGATCGCGTGCACCAGGCCGTCGAGCGCGTTCCATTTCTTGCCCAGCTCCGAGAAGAGCGCGGCGATCTCGGCGTCGCTCGCGACGTCGCAGGGGAACACCAGCGTGCTTCCGAATTCTCCGGCCATCCCCGTGACGCGGTCCTTGAAGCGCTCGTTCTGGTAGGTGAACGCGAGCTCCGCGCCCTCGCGCCGCGCGGCCTTGGCGACGCCGTAGGCGATCGACCGATTGGAGAGCAGGCCCGTGATCAGGACGCGTTTTCCCGCGAGGAAACCCATCTTGTTTCCGCCTTTTAGTCCGAGATCGCGGGATTGTAGCGGATTCGGGTGAAATCAAATCATGAAACTCGGCTATTGAAACCATAGCCTGTTGAAAACAGAGATGCTAGATTACGCCCCATTCCTTTGCGGGCTCGTGTCGATGAACGGTAGATCACCCTGGTTCGGAGCAGCGCTGGTGCTCTCCGCCGTGGTCCTGTCCGCCGTCTCCCACGCCGCGGACATGAGCAAGACGCTCCGCGTCACCTTCCAGGTCGCCGAAACCGGCTTCGACCCGACCCGGACATCGGACTACTACTCGGGCATGGTCATCGAAGCCATATTCGATAGGCTGCTGACTTACGACTATCTGGCGCGTCCCTCGAAACTCGTGCCGCTGGCGGCCGAGTCGCTGCCGCAGATCACCGACAACGGCAAAACCTACACGTTCAGGATCAAGAAGGGTATCTACTTCACTCCCGATCCGGCGTTCAAAGGCAAGAGGCGGGAGCTCACGGCGGAGGACTACGCCTATTCGATCAAGCGTTTTTTCGATCCCAGGAACCGGTCGCCCTACGCGTTCCTGTTCGAGGGAAAGATCGTCGGCCTCGACGAGCTCGGCGCCCAGGCCAAGAAGGCGGGCCGGTTCGACTACGACGCGAAAGTGGCGGGGCTCGAGGTGCCGGACCGGTATACGCTGCGCATTCGCCTCAAGGAAATCGACTATGGCCTTTCGCACATCCTCGCGTTCGATCTCAGCGGCGCCGTGGCGCGGGAGGTGGTCGAGTTCTATGGCGAGGACACCAACGCCCACCCGGTCGGTTCCGGCCCTTATCGGTTGAAGCACTACGCGCGTTCCTCGAAGATCGTTCTGGAGGCGAACCCCGGCTACCGCGTCAAAGTCTGGGATTTCCAGCCGGGCGACGACCCGCTCGACAGGGAAATCGCGGCGCAGATGAAAGGCAAGAGGTTGCCTGCGATCGGCAACGTCGAAATCAGCATCATGGAGGAAACGCAGAGCCGGTGGCTCGCCTTCGAAAGCGGCGAGACCGATCTCGAGTACCAGTTGTGGGACGTCGCGACGACCTTCATGACCGCGGACGGCAAGCTAAAGCCCGCGTTCCTCAAACGGGGAATCAAGCTCAACCGCACCGTCGATCCGGAAATCACCTACACTTATTTCAACATGCTGGAAAAAATAGGCGATCAGCCGAATCCGGTCGGCGGATACAGCCTGGAGAGGATCGCCTTGCGCCGCGCAATCGCCATGGCGTACAAGACCGGCGAGCGGATCAGGATCCTGCGCAAGGGACAGGCGGTCCGCGCCGAGCACCCGATCCCGCCCGGCATCGCCGGCTACGATCCGAGCTACAAGAACAGCATCCCGTACGATCCCAGGATCGCCAACGCCCTGCTCGATAGGTTCGGCTACAAGAAAGGCACCGACGGCTACCGCACGATGCCGGACGGAAAACCGCTGGTGATCCGTTTCTCGTCTACGGAGCGCGACCGCCCGTACGACGAGCTGATGAAACGCTCGCTCGATTCGATCGCGATCCGCCTGGAAATCCACAAGGACCGCTTCCCTGAGCTGCTCAAGCTGGAGAGGCGCTGCCGCATCATGATGCGCAACGCGGCCTGGATCGCCGACTACCCCGATGGCGACAACTTCATGCAATTGCTCTACGGCCCGAACACCCAGCAGAGCAACAATGCGTGCTACCAGTCGCCCGAGTTCGACAGGCTCTACGAGAAATCCAAGACGCTGCCCGACGGTCCCGAGCGCAACAAGCTCTACTGGGCGATGGGCCGCAAGATGGAAGCGGATACGGCCTGGATCATGAACGACAGTCGCGTTCGCAACATGCTGATGCAGCCGCGGGTGATCGGCTACAAGAGGCACCCGGCCCTGCATCAGGAATGGATGTACCTCGACCTCGACTCCAGCGCCGGCAAGTAATGGGAAGCAAGCCCAATTTGACCCGCTTGGCTCGCACGCTCTCGCTCGCCGCGTTCGCGGCGCCTGTCTGGGCGGCCCCGCATCCGCAGATTCCCATATGGGACGCAACGGCCATCGAGAAGGCGTGCGGCCGGACTTTGTCGAACGCCCGGGCACAGATCGCCGTGCTTGAGAAGCCGTCCCCTTCGCAAGCGCCCGAGCGCGTGTTCCGTCCCTGGGACCGCCTGCAGATCCTGATCGAGGACACGCAGGGGCCCGTCGACGTGCTCACCAACATGTCGCCCGACTCCGCGACGCGCGCTGCGGGCGAGGCCTGTCTGCTCAGGATAAGCGAGTTCAGCACGGAGATGTTCCAGAACGAGAAGATCTACGCGCGGTTTCAACGCGCCGCTCCCGCCGACGCTATCGACCGCAAGCTCAAGCAGGACGTGGTGGAGGCGTTCGAGGATACCGGCGTGGCCTTGCCGCCGGAGAAGCGCGCCCGCATGAAGGCGGTTCTGCAGCGGTTGGAGGAGGTTCGCCAGGCATTCGCGCGCAATGTCAGGGACAACAACACGCGTCTCGCTTTTTCACCGGAAGAAGTCAAGGGCCTGCCGGCGTCCTACTTGGAGAGCGCGCGGCGGGACGACAAGGGCAATTATCTGCTCGGGTTCGAGTATCCGGAGTACGAGCCCTTCATGGCCAACGCGGAAAACGAGGACGCGCGGCGCCGCTATTACATCGCTTTCAGCAACCGGGGCACGCCCCGGAACCTGGAGCTGCTCGGCGAGACGACGCGTTTGCGCCGCGAGATAGCGGGCTTGTACGGGCTGCCGAGCTACGCGCATTTCGCCACGCGCCGGCAAATGGTCGGGAAGCCGGAGACTGTCCACCGATTTCTGAATGAGGTCAGGGACAGGGTTCGGGAACTCGAGCGCAAGGAAATCGGCGAATTGCGTGCATTGAAGGCCGAGCGCCTGGGCAAGAGCGTCGAGGAGGTGACGTTCAACCGCTGGGACGTTCCCTACTATCAGGAACAGCTCAAGCGCGCGCGCTACAACGTCGATCAGGAGGCTTTGCGTGCCTATTTCCCGACCGATGCGAGCGTTGCTTGGGTGTTCGCGATTTCCGGCGAGATCTACGGCGTCAAGTTCGTTCCGGCGAAGGCGCCGCTCTGGCACCCCTCGGTCCGTTACTACGACGTGATCGACGGCGGGACCGGCGCGTTCCTGAGCGGGATCTACCTCGATATGTTTCCGCGCGAGGGCAAGTACGGCCACGCCGCGGCTTTCGGCGTCCGCAGCGCGAGCCTCTCCGCCCGGCGCGCGCCACTCAGCGTGCTGGTCGCGAACTTCAATCCCAAGGGCCTCGACAGCCGCGAGCTGGAGACGCTGCTGCACGAGTTCGGCCATATCCTGCACGGAGTCCTGTCGCGGACGCGCTATGCCAGCCACGGCGGCACCAATGTCGAGCGCGATTTTGTGGAAGCGCCGTCGCAGATGTACGAAGAGTGGGGACGCAAGGAGCCGTTGCGGCTGGTGCGCAGGTATTGCAGCGGGTGTCCTGAGGTCGATGACGCGCTGGTCAAGCGGCTCCGCGCCGCGCACTCGTTCGGGCAGGGTATCCGGTACGGGCGGCAGCATCTGTATGCGTCGTACGACATGGCGCTTTTCGGCGAGCGCGAGATCGATCCGATGCAGGAGTGGATCCGAATGGAAAGCGAAACGCCGGCGGGCCATGTTCCCGATACCCAATTTCCGGGAACGTTCGGGCATATCGTCGGCGGTTACGGCGCCGGCTACTACGGCTATATGTGGTCGGAGGTTCTGGCGCTCGACATGTTGTCCGCATATGGGAGGAACCTGATGAATCCCGCCGTCGGCCGGCGCTTCCGCGAGCTGATTCTCTCCAGGGGCAGTGAAAGGCCCGCCGCGCAAATCGTGCGCGAGTTTCTCGGCCGCGATCCGTCTCCCAAGGCTTTTTTCGAAGAGATCACCGGACAGCGAGGCGATTAAGCGGCACCTCCCCCCATGTTCGCCTACGTCGTCCGCCGTCTCTGGCAAACCATCCCGACCCTGCTCGGGGTCGTGCTGCTGGTCTTTTTTCTCTTCACCTGGGTCGGCGGCGATCCAGCCTACCTGCTGGCCGGGAAAATCTCCAACCCGGAGCAGATCGAGAACATACGCCGCCAACTGGGGGTCGATCGACCGTATTACGTCCAGCTGTGGATCTTCATCCAGCAGGTCGCGACCGGCGATTTCGGCGAAAGCTGGGCGACCAACGAGAAAGTATCGGCGATCTTCGCCACCCGGCTCGGCCCTTCGCTGACGGTGCTCGTGCCGCTCCTGGTGATCGACACCCTGCTCGCCATCGCCGCGGCAATGCTGGTCGCCTACGTGCGCGGATCGCTGACCGACCGCATGGTCATGATCGGCTGCACGGTCGGCCAGTCGATCAGCATCCTCGTCTACATCATCGTGTTCCAGTACGTGCTCGCGTACCAGCTCGGCTGGTTTCCGGTCCAGGGCTGGGGCAGCGGCTTTGCCGAGAATCTGCTCAAGTACAGCCTGCTGCCGATCATCGTCGGGGTGATCGTATCGCTCGCCCCCGATACGCGCCTCTACCGCAGCTTCTTTCTCGACGAGATCAATCAGGACTATGTCCGCACGGCGCGGGCGAAGGGAATGAGCGAGACGCGCGTGATGTGGGTGCACGTGCTGCGCAACGCTTCGATTCCGATCATCACCAACGTGATGATCCAGCTGCCGGGGCTGCTCGCGGGCGCGTTTCTGATCGAGCGCTTCTTCTCGATTCCCGGCGTCGGCCGCGAGGTGATCCTGGCGGTGGAGCGAAGCGATTTTCCGGTGATCAAGGCGGTGACCATTTACGTCGCGATCGCCACGATGATCATCAACCTGATCGCCGATCTGCTGTATCGGGCGGTCGATCCGCGGGTGCAGCTCAAATGACGCAGGCCGCCGCGATCGCCATCGGCGCGCAACGCGCCGAATCCCCCGGGCTGTGGACCCTCGCCTGGCGCCGCTTCTGCCGCGACCGCGTGGGGCTCGCCTCGTTCCTGATAGTCGTGTTTTTCTTCGGTCTTATGGGGGCATCGGGCCTGCATCTGGTCGCGGCCGATTGGTCGAAGGAAGTCGGCGACAACTATGCGCCGCCGACCTTCATGGGGCCGGCGGTCCCCGATCGCAGCCTGGCGGCCGCGCGGGATTCCTCCCGCGGCGAGAGCACGGAGGTGTCGAACCCTTTCGACCCCCTGGCGGGGGTGCTCGCCGAGATCAGGGCCGAATCCGGCGCCGCGTCGATCGCGGAAGCCACCGCGCCCACGCTCGTCTTCGGCGCGGACAAATGGGGCCGCGACGTCCTGAAGAAAACGATCAAGGGAACGGAGACGTCGATGTTCGTGGGGCTGGTCGCCGCGCTTCTCGCCGCATTCCTCGCCACTGTCTTCGGCGCGCTGGCCGGCTATTACGGAGGCTGGATCGACGATTTCTTCAACTGGTTCTACAGCGTCTTCACCTCGATACCCTACCTGCTGCTGATTCTGGCGATCGCCGCGGTGCTGAACCAGAAGGGGACGCTGACCGTGATCCTGATCCTGGGCCTCACCGGCTGGACCGGGATCTTTCGCCTCGTCCGCGCGGAGTACCTCAAGCACAAGGTGCGCGAATACATTCAGGCTGCCGACGCGATCGGCGCCTCGCATGCGCGCCGCATGTTCGTGCACATCTTTCCGAACGTGAGCCACGTCATATTGGTGCAGCTGTCCCTGCACGTCGTTCTCTTCATCAAGTCGGAGGTCGTGCTGAGCTTTCTCGGGTTCGGCGTCGGCGTCGACACCGTTTCCTGGGGCAGCATGCTCAACGAGGCCCAGAGCGAGCTGATCCTGGGTTACTGGTGGCAGCTCGTTGCCGCGACCATTGCCATGGCGCTGCTCGTCACGGGATTCAGCCTGTTCACCGATGCCCTGCGCGATGCGCTCGACCCGAAGCTCAAATGACCTCCGTGAATAGCGCCGACGTCCTGATCGGCATCCGCGACCTGAGGGTGGATTTTCGCCTTGACAGGACGACCACGTCCCAGGCGGTCAAGGGCATCAGCTTCGACATACCGGTGAACAGCACCGTCGCGCTCGTCGGGGAATCCGGCAGCGGCAAATCGGTGACGGCGCTGGCGATCCTGGGCCTGCTTCCCAAGGAGAACTCGACCGTGCCTGCGGGCAGCCGCATCCTGTACGGAGGCCGCAATCTTCTCGCGCTCGCACCCGGAGAATTGCAGAAATTGCGGGGGGCGGATATTTCGATGATCTTCCAGGAGCCGATGAGCTCGCTGAACCCGGTGTTCACGGTAGGCTTCCAGCTCACCGAGGTCCTGACCAAGCACCTCGGAATGACGGGCAGGCAGGCGCGGGTGCGCGCCCTCGAGCTCCTGCGCGAAGTCGGCATTCCCGAGCCGGAGACGAAGATCGACGCCTATCCGTTCCAGCTGTCGGGCGGCCAGCAGCAGCGCGTGATGATCGCGATAGCGATCGCATGCGAGCCGAAGCTGCTGATCGCGGACGAGCCGACGACCGCGCTCGACGTGACCATCCAGAAGCAGATCCTGGAGCTGATCGCCGCGCTGCAGAAGCGGCTGCGCATGTCGGTGCTGTTCATCACCCACGATCTCGCGCTGGTGGGCGAGATCGCCGACTACGTGGTGGTGATGCGCGAGGGCGAGATCAAGGAGCAGGGAAGGGTGGAGCAGATATTCGAGGCGCCGCAGGACCCCTACACGCGGGCGCTGCTGCTTTGCCGGCCGCAGCTCACGCGGCGTCCCCGGAGGCTGCCGGTGATCGACGATTTCCTGAAGCCCGGACCGCCGCTCGCCGGGAGAGCTCTGGAAGAACGCACTCGCGGGCTGCGCGGCGACGAAGACATCATTCTCGAGGTGCGCCACCTGGGCAAGAGCTTCTATTCGCGCGAGGGCTTGTTCGGAAAGAGGGAGTTCAAGGCGGTCAAAGACGTGTCTTTCAAGGTCGCCCGCGGAAAAACGCTGGGCATCGTCGGCGAATCGGGTTCGGGCAAGACGACGGTCGCGCTGACGCTGCTGCGCCTGCGCGGGGAATCGAGCGGCGAGGTCTTGTTCGACGGCAAGGACCTGCTGGCCATCCCGCAGAAAGAGATGATGCTGTACAAGCGCCGCATCCAGATCGTCTTCCAGAATCCCTATGCTTCGCTCAATCCGCGCTTCACCATCGGCCAGCTCCTGATGGAGCCCTTGCAGGTGCACCGCATAGGCTCGAGCGAGAGCGAGCGCCGCGACAGGGTCTACAAGCTGCTCGAAGAGGTGGGGCTCCCCGAGGTTTCGTTCTTCAAGTACCCGCATGAGTTCTCGGGCGGCCAGAGACAGCGGATCGCCATCGCCCGCTGTCTCACCATGAAGCCGGAGGTTCTCATCTGCGACGAGGCGGTATCGGCGCTCGACGTATCGGTCCAGGCACAGGTCCTGAACTTGCTGCAGGATCTGCAGGACGAGTACCACATGAGCTATATCTTCATTTCGCACGACCTGGCGGTGGTCAAATACATGGCCGATCAGGTGATGGTCATGAACGAAGGCGAGGTCGTCGAGGTCGCCAATTCGGACGACATCTATCGGAACCCGCAGCACCCCTACACGAAGAAGCTGCTGTCCTCGATTCCCCAGGGCTGGCGCCGCAGATCGCCCGGCCCTTGACTCGAGGACGTTTAGAGAGGCAGGCCATGCGCTCGAACGGTCTCATCGCCGCAATCTGCGGTCTGACGGCAGCGCTCTGTTCGCCCGCGTTCGGGCAGGGCGTTCCGGCCGACGACCCCGTCAGGGTGCTGGTCGGGAGGCTCGATCTGGAGAGGTACAAGGCCACGATCAGAGGCCTGGCCGAATTCGGCGACCGGCGACAGGGGACGGATCGCAATCGCGCGGCCGTCGACTGGATCGAACGCCAGCTGAAGAGCTACGGCTGCAGCACCGCCCGCATCAAGTACGAGCACAACGCGCCGGAGCCGCAATTTCGACTGCGGAGCCGCGCACCGATTCCCGTGGCGAGCGGGGAAATGCGCCCCGGCTCCGGAGGCGCGCGAATCCGCGGCATTGCGGTGCCCACGGGCGTGAACGAAGATCCTGAAGCGCAACCCGATCGGAAGCTTCGCGAGCTCAACTCGCAGCCGGCCGCTCCCGGCGCGCGCGCACAGGTGGTTTGCACGAAAATCGGCTCGACCCGGCCCGGCGAGATGTACATCGTCGGCGCCCACATGGACGGAATAGGCTGGGGTGAGGCCGCCGATGACAACGCTTCGGGAACGGCGCTGGTCATGGAGCTCGCGCGCGTGTTGAACAGTCCCGATGTGCGCACGGAGCGATCGATCCGGTTCGCGCTCTGGAACAACGAGGAAACGGGTCTCGACGGCGCGCGCGCCTACGTTGCGCAGCGAGCGGCGCTCCAGGGGATAGAGGATCCGCCGGGATCAGGCCGGTATCCCGAACCGAGGTGGCTCGGCATGGTCCAGCACGACATGGTGCTGTTCGACCACGGCATGCCTCGGGCGGACGGCACGCTCAGCGCGGAGCAGCGGCCCGAGGCGGACGTCAATATCGAATATCAGTCCACCTCGAAGCTCGCGGACCAGGCCATGAAGCTGGCGTTCTTTTTTCGCGACGCCAACGAGAAATACGCCACCGATTATTCGGCCGCGGTGGGCCACCACATGACCAATACCGACTCCACGCCCTTCATGGATTTCGCTCCGGCGATCACCCTTCGCGAAAACGAACGGGGAATGCAGATCGGAGCCGGGTGGAATCCCCATTGGCACCAGCCGACGGACCGCTACTCCACGTACTCCGACAAGGACTTTCGCCTCGGGCTGAACGCGGCGCAGACCACGCTGGCGGCGATCGCCCAGCTGGCGGGCGCGGCGCTGAAGAGATGACGGTTGGAACCGTTCGAAAAAAGGAGGAGATCATGATCGATCGTCGGACTTTCATGTCGTTGCTCGCGACCGCCGCGGTCGCGCCGCGCTCGTCGTTTGCTCAAGGGACTCCGGGCAGGGCCGCGCTCTATTCGAGCGTCGGTCCGGTGGTCACACACTACGACGTGGACGTCGAAGGCGCGGCGCTGACCAAGCGCGCCTCGGTGACGCTCCCTGCCAACGTGCAGTACGCCTGGCCCCACGCCTCCCGGCGGTTTCTCTACGTGGCCTCCTCGAGCAGCGCGCCCGGCACGGGGCCGGCGGGCACGGATCACCACGTGAGCGCGTTTCGAATCGATCCGGATTCGGGAGCCCTCGCGCCGCACGGCAAGCCGATACGGCTGCCGACGCGCCCGATCCATATCACGACCGACATCCCGTCGCGGCACGCGCTGGTCGCGTTCAACAATCCGAGCGCGCTGCGGGTCTACAGGATCAATGGCGATGCGACCCTGGGCGAGGAAGTGCAGCAGCGCGGTCCGGTCGACGCCGGGATCTACGGCCACCAGGCGCGGGTAACGGCGAACAACCGGCTGGCGATCCTCGTCGCTCGCGGAAACGATCCGGCCGGCGGCAAGCCCGAGGACCCGGGTGCGCTGAAAGTGTTCAATTTCAAAGACGGCCTGCTGACGAACGGAGTCTCGATCGCGCCCAACGGCGGCTATGGCTTCGGGCCGCGGCATCTCGATCTCCATCCGACGCAGCCATGGGTCTACGTGTCGCTCGAGCGCGAGAACAAGCTGGACATGTTCAAGCTCGACGGCGATGCCCTCGCAGCGGCGCCGGCATTCCGCAAGGAAACGCTCGCCGAGCCGAACAACAAGAAGTCACGCCAGGCCGCGGGCACCGTGCACGTGCACCCGAACGGCCGTTTCGTATACGGCGTGAATCGTGCCGACACCACGGTGGAATTCGAGGGCAGGAAGGTTTTCGTCGGCGGGGAAAACACGCTCGCGGCCTATTCGATCGACCCCTCCACGGGCGAGCCGACGCCGATCCAGCACATCGACACGCGCGGCATCCACTGCCGGACCTTCCATATCGACCCGAGCGGCCGCATGCTGGTCGCCGCGCACATCATGGGACTGGCCGTGCGCGACGGCGCCGCCGTGCGCGAGGTTCCCACCTGCATGTCGGTGTTCCGCGTCGGGGCCGACGGCAGGCTCACCTACGCGCGCAAGTACGACGTGGACGTCGGCAACAACACGATGTTCTGGATGGGCATGGTGAAACTCTAGATTCACACGGTGACCCGGAGAACTTCGTCGGGGGTCGTCTCTCCGCGAAACACCTTGGAACCTAGTAGCCGAGCTTCAATTCACCTGCTCGAAGCGCTCGTACAGTGACATGAGTGGCCATTGCTCACGTGTTCCCGCAAGCAGCTTCTGGGGGGCCTGATGTTCGTTTGCCATTTTTGTCCTTCCGTTCTTGGTTCCCGGTCTAGCGTTTGACATGGACGGCAGGTAGCAGCCGTGCAGTGTACGCAAGCGGAGCGATCATGATCGCTGGACGAGCATGATGACGCCAATGACAATGAGAATGAGCGGCCACCATTGACGCAATAGAGGACCCAATTGAGGAACCACGCCCAGATTTGACAACAGAAAGAGCGTGCCCACGATGATCAAGACAATAGCTCCGGTGCGAGATCTCAAGTGCATGATTGCGTCTCCTCGATTGGCTGACACTTAATGTCGGCTTCAGACGCGCGCCGCTTGCGGCGCGTCGATCTGCAAGCCGCTGTTCGGTGGCTGGTGACCGCCCTTCATCGCTCAGCCCTCTTTTCCTTGGCAGGATGAGGATGGGCGCGGCGTATGGTCGGAGACACGACTTTGGCGGAGACGTGAAAGTCCCAGACCGCAGCGCCGCCGCTTGCAGCGAACTCCGCCACGAGCTTCGGCAGATCATCCAGATTCCTAAAGGTCTTTCCCGGAAGCCCGAATCCGCGCGCGATGCCCGCGAAATCGCAGTAGCCGAACACCGATCCGTCCTCGGGCATCCCCTCCGAGCGGAGCTTGTGCAGTTCGGAGCCGTACGCGCCGTCGTTCATCACGGCGATCAGAATGTTCAGCCGATGACGCTTGATGGTTTCAAGCTCCTGCACATGCATCATCAGGCTGCCGTCGCCGTCGAACAGCACGACGGTTCTATCCGGACGCGCCGCCGCGACCCCCATGGCGAACGAGATGCCGTTGCCGATCG
>WNFF01010110.1_pt1 | contig 12280 bp, 7 predicted proteins | sample 5400441 | NCBI WGS metagenome assembly WNFF01 (sample SAMN13153345, study PRJNA577476) | soil metagenome | isolation source: 120 cm saprolite under Douglas fir tree site 2 hole 3 replicate 1 | place: USA:California | collected 2015-04-18
AGGTAGATGTGATTATGGACGTGTAGCTCGCCGCCACCTGCCATACCCGGCATAGTGCCATAGGCATAGATGTTTGAGCCCCCAGGCACATCCATGATCTCTGGACCTCCTTCACCAACAACGTATCGGCCAGCAGGAATATCCATGCCACCAGAGGCAAAATGGCCGACCTTCGCACCAACCGCCCCTTGACCTACAACCTTCGCCCACCAGGCCGGGTCAACGCCGGGCGGGACGCCAGGATTGCCTGTGCTCGAATTCAGATTGTTCGGATCTATTCCTGCGTCCTGCAAGGCTTGCCGTAGCAAGGGCGGCAGGGGCTGACCTGGATTCTGTCGCTCAAATTGGGGTCACCATATTATTCGGGGCTAAATATACGCTAAGAAGTAGAGCCGCTTGCCGAGCGCGTTCAGCAGCACAGTCAAGAGAATGGAAGATCTTCTCACAGGTCATGATCACGCTACTTCTGCCCCTTATACCGGAAAAGTTATGAGAGAAAACAGCCTTTAGTGACAAAATTGTGCCTGTTTATGGACTTAAGCCTTCTTAGCGTATGTTTAGCCCCGAATAATATGGTGACCCCATCTAGTGCTTTTTCCATTCTGTTGTTGCCTTTCTCCTCAAAAGTGTGAAAAATCAACTCTTTATCAAAGAAGGTGAAACCAGCATCCAGGCATGGTAGCAAACACATGGTAAAACTGCAAGAGCTTTCAGGATAATAAACCCTCAATAGTGCATGAATAAGTACTTTCGTAATCATGACGCAATTCAGTAAGCTTCATTCGTTAATTTAGTGCGATCAACAGGTTTGTAATGAGAGGAGTATGCACTGTACATCTGAATTATCGAATGTGCAGAACATCTAAAGCTATGAGGCAGATTTCACCAAATGACAGAATGCGCTGATACGTTATAGTAGGTAGCTATCATCTTTCCTACTTACCTTGACAATCGGAACGAACGTTCTTTATCCTATACACAAGCGATATCAAAATGGAGGATTTATCATGAGCGCTGACTTTGCGCATCTGCATGTCCATACAGAGTATTCATTGTTGGATGGTTTTAGCCGCACGAAGAAGCTTGTACAACAGGCGAAAGCGCTGGGGATGAGTCACCTGGCCATTACCGACCACGGCGCGATGTACGGCGCGATTGACTTCTACAAGGCATGTAAAGCTGGCAGGATTAATCCTATCATCGGGATTGAAGCGTATCTCACCGAGAACATGCATGACCACTCAAAACGGTTCAGCGATGACTATCATCACCTCTTACTGCTGGCGAAGAATAATACTGGCTACAATAACCTGATGAAGTTGACGACCATCGCCAACACGGAAGGGTGGCACCTGCGACCGCGCATCGATAAGAGCGTTCTAGAAGAGTATGCGGAAGGCTTATTTGTTACCTCCTCCTGCCTCTCGGGTGAGATCCCGAAAATGCTCCTCGCGGGTCAAACAGAAGCGGCCTATAAAACGGCGCGCTGGTACCAGGACGTATTTGGGCCAGAGAACTTCTACCTCGAAATTCAAGAGCACCACGGAACCTTCGATGATGAACAACCTTCGCCACAGGGCAAACTCAATCAACTGCTTTACCAGATGCACAAAGAGATGCACATTCCGATGGTAGCGACCAATGATCTCCACTACGTTGAGTCTTCCGATGCAGATTCACATGACATACTCCTTTGTATACAAACTGGTAAAAGGCGAGACGAAACAAAGCGTATGAAGTTTGATAGTAATATGTATTATTTAAAAAGTCCGATGGAAATGGCTCAATTATTTGCTGATTTGCCCGACGCGCTGACCAATAGCATGCGTATCGCCGAGCAGTGTAGCGTTAACCCACTGATCTACAAAGCGCACCTGCCAAACTATATCATCCCTCCGGAATATGCCTCCCAGAAAGACTACCTGCACGCTCTGTGCGTAGAGGGCGTCAAAGAACGCTTTGGCGAGATGACCGAGACTATTTCGCAGCAGCTTGATTATGAGATCAACATGATCGCTGACAAAGGGTTCGTATCGTATTTCTTGATCGAGTGGGATTTTGTGAACTACGCCCGTTTGCAAGGCATTCGCTGTTCGGCGCGTGGTTCGGCTGCCGGTAGCTTACTGGCCTATACACTGGGCATTACCAATGTTGATCCACTGCGCTACCAGCTCCCCTTTGAACGCTTCTTCAATACAGAGCGCGCGGACATGCCGGATATTGACATGGACTTCCCGGATGACCGCCGTGAAGAAGTGATCGATTATGTGGCGCACAAGTATGGGAATGATTGCGTGGCCCAGATGGTCACATTTAACACCATGGCGGCCAAGGCATCGGTCAAAGACGTAGCGCGTGTCATGGGCGAACAAGAAATCGGCGACCGTATCACACGCCTCATCCCGATCGGTCCCAAGGTCACGCTGCAAGGTTCGCTGGACAGTGTCAGGGAACTGGCTGACCTGTACAAAGAGAGCAAGCCCGCGCAGGAAATCATCGACCAGGCGTTGAAGCTGGAAGGCTCCGTGCGCACAACGGGCGTGCATGCGGCGGGCGTGATTGTTGCCAATGAAGCGTTGGAGCACTTTGTGCCTCTGCAACTGCGCGATCCCAAAGACCCGTCAAAAGGACGCATTACGCAATATGAACAAGCGCACCTGGAGGAACTGGGCCTGATCAAGTTTGACTTTCTGGGTCTCTCCAACCTGACCATTCTGAATAATACGCTCAAGTTTATCAAACAGTCGCGCGGCGAGGATGTGGTGCTGGAGAAAGTGCCGCTCGACCCGGTGGAGGGCGATAAAGAGCAAAACACCAGGAGGCAGAAAGCGTTTGATCTGCTGGCCAGTGGAGAGACGACGGGTATCTTCCAGCTCGAAGGCCCGAAGATGACCGAGTACATCAAGCAGCTCAAGCCGACATGTGTTGAGGATGTGATGGCGATGATCGCACTCTATCGTCCCGGCCCGATGGATAGCATTCCCGACTTCATCGAGGCCAAACATGGACGTAAAAAGATTAAGTACCTCGATCCGCGCTTGGAAGAATGGCTTTCGGAGTCTTATGGCACTATTGTTTATCAAGATCAGGTCTTATTTATCGGCGTCAATCTGGCAGGTTTCTCTTGGGGCAAAGTCAACAAGTTCCGAAAGGCTCTCAGTAAAAAGAAAATGGATGAGGTCGAGGGGTATAAGGGTGACTTTATCGAGGGATGCGTGAAAAATGGGATGAAGCGGGATGTGGCCGAACAACTCTTCACACTGGTTCTTCCATTCGGAGGGTATGGTTTTAATAAGGCGCATGCTGCTAGTTATGCCGTTGTTGCCTTCTACACGGCCTATCTCAAAGCCAATTATACAGCGGAGTTCATGGCGGCGACCATGACCACGGAAGCCTCGGATGCCAAGAAGATTGCGAATGCCATTGCCGAGTGCAAGCGTATGGGCGTCGGAGTACTGGGACCGGATGTCAATAAGAGCGACCGGGGCTTTACGGTCGAAGACGGCGCGGTGCGCTTCGGCCTGCTCGCCATCAAGGGCATCGGCGAGGGACCAATTGGCGAGATTGTGCGCGCGCGTAGCGAGGGCGGACCGTTCAAGTCGCTGGCGGATTTCTGTACGCGCGTTGACCCTAAATTCGTTGGGAAAGGAGCCATCGAAACGTTGATTAAAGTGGGAGCGATGGATTCGCTGGCAGATAGCAAACGACACCAGTTGCTTGATGCAGTGGAGCGAGCTATACAGTTTGGCAAGAGCGAACGGGTCGCTAAGGAACGGGGTATGGTTAGCCTGTTTGGAGATAGTGGAGAGGTAGACAACGCATTTGTATTCGCCCTCAACCCGAACGCAGAAGAGGTCCCGCGCAAGCAATTGCTGGAATGGGAAAAAGAACTTATCGGTGTGTACATCTCAAAACATCCTCTCACATATCTGAGCGACTTGCTCAATGAGCGAGTGACACATAACACTGCTGAAATTACTGAAGAGCTAGATAAGCAGAAGGTCGTGCTGGGAGGAACAATCAAGGATGCCCGGCGTATCACTACTAAAAAAGGCGACACCATGTGTGTTGTGCAGCTCGAGGATATGTATAGTTCCATCAGTGTGACCGTCTTTCCCAGGCTCTACGAGAATACAGCAGAAATGTGGGCCGAGGATACGGTGGTGATTGTACAAGGCGAGGTGCAAGTGCGGCGAGACGAGCCGGGTATTTTGTGTACCAGTGTCGAACTGTTACAGGTGACCGAGGAGGAGATGAACCGCAAACAATACCAGGTCTGGATTACGCTGCAACTCAGCGGTTCCGACGAAAAATCTATTTCTGACGATAAGCTGCGTGTACTGGACATATACAATTGCGTTCGAGACCAGCCCGGCCGCGACCATTACGACATACTGGTTGCAAATGGCGAGTGGCAGGTACTACTGACGCCGAGTGACAATACTATGCATTATTCTGAGAAGCTTCATAAAAAATTGGAAGAGATTTTGCAGGGACAGGGGGCGGTTGAGGTCAGGTCGATAGAACGGTAGCTGGGTTCCAAATTGGAGACTCGCGACCCGAGGATTGCTTCTTAATAAAAATGTATCGAGGCGGTGTGGTATTGTGCTGGATCGGGCGTCGCCCGATCCAGCACAATACCACACCGCCTCGATACAAAAAATAAGAAAATTAAAGAACCCACGACCAGTTTATTTTAAAACCTTCATCAATCTTCAAGCGTAAATAATGATAAAGACAAGGGCCCAATAAAAAGGTTTAAAAGAGATACTTACGAATAGGAAAAGGTTCTAAGAAAAGGCATAGATAGTGTGAGTTTAGAAAATCACGGGCAAGTACCTGACCCAAATGAGCAAAGACGCCAGCCGACATCCGAATTATGGGGGCCCTGGGGACAAGAGGGCGAGGGCAGACAAGAAACTCAGTTCGTACCGGGTACGCAACCTGGTAGGCAGATAGAGTCCGAAACTCCAGCCGGGCAGCATGATATAGACGTTGATCCACAATTTACCCATCGCGAGCATGTTTCAGGCGCGTTACACTTAGATCCGGCAGAGGCGCCTTTATTTCGTCCTGCCTACCCTCCTTATCCAGCATTTCCCGGTTACCCGCCTCAAGCTCAGGAACAAGGCTACCCAGCGCCTCCGCCATACGTGGGTTACCCACCACAAAGGCCGGGGTATCCGCCTTATCCTGGATACCCTTCGTACCAGGGATATGTATCCCCTCCACCTACTTATTCCCTGCCATATGGCAGTTACAATGGCTACCCTGCTTATCCGTATGGCTATCCCTGGCAGCCACCGCAGCCAAAACGCGATGGTTATCTCTTCGGCGTGGCTATAGCCTCGCTGATTGGGTCGAGCCTGGTCTTGCTGGCTGGTCTTGGCGCATTAGGTCTACTAGCGCTGCTTGCCGTCATACCTCACACAAATTTGGGCGCCGGCGCATATTTTTCTGGTATGATGCTGCTTATCGGCCTGGTCTGTGCGGGTATCGTGGGTGGGGGCTTCGGGCTGTACCATAGTATCCGTTCGGCGTTCTTGAGGAAGCCCTCCGCCGATTTCGCAATGCCGCAGTTCTGGATCTTTGTGCTGCTGTACGTGGTCGTACTAGGTGTGGGTTATTGGCTCCAAAGGCAGGGGCTGGCAGTAACCTATCTACCATTGACAGTCGTGTTAATAGCCCTTGCCGGCATCTTTCCCGCGCTTGCGGTGCTGGCACTTGGTGATCGACGATTACGCTTTCCCAGGTGGGCTCGTTGGCCCACAAGCTGGCGACGTTTCACCCTGGCAATTGTGAGCGGGGCTACCCTGGGTGTCGGACTTGCTGCCGTCCTGGAATTTGGTCTCGAGATCTTGCTTGTGCGCGGGCAATCTGTGAATCCTTTGCTCTGCGTCAACCAGCCCAACGCGCCGAACTGCCAGGACCCGAGTGTGTATACTATCCTTCTTATAACGGTGGCCGTCATGGCTCCCCTGGTCGAGGAGGCAGTCAAGCCTCTAGCCGTCGTAGTTTTGATTGGGCGCATACGTAGCGCTGCAGAGGCATTTGTACTTGGCCTGGCATGCGGTATTGGATTCGATCTTATTGAGACGACCGGATACATCAGCTCTGGTTACCAGGACTGGTTGAGCGTCGCGCTCACCCGTACCGGATCAGGTTTGCTCCATGGCTTTGGGGCAGCGATGGTGGCACTCGGCTGGTATTACATCACGCACCAAGAAACAGGACAGAGGCGTGTGCTGAAAGCTTTGGGCTGCTGGCTCTATGCTGTATTGCAACATGCCCTGTGGAACGGCACGTTGGGCCTTGTACTTCTTCCGGCTCCGGTAGGCCCGTTCTTCAATCATTTGAATCTGATAATTGGCCCTGTCAACTTGCCATCATACGAAATCATCAATATTGTCGAAATGATCTTTATACTGGTATTCTTCATTTATATGACGGGCAGAGTGAGAACAAAGGTGGCGCCACCGCCATCGTCGCCACCTGAAAAGAGGGATACACAGCCTGTGGGTGCGAGCGCTGTAGGAGCATAATATATACGGGCGCGATGAGCAAGTTTAGCCAAATAACATGATATACTGTTGTGTAGGTGGGTTTACCAGGTCCATTTGCGTACATAAATTCTGCTAGAGAAAAGGAGAGAGCGACGCATGGGACGACTTGAAGGACGCGTTGCCTTTATTACAGGTGCCGGAAGAGGTATTGGGGCGGCGACAGCGCTACGCATGGCTGAAGAGGGCGCTCGTGTTGCACTCGCTGACGTTGATATCGAGGGATGTAAAGAAGTAGCAACCGAGATTGAGCGCCTGGGTTCGGAAGGGCTAGTGCTTGCCTGCAACGTGGCGGATAGCGTAATGGTACAGGACGCGATGGATAAGACTGCAAGCCAATTTGGACAACTGGATATTTTGGTCAACAATGCAGGTGTAACACGCGATAACCTGCTCTTCAAGATGTCGGAAGAAGATTGGGATACGGTCATAAACGTGCATCTGAAAGGCGCATTTCTCTGTAGCCGCGCTGCGCAAAAATACATGGTACAGCAGAAGTATGGGCGTATCGTCTCGCTCTCCTCGTCAGCTGCGCTGGGTAATCGTGGGCAAGCGAATTACTCATCAGCAAAAGCGGGCCTACAGGGTTTCACACGTACATTAGCTATTGAACTTGGGCCATTTGGTATTACGGTCAACGCCGTAGCTCCTGGTTTCATCGATACTGAAATGACGCGATCCACTGCACGCCGGCAAGGACTCGATCCCGACGAAGTAATAGCCCAGGCTTCTAAAACGATACCCTTACGGCGTGTCGGGCAGCCGCGTGATGTTGCTAATGTGATCTGCTTCCTGGGTTCAGAGGAAGCTAGTTTTGTCAGCGGCCAGGTAATTTACGTAGCGGGTGGACCACGAGGTTGAAATAACAACATTGGAGAGGAAGAGCATGCAGCCCCTGGAGTGCCGTCAGGCAGTCATCGTTCTTGATTTCGGGTCACAGTATAGCCGGCTGATTACGCGCCGGGTACGCGAATGCCATGTCTATAGCGAACTTGTGCCCGCAAATACCACGCTTGCGCAACTTCAACAAAATACGCACCTCGATATCAAGGGCTTCATTCTCTCGGGCGGACCAGCGAGCGTTTATGACGAACAGGCTCCTGTATGTGATCCCGCTATCCTGCACAGCGGCTTACCTGTATTGGGTATCTGCTATGGCATGCAGTTGCTGGCTCATCAACTAGGAGGACATGTTGCTCCTGCCAGTGGAAGGCGCGTACGTATACCGGTATGGATGAGCCACGGTGATAGCGTCGACAGGCTTCCAGCCGGTTTCAAAGTACTGGCCTGCACCGAAAGCAATCCCGTCACCGCAATCGCCAACGTCCAGGGCATGGTAGGTCTGCAATTTCATCCCGAAGTCACGCATACCCCGCAAGGGACAGAGGTCATTCGCAACTTCCTCTACCGCATCTGTGGGTGCGAACCCACCTGGACTACCGGATCTGTGATAGAGGAGGCAGTCGAGCAGATCCGGCAGCGTGTTGGTAAAGAACGTGTTATCTGTGGGCTCTCTGGCGGGGTCGATTCGGCAGTGGCCGCGTTACTCGTGCATCGCGCAGTAGGGGATCAGCTTACCTGTGTCTTTGTCGATACTGGCTGCTTGCGTGCAGGTGAGCGCGAACAGGTGGTTGATACATTCGGTCGTCACCTGCATATTCCACTCGTGGTAGTCGATGCGCGCAGGCGGTTCCTGGCGCGGCTTGCGGATGTGATTGATCCTGAACAGAAGCGAAAGATCATCGGCGAGGAGTTTATTCGCGTCTTTGAGGAGGAGGCTGCCCGGCTGGAAGAGCAAGGGGGCCCGATTGTGTTCCTGGCACAGGGAACACTCTATCCCGATGTGATCGAGAGTACCAGTCATGATACGGCAGCTACTGCAACGCGCATCAAGACGCACCACAACGTGGGTGGCTTGCCCGAAGAGATGGCGCTGAAGCTGGTTGAGCCGCTGCGCATGCTGTTTAAAGACGAGGTACGCGAGATAGGGTTAGCCCTGGGCCTGCCGGAAGACTGGGTTTGGCGGCATCCATTCCCTGGCCCTGGCCTGGCGATTCGCGTGATAGGAGCGGTGGATGAGGAGCGGCTAGAAACACTGCGGGCTGCTGATGCCATTGTTATTGATGAGATTCAACGCGCGGGAATCTACCGGGAATTGGGACAGGCCTTTGCGGTGCTGACGCCGTTACAGAGCGTCGGGGTGATGGGCGATGGACGTACCTACGCCAACGTGGTTGCGGTGCGAGCAGTTACGACGGGCGACTTTATGACGGCGGACTGGGCGCGGCTCTCGCCGGAACTGCTGGGACGCATCTCCCATCGAATTGTAAATGAAGTGCCGGGGGTCAATCGCGTAGTGTATGATATTACTTCGAAGCCCCCTGCGACGATCGAATGGGAATAAAAGAGGGATGAGTCAGGGACGGTCGCCTGGTGAGGCGTGGAAATCGCTACTCAGAATAAAGTAACCATCTGATTGCTTGACAGCTGAACCAACTATCAGACTATCATTCTAGATAAAACCTGCATGGTATTTGTTGCGTAATGGATAGTGTAATAAAAAGGAGGAAAATTCGTGAAATTATTCACTTCAACGCAACAAAAAAGAGGCGGCTACGATGATCGCCAGGTTTTAGATAGCCCTACGCAAGGAACGTCCTGGGGTCCTGGCAGACAGCGCACTCGCCCAAAGCGCTGGGATATCTTCTTGCACGCTGCCAAAACGGGGAGACTGATTGGGGCCTTAATGACTGATCGGCGTGTACCTCTCTGGCGCAAACTGCTCTTTTTCGGCTCCATTGCAGGTCTACTCATCATCCTGCTTTTCCCGGATGCGCTCAATGAGGCGGTTTTGAGTACAGTTCTCCCACTCGCGGGTACCGTGCTTGGCGTTCCGCTCGATGCAGGTTTCGATTGGATGGCATTCGCTTTTGCCGTTGTTACGCTTTTCCATCTCTTCCCGGCTGAACTCGTTGCAGAGCATTATCGACAGATATTCGGCAGGTGAACGTGAGATGTGAAGCGCAGTAAAGATGGTCAAAAAGACTACATGGTCTAGAAAGAGGGTATCTGTATGGGTTGTCTTGACATCCCCAACGAAACTGTCTTTACCATGGAGATGACCCCCATCAAGGTCGGATTGGGAGCCACAGACGAGGTGGCTTATGATCTCAAGCGCCTGGGAGTGAAACACGCGCTGATCATCACCGATCGTGGGGTCATGAAGCTCGGCCTGCCAGAGCGGGTGCGTAGCTTGCTCCAGGAGGACGGCATCAACGCGGATATCTTCGACGAGGTGCACGTCGAGCCGACGGATCAATCGTTTGAGGCCATTGCCACGTTTGTGGGTGGTCGCGACTACGACGGTATTGTCGCCATCGGTGGCGGCAGCAGTATTGATTCGGCGAAGGCAGCGAATCTCTTCACCAGCTATCCTGCTCCCGTGATGGACTACGTTAACAAGCCCATCGGCAAGGGACTGCCAGTTCCAGGCCCTCTCAAACCCCTGGTAGCGATCCCCACCACTGCCGGTACGGGCAGCGAAACCACGGCGGTAACGATCATGGATGTACTTGCCCTGAAGGTGAAGACTGGTATCTCGCATCGTTTCCTGCGTCCAACCATGGCGATCATCGACCCATTGAATACGGTGACGCTGCCACCGATGGCCACGGCCTACCCGGGCTTTGATGTGCTCACTCACGCGCTCGAATCCTACACAAGTCGACCCTATGATGCTCGTCCCAAACATAAGCCGGAAGAGCGCCCGGTCTATGTCGGCAGCAATCCCATCAGCGACCTGTGGTGCGAAAAGGCACTGGAATACCTGGGACGCTTTTTTCGCCGCGCTGTGCTCAACGATATGGATGTGGAGGCGCGAACGTATATGACGCTTGCAGCGACCTACGCAGGCATCGGCTTTGGGAACGCCGGTGTCCATGTACCGCATTCGATCGCCTATCCTATCGCCGGCCTGGTGAAAAACTTTTCGCCTCCAGACTATCCGAAAGACGAACCGATGATCCCGCATGGTCTCTCGGTCATCGTCACCGCGCCATCTACGTTCCGCTGGACGTATCCCGTCAATCCCGAACGTCACCTGCGTGCCGCGCAATTGTTGGGAGGCAACGTGAACGGGCTAACAACGGCAGAGATGCCAGAAGTGCTCCCGCGCACGCTACTCTCTCTGATGCGTGACACGGGCATCCCCAATGGTCTGGCAGCGCTTGGTTACGGGGAGGCTGATGTCCCGGCACTGATTGACGGCACGCTCAAGCAGCAGCGACTACTGGTCAACTGCCCGCGAGATGTAGGCGCCGAGGAACTGCGGCAGATCATCCACAGCAGCTTCGAGTACTGGTAGGGGAAAACGATCACAAAGGTGAACGGATGGACAGTGAAAAGGGCCAAATGCCCCCCATACTCGAATTTGAGATTCTAGCTCGTGGCCTTTACCGGCCTGATCAGCTCGATATAACTTATGACCCTTCCTTACGTATGCCTATTAACCCGGCCATTCAAAAATGGATGGATAGCCTTTGGGAACAAAAGCTGGCGATTGCACGAGAAAAAGGTGTACCGCTCTTCGATGCTCCTTTGTTTCGTATGATAGAGGCTGAGTCGAAACCTGATGGGAGATTGCACCTGGTGCTGGGGGATACCGGTTACAAAGAATATGTGACGACGCGAGTGACCGAGTTTACGCAGGTACGAAAACGTGAAGAATTAGGCAATGCACTTTCGATTTGCTCGGTGGTAGAGACGAGTGATGGCTATATTTTGCTTGACAAGCGACAGGGAGTAGATGTGTATGTCGGGCGCTACCATGTGATCGGCGGGTTTTTTGAACGTGACCGTGATACCACGGCTGCGGGAAGGCAACCAGATCCCTTTGGGGCGATTCGCCGGGAAATACGCGAGGAGACAGGGATCCAGGCATCGGATATCGAGGAGCAGTATTGCCTGGGTGTAGTGTACGACGTGGCGACGCCGCATGGAGAGATGTGCTTTCTAACGCGCCTCGCTATTCCCCTGGTGGAGGTGCATCAAAGGGTGCCCGAGGAGGACGAGATTAAGCAGTTAGAGTCATTATTCGTTACAAAAGAAAGCCTGCAGGAATTTTTGCTAAAGAATCATGGCAATATTTCGGCAACGGGTGAACCAAATTTGTTGATGTATGGTGAAGTGAGATTTGGGGAAAACTGGTTGAAAGAGGTGATGAGGCAGATCATCAATGCCCAGGTCAAGCGTATGGGTAGAATCTAATTTGACGCTTATACCGCATCTGATATTCGCTCCCGGTGATGCCTTTCCATGAACGGAACGATTTGGGTATACTATATAGAATAGAGGGAGCAAGGCTTCATCATTACCAATATCACCTGTGACGATGGAATCCCTTGCAGAGCCGCGTGCGTTGGGACGATTTATCGCGCCCCCACGGCAGAGAAGGGTGGCAAATGCGGATGCGTTCGGGTGTCTGCCCTACTCCTCCCCGTGGGCACGATCGTGCCTTTTTAACTTTTTCATCTGGAGAGTGAAAAGCCAGCGAGGGCCGATAAATCGGTGCTGGGCGCGATAAATTGGCCCCTACGGCTGTCCGGATGAATGAGTCAAAGTGTACGGATGTATGGGTTAATGTGCATAATTGGGGTCCCAACGCATGGCCATCGTTTCGCTCGGCTTAAAGATATGGGAGAGAGAAGAGCAGAGAGATATCT
>WNFF01003849.1_pt1 | contig 12278 bp, 31 predicted proteins | sample 5400441 | NCBI WGS metagenome assembly WNFF01 (sample SAMN13153345, study PRJNA577476) | soil metagenome | isolation source: 120 cm saprolite under Douglas fir tree site 2 hole 3 replicate 1 | place: USA:California | collected 2015-04-18
AGCACCACCACTCCCGCGCCAAAAACGGGCTCTGCCCCCGCTGCGCCTGGCCACCCCGCGCCCGCGAGTTGAACGAGCGGCTTGACCACTTGATGCGGGAAATCAGCAACCCCTACACCTGGCCCGACGAACGCCGCCGCCTCGCCCTCGCCATGGCCGACGCACAAGCGGAAATGGACGAACTCCGCCAGCGGGGCATCATCACCAGCGGCGCCCCCCTCAGACTGGAAGAAGTCTCGTGAGCAGTCATCTAGGACACTCAGACTGTCCGCACTGTAATGGGTGCCTCACCTGCCGGATTCACCTGGACATGCTGGGCCGGTGGATCGTACTTCGGAGCAATGCGGCCTGTACGGCTCCGCGCACCAATGAAGGAAGCGGTATAGATGGATGACGCCGAGGCACGGGCCATCCTCCGCGAGCACGGGGAGGAACCACCCGTCCGGGGGAAGCTGAACGAGGACTGGCGCACCCGGGCGGAAGGGTTCCGGGCTGACGCCGCCGCGGACTACGACCCCGGAATGTCCGACGCCGACTTCACCACCACCGAAGCCGCGGAACCACCCGCCTCCAGCATCCCCGCTGAGCGGAAACCACGGAAAGTCCGCACCGGCACACCCCGGCCCACGCTGCGGGACAGGTTCACCAAAGCCCGCACCACCGCGGGGAAGCCGAAGCGGAAGCACCCCCGGCTGTCCGTCGCCCCGCTCATCGGGGAGTTCTGGGCTGTTCTCGGCGGCATAGCCGGGCGGGTTGACGTGCCCCTCGGCCGGTGCCTGCAAATGCAGGCTCCCGTCGCCGGGGAAATCCTCGAGGATGTGGTGAAAGGCACCGTCGTTGACGGGGTGCTGCAGCCGATCGCACGGGCTGAGGACAAGGCCAAAGCTGTTGCCGCGCTCGCCCTCCCCCCCGCCTTGGTCGTCGCCCTCGAACACGCGAGCACCCTCCCCGATGAGCAACGGAAACTACGGGAGGCATTGCTGTGGCCGATGCTCGTCCAGTCCATGATGCTGTGGGAGAGGGTCGCCGGGGACAAGGCCGAAGCGATGATGAATCGCGCTGAGGCGGAGGCACCGTCGCGGGAACGGGCGGAGGACATGGCCCGGCTCATCTTCGGCCAGCCCGCACCCGAGCCGGTGCGGGAACCTGAGACAGCAGGCGTGTGATGCCCCGGCTATCGGAACGAGAGCAGATCATCAGGCAGGGCCGTGCGATCCATGCCCGGCAGCTACGGGATGCCGGGTGGTCTCTCCGCGCCATCGCCCGCAAGCAGGGTGTCACGGAACCGACCGTACGACGCGACCTGGCCAGCGTCGCTAGTGCGTCATTTGGTTCTGTGCAGCCACTCAAAAGACGCACAAAAGACGCACAAAATGTCGTTCCGTTGCGGAGGACTTCATGAGCCAGGACATGCCCCGCCCGGTCCGCGAATATGTTCTTGGACTCAAAGCGCAAGTGAAGGTCAAGCACCTGAGTGCTGAGAAGGCAGGCGAGAAGCTGGCCGCCTACTTGGAGGAGTCCTGGCCACTGATCGCTAAGGCGCTTTTGGTTCGATGGTGCACGGCCAGATTCCGCAAATCAGTGCCGGTACCCGAGGGATGGGTGCAGACCTCGCTATGGCCAGTGAAGCTCTGGGATCAGCCGCTCACTGTGGCGATCGAACATGCCGAAGAGCAGGCTGCCTTCACAGGCCGGATGGCTGGCCGCGATGAGGCACGCTTGGGTGAGCTGGAGATCCTGAAGGCTGCCGTGCACGGTGATCTGACCCGGACCCTGGAGGAGGCATATCAGCTCGCCTTCCCCGACGAGGAGACTGGGTGACCGTCACCACCGCCAGCGACCCGGACGCCACGCAGGCGCAGGTGATCTGGCTGCCGTGGGAGCAGTATCTCGCCTGGCTCGGCGGGAAGTTGCGGGCGGCGTCGAACGCGGACGGGGAACGGGTGAAACTCGGCCCCCCGCTGGCACCGGGGCATCACATGGCTATCATCGGCCCCACCGGGTGTGCGAAAACCACCCACGCCGTAGGGATGCTCGGCATCCGCAAGTACGTGTTCGCCCTCGACCCCAAAGGTGAGGACGAAACACTCACCGCGAGCGGGTACGTCCGGGTCCGCGAGCTGCCCCTCACCGGGATCTCCTCCCTCACCGGCAAAGACCAGAAGACGTGGCGGGACATCCAGAAGCGCATCGAGAACGGCGGCGACGCGCGGGTCATTTTGGGTGGCGGCGCCAGGACCGACGCGCAGGATGAGGCCCTGCGGAAATTGATGCGGGAAGCCATCACCTACAGCAGGCATGCGGGCGGGTGGACGTTGTACGTGGACGAGTTCGAGCTGCTCTCCAGCCAGCGGATGATGAAGCTGGGCGACATGATCGAACGGATGCTCATCACCGCCCGCCGCGACCGCACCAGCGTCATCACCACGTTTCAGGCCCCCGCGTGGGTCAGCAAGCACGCCACCCGGCAGGCGCGTAAGGCGGTCCTGTACCCGCAGTCGGCGCAGATGGTCAAGTCGATCGCTGAGGAAATGGTGTGGGACTGGCGGGAACTCGCCGCGGTGCTGGACCAGCTCCCCGAGTACCACACGGTGACCATCGGCCGGGGCCGTCAAGCAGGGCCTTTGGTGATCACCACCGCGCCTAAGCTCCCCGAACGTCAGAAGCCTGTTTCCTCCCGCGGCGCGGGGCGGCCCTGACCGGTCGAGCGCCTGGCCCTTGACCTCGCCGCGCCCTGCCTGCGCTGCCTGCCCGCCCGGTCCCCGGTGTCCTCCCGCACCGTCCCGCCGCCGACCTCAAGGCCCGGGTTCTCCTTCGGCTCACCGAGGCGTTCACGGTCGGCCCTGTCCCGCCCGGCGGCGCGCCTGCGCCCCTCAGCGGCCGGGTTGCGGACTGCTTTGCCCCCGGCCGCGACCGCCGCACCAGCAGGCTGAGCACCGGGCACCAGCATCATCACCCCGCCCACACCCTCCGCTGCTTTCCCCAACGGTCCTGCCGCTTTCATCCCCACGGCCACGGCGATGAACGCCAGCGTCGCCAACCCCATCACCCCACCAGCCAGCACCAGGCCCGCGCCGATGAACGCCCGCGCGTTGCTGCGCGAGAACAAGCACGAAGGACCCGCGGACAGGCTGCCGATCAGGGGGACACTGATGGCTAGGGGGTTACCCACCAGGCAATCCGCCGACCCGGACGCCGCGGTTTGCGCGGTCAGCGCGGACGGCGACCCGGGCACGTTCGGGTCCGGGCTCGTCTTCGATGACAGGAACGCCTTATACGCGCCCGAGCTGAAGGTGCCCCAGGGGGAGAACGAGTCCCCGGCAGCTTTCCACTTCGCCACCGCCAACTGGGCATTGACCGCCGGGTTAGCCCAGTTCGGGCTGGGCGGCGCGTGGGTGCCGTTGCTGATCTGCCACAACCCGAACGACGACTGCCGCCCCCCGTTGTCATTCGGGTTCAGCGAATCACTGTTCCCCCCCGACTCCGCCTCCGCGATCGCCGCCGCCTCCGGGGCCAGGGCCTTCGGGCCGCCCGCGCCGATCCACAACGACTCCAGTTGCGCGTACGAGTAATCGGTCACTGAACCTGCACTCCCTGCCCAGGCGCGGTTTTCCCCTTCCCGGTGGGGAAAATTTTGCCCTTCGGGACCATGCCGTGACTGTCAAGTTTCCCGGTGAACGGGTGCAACGGCGTCACCCACTCACGCAACGTGACGTTGTACCCCTTGACCAGGATGTACCCCCACGTCCCCACCGTGTACGCGGCGATGGCCAGGCCGATCCCCACGGCTTTCACAGGGGACGCTCCGCCTCATACGCGAGACGTGCCCGCTCCGCCAGGGCGAACCACTCATGCGCGGCGCGTACAGCGAAACGCTCTACGCTTTTCGCCGCGCGCATCTTCGTCTGCTGCCAGGCAACCGGATCTTTCGCCTGACGCTCCACCCAGGCCAGCACCGGGATGGCAATGACCATCACCGCCAGCCACGCCGCCCGGCCAGCCGCCTCATCCCGCGCCCGGCCGCCCGGGTCCGGTGCCCGGTCCTCAGCCATACGACCGCTCCGTCCCCGGCTGGGTGCTGGCCAGCCCGGCTGTTTTCCCATGCTGATACTCCAGCAGGGTGATCACGCCCTCAATCACCCCGCCCGCGACGATCGCCCCACGGTGCCGCCGGTCAATCACCGCAGCGATCACCACAAACACCCCCGCCTCCACCAAGCCGATCGTCACCCACTTCATCAGCGTCGGCGCCCTGGTGTCTGCGTTCAGCTCCGTCGTCTGCGGGGACGAGCACGCCTTAGCAACGATCTCAGCGACGATCCCCGCGCTGACGAGGAACGCGATGCCCTGCGACCCGGCAGCGCCAGCGCCGAAGTCGGCGGGCACTAGTACCCCGCGTTGCGGAGCCGCTGATGCAGATCAAGCAGGATCTCCCGCAGCCACGGCGCCACGCCCTCGGAGGGGATGAACGGCGGCGGCACCGGATCCGGTGCGGGCTCATCTGCGGGCAGGCCAGCAACCAAAGGGCTTTGTGGTGTCGCCAGGCCCGCCATCGCCTCGTACATGGCCGGATCACCCACCCGTGCCGGTGGCTCTGAGACGGCTTCTGCGGGCACAGGCGGGGCCTGCGGCACATCTGCCGGGGCGGGGTCTGGCATGCCACCCTGCGTCTCGTCCGGCCCGGCCGGGGGCCATCCTGAGGTTTCAGTCATGGCCCGTAGCCTATGCCCGGCCCGCCGGAACCGGCGAAGGATACGTCACGTCCGCCACCGCCGGAACCACCGCACCGTCCGCCGTCACCAAAGGGTGCACCGTCCCGTACAACACCCGGTCAGACGCGTACGTCACCGTCGATGCGGGGACCGTCATCGGCGTGTCGGCGGTGCCCGCCGGGTGGTAGGCGGGCTGATCCATGTACTGCTCATCCACGATCCGCGAATGCAGGACACTCATTCGGGGTCACCGTCCAGCGTGTACAGGCGGCGCTCGAATTCGGTCAGGGGCTCGGCGGCGGTGAGCCCGACCAGGTACGGGCCTGGCCGCTTCTCAGTGCTCACGATGCGCGCCATCAGCTCCATCAGGACGATCGCGCCAAGGAGGTTCTTCATCTGCGCTCACCCCTCGCCGCGACGTTCCGGTCACCCGCATGAATGTTGAGCCGCCCGACCATTCCCGCCGTCGCTGCTCGCGGCCGCAAGCAGGCACCCGGGTCGGTGGGGTCCTCACCCAGCAGATTCGCCGGCAGGCCCGGGATCAGCACCAGCACCGGACCCGGATGCGTCGCCATCAGCCTCGGCCGGTCCAAAGGATGCCAGTTCGCCGCCGCGCTCTCCGTGTCCGCCACATGCAGCGGGGGCGGGTTACCCGCCGCGGCGGCCTTCCACCCGCCGTCACCGAACTCACGGGTAATCATGGCCGCTCCTACGTCGGGTTGTTCGCCGCACCGGGGGTGAACCCTGCCGCACCGGTCCCGGTCACCGGGTCACCCTGCACTTTCACCGTCTGCTGCTGCGCGTAGTCCTCAGCGTAGGTGCCCTGCCGGACGTAGTTGTACTCCACCGCCTGACCCGGCCCCGTCGTGTACACCGCCTCCGCGTTCGCGGGCTCGGCGGGGTACAGGCCGGGGGCGGCTTTCATCGCCTGCTCATCAGTCTGATGCGACTTCGCTTTCAGCGACTCGGTGACCGTCCCCGGATGCGGCGACCTCGACTTGTGCTTCGCCTCAGCCTTGTCATCCTGCCGGTCGTCGCGCTCTTTCCGCCGGCCCTTCCGGTCGTCCTTGTCGTGATCCTCGGGACGCCTGTTCCTGGCCATCACGTCCTCTTCCGCCGCGGCTTCGGGTTCGAATGCAGCTCAGTGATCGTCTCCTTGAAGCTCGAGCTCGAGGTGGACTTGCCGCCGCCGCTGCCTGCGGCGGGCGGGGCCGTACTCGAGCTCGCACTCGACTTGTGCTTGAAGTACAGGTACCCGCCGACCACCACGGCGGCGCCTGCGAGCCACACCCACAACGGCTGACCGCCCAGTTCCTGCTTCACCCGTTCCACGACCCTTGCCCGGGCATGTAAAACCGGGGATGCACCGGCACCTCACGCTTCCGGTTCAGCACCGCCGCACGGGACAGGGCCGCGCTCCCGGCCAGGTACGCGGCCCTGCCGTCCTCCGCCGGGATGGGGATAAGGGTGGTGAGCCCGGGGTACTGCGGGGAGTACACCTGCGGAGTAGGCGCGTTCCCCCCCGGCCGCTCGGCGATGAACCGCTGGTAGTACTGGTTCGGCCAGATGCTGTCGGGCGCATCCGACGACCTCGCGGTCCCGGCCTGCGCCAGGTCGCCGTAGTCGGCGCTGACCTGCGTGTCCGCCTTCGCCTGCTGCGGGATCGCCCGCGTTCCCGGGTGACCGGACACCGCGTACTTGTAATCCTGCGCCGACGAAGCAGCGTGCCGCACGAAATGGGGGGCGAACGCGCTGATGCCCTTCGCCGCCTCCGGGGGCACACCCGGCACGGAGTACCGCACATCAGTCACGGCGGGCCTCCATCGCCTGCGTGCACATGGTCAGCAGCACCTGGCACGAGTCTGCCAGCTCCTGAAGGTACGCGGAATCCTGCCCGTTCAGCCACTGCTGCCGCCTCAGACTGGCCCGCACGCCCTCGTCGTTGTCGATGACAGCGCGCAGCATGGTCTCAGCACCCGCGCACTTCACCGGGTGCCTACAGGATCTTCCGGCCCAGCAGGCCGATCACCAGCAACGCCCCGGCCACGCCGAGGCCGATGAAGAATCCTTGCTTGATCTCAGCGGACATGGCCGCCTCACTTCCCTGCCAGCAACCGGGACTCCGTGGTCCCGGCGCTGATCACACTCTTGGTGGTCGCCGGATGTGCCCACAGGTCCGCGACGATCAGCCCCCCGACAACGAACGTGAGAAACGCGAAAACCCTACCCATTGATCCTGCCTCCGCTTCCCTCACCCGCCGCCGAACCGGCTTCGCCTGCGGTGTTGCTCGCCCCGCCCTGCGCGGCCTCAGCCTGCGCGATCTCCTTGCCCAGCCCGGCCGGGAGCACATTCAGGAACGCCGCCACATCCAAGCCGAACAAGCCCACGACGATCAGCGTCGCGGACGCAGGGTAAATGTCCGCGATCAGCGCACCGGCCAGGAACAGGCCCGTGATGCCGAGCAGCTCCCCCGGCGCGGGCACACGGTGCTCCCGGTGCACGACCCGCCACGAGACGATGCCCTCACCGAGCAGCCACGCCGCCACCAGCGCCGGGCTCATGTCAGGTCTCAGCTTTCACTTCGGCATCCTCCTGTTTGAGGAGTTCGCCAAGCTGGCCCCAGAACTGGCGGACATGATCCTGATGCTCGGTCACCTTGAACTCAGTCGGCCCGTAGGTGCAACTGACCTCAATGTTCTGCGGGTTGGCTTCGCTCCGCCTGGCCCAAAGGGTCATGTCAGCCGAGCTTGCCCTTGCCGGACACGCCGACACCCAGGAAATGCTGCAGCGCCCAGTACCCCACCGCGCCGACCACGATGCCTGCGAGCGTGATCCTCATGACTTGTCTCCTCCCGGCGGGCTGCACCATTCACAGGATTCGCCCGCGAGCTGGTCGCACGTGCACGGTGCGACATCCATCCAGGTGTTCCCGCCATCGGGCGAGACGCGGATATCAAGATCAGCGTTCACCGGGGCAGGCTCCACCAGATGTAGATCAGCACGGCCAGGGCCAGGGTGCCCACCGACAGGACACCGCCGGTCTTCGCATCCAGCCTGCCGCCGCCGCCTGCCTGGGTGCCGAACCCCGCCGCCGCCGCCGTCTTCGGCCCCTGCGGGCTCGCGTTCGCGTTGGTGCCGCTGGTGCCGGGCCAGCCGACACCGATCCCGGTCTGCAAGTTCAGGCCCATGACTAAGCCTCTGGAAGTCCGCGCACCAGGGCGCCACTAGGGACGATCTGACCGCACAGCGCGTTCAATGTGGCCGGGCCGGACGCGATCTGGCCCCAGGGGAACCCGGCGACCTCGATCTGCGTCCCCGGGTTCGTGGACGGGAACACTTCCCCGGTGTCCAGCAGGCCGAAGCCGCGCTGCGCCATGCTCGTCTTGTACGTGAAGGCGATCGTGCCGGTGGGGCGGATCGACTGAGCCACCCCCGTGTTCGTCACCGCCGTAGTGGACGTGGCCGCACTCCCGCCGAGCGCGCCCACCTGCAGGGCGATCGCCATGTCCTCCACAATGGTGCCGAACAGGGAATCCACCAGCGGCACCCCGTCGATGAGCAGCTTCGGCCGCACCGGCCACCCGAAGTTCGTCGTCGTGTTCGTCTCCACCCTCGCCCCCGCGCTGTCACGCAGGTCAAGGATGATCGTGGACAGGTACCCGCCCAGCCTCGGCAACTGCACGAGCTGCGCCGCCTGGGAGGCGATCGGCGGGTTGCACGGCTGGTAAATCCACTGCAACGTGGTGCCGATCCCGGGGGGGTCGGCGGGCACGTTCGGCAGCCAGTAGAAGTCCGAGTCCACCGTCACCGACGACGCGGACGGGTACGCCGAGTACGTGCTGGAGGTGATCAGGGTGGAGAAAATGCTCGTGTTCATCTGCAGCACCGGCAGCAGCGCCGCGTTCGCGCCGCTGATAACCCCGTAGCCCTTCGCGAACTCGAACGGCAGATAGAACGGGATCTGGAACCCGCCCTCCGCGCCCACACCCGCGGGCACGTGCATCGGCTGGAACTGGGGACTGTTTTGCGGGGACTGCATTTCGTCGGTGCCGAACTGCTGCCCGTACATCGCCGTCAGATACGCCAGGTCATACCCGGGGCCGGTCATCAACTGGGTGCCGAACGCATCCTTCAACTGGACCAGTTGCAGGTAGTTCCACGGCGCGTCCGCGTTGGCGGTGCCGACCGCGGTGCTGGTGCCGTCCGCGACGGTGACCAGGCCCCGGTACCCCCGGTTCCACCCCGGGCTCGACACCATGGGGTTGGCGATGAACTGCGGGTTCTGCAGGGTGCCGGGGGTCGCCACGTACATCGCCCGGCGGCCGGAGGGGGCGTGGCGGACGAACGGGCCACCGGCTGGCTCAGCGGTGGTCTGCGGCTGCGGGCGGCCCGCGACAGTGCCGGTAGCGGCCATGCGTGGTCTCCTAGACGACTTGGAGCACGACTTCAGCCGCCGTGCCGGTGGAAGAGTTGTCCGAGGTGGCCAGATGCTTCGCCGCCCAAATGTGGGCCATGCGGATCACCGGGTGCAGCAGGACCACCGTCACGATCACCAGTTCCATGGTGCGGCGGTTCGGCAAGACGGCCTCCCGGGGGGCGTATGCGGGTGGCCTGCTGACGCGGAAGGCTGGCCCTGCTCCACGTCGGCAGGCCAGCCTTGCCGATCACACTACCCCCACCAGCCACGGCAGACTACGCACATGGCAGGCATGTACTCCCGCGACCCCGTGTCCGTCCTGTTCGACCCCGGTGCCCGCGCCCTCCTCGCCCGCGCCTACGCGAGGCCGGGGCAATGGGCGGGCACCAGGCTCAGCAATCCCTCGGCCGCGCACCGGGCGTACCTGGCCGGGCTGGGCATCGACCCGATGGGACCGGACAGCAAAAGCGGGGCGGGGACGCTGAACGCCCGCACCCGGTGGGCGCGGGGGTTCGTCCGCTCCCTGAACTACCAGCACAAGTGGTGGTCCGACGCACCCGGCGGCGGGTGGCGCAGCTCGAGGCGCACCGCACCGCGGGCAGATCTCGGGCTGATCATTGAGGTGGGCCGGGCCATGCCGGGGGGGACGCAGGCGGGGACACTGCTGGTGCCGGGGCGGGCGGTCAGGGTGAAGGTGATGCGCGGCGCCCGGCAGCACGTCAAGCGGAAGGTGGCGCAGGTGTACACCGAAGGCAACGGCCGCGCCGACCCCGCCCGCCGCGACTGGGCATAGAGAAGCCCCGGGGGGAAATCCCGGCCCGGGGCTCTCTCGCACGATCAAGGGGGGTACGATCGGCGGCATCAGCTGCAATCCAGGAGTTTACAGCATTAACGCAACGTAGGTGTTGCGGAATGCTCGCATGCCCTTGTGTCGCAGCGGAGCCCCGTTAAAACCGGGTGGGAGCCGTCAGAGGGCAGGTCTCGTCATGTCCAAACATCGGGTTGGCGGGCTCTGCTTGGGGCTGTCCTCCGGACAGCATTTGACCCGGCCTGCCCGTAGGGCGAGGGCCGGGCGGGAAGTAGCAAGGCGAATGCGGAACCACTGCTTACCTAGGGAGCACCTATGACCGAGTGCTATCGCTGCGGGCAGGAAGGCCACCATCGGCGCGACTGCCCGCAGGACGTGCCCGTACCCGAGCCCAGGTCTACCGACCGGCCAGTACCACTCAAGGTGCCCGGAGTCCCCCCCACCGAGGAATACCTCCGGGCACGCGCCGAACTTAACCGCCGGATTACGCGAACTAACTGACAGTTATTAATGGGCATGGGCCAGGATTGAGCAGGACACCAGGAACAGCACCATCACCAGCATGACCGCCAGGCCGACACCCAGGCACCCGGAAAACCCGGACAGGAACGCCCGCCCCGCCTGCTTGCCTGGTTCCTCCGGCGGCATGACCCCGTAACTCACAGAATGCTCCCCTCATACCCGGCCCTGCTCGTGAACGACGGCGGGTCATACGTCAGCCGGAACCCGCCCTGGACCCGGTAGTACCCCGGCCAGATCCCGAACCGGCGCAGCGACTCAATCCGCCGCACCGCCTCACCCTCAGTCCGGTACACCATCGGCCTGCCCGTTCAGCATGGCTTGGAGATACACCTTGTCGCCCTGGACGCTCACCCGCACACGGATGTGCCTCCGCTGCGCAACCGCGTAGACAGAGCGCCCGAACTGTTCGGAGACCGGATCAAAGTCCTCACCCCGGGTGAGTTCCCATGCGTCCCCGTCGAACCACTCGGTCCACGGATACTTCGCCTTGACCGGCAGCCGATCTACTTTGCGGGCCATCACGCTTCCTCGCCCATGACCCGGCGGACCTCAGCCCGCCGGTACCGGCGGTGCCCGCCGAGAGTGCGGATGCACTTGATCCGCCCCTGCTTCGACCAGCGGGTGACCGTCTTCGGGTCCACCCGGAACACCGCCGCCACCTCCGCGGGGGTGAGCAGGTCATCATCCCCGTCCATCGTGATCTTCGTAACCATTCCGGGTGATCCTTCCTCATCGGGGTTGCGTTGTCCCCCCATGGTAGCTTAAAGTGGACATCAACGGAACCAAGGAGGACACCATGGGTGACCGAGCAAACGTCTACGTCAAGGACCGCGACCAGGGCGTGTTCCTGTACGCGCACTGGGGCGGCTGCGGGCTGCCGAAGGATCTTCAGAAGGCCCTGGCCCGCGAAGTGCGCTGGAAGGACCCGGCCTACCTCGCGAGGATCATCTTCGATCAGATGACGGCTGGTGATCAAGGCAGCGAGACCGGGTTCGGGATCTCGGCCAGGATCAGCGACAACGACAGCTACCCGATTCTGGTCGTGGACTGCGACAGCGAGCACGTCTCGCTCGGCTCTGTGGCGGTCCCGCCCGTTCCTACTGGCCTGTCGTGGTCCTTCAAGGAGTTCTGCGCGCTCACCCTGGCCGATGAGGAGTGGCCATCATGACCGCGAAGGGTTTCTGCACTTGCAAGCGGGACTTCCCGCACCGCACCGACCTCTGCCCGCCCGCGGGCGCGACGTGGCATTACCTGTGCGACAAGCCCACCAACCCCGCGGACTGGCCTGCTGTCCTGCCGGTCCTGGCGTGCGCGGTCGCCCATGGCCCGGAAGGCTGCCCCGGTTACCCGCACCCGAAGGTCAGGGAGACGGGCACAGGCTGGCCGGTGACCCCGTGATGGACGAGTGCGCACGCTGCGGGAAGCCCACCCGGATTCCCCGCGACGACTTCACCCGCTGGTGGTTCTCTGGGCCAAACCAAGGCCCATTCGTGACGCTGGCCGAGTTCTTGGAACCATTCTGCCAATGCAAGCCCGAGGAGGCCGTCGATGGTTGAGCTGGTGTGCGGGATGGCTGACCGGGACAGGTGGCTTGCGGCCCGGCGGGAGGGGATCACCGCCACCGACATCGGGGTTATCCTGGGCCTCGTGTCGTGGGATTCCCCGTTCGCGTTGTACTGGCGGAAGAAAGGGAAACTCCCTGAGGTGGAGGAGTCCGACCAGATGCGTCTCGGCTCCTGGCTGGAGGGTGCGATCAAGACCCAGTGGGCAGGCACGGGCGGCGGGGGGTGCTGGCCGGGCGCGCTGTACCGCTCGGAT
>WNFF01013348.1_pt1 | contig 12278 bp, 10 predicted proteins | sample 5400441 | NCBI WGS metagenome assembly WNFF01 (sample SAMN13153345, study PRJNA577476) | soil metagenome | isolation source: 120 cm saprolite under Douglas fir tree site 2 hole 3 replicate 1 | place: USA:California | collected 2015-04-18
TGATCATCCCGGTGTACTCCAAGGGCGAGGAAGCGTTGATTCCTCAGGCGTCCACGGATAAATCTCCGGCGCCTTCGCCCGAAACTGTGGTGGTCATTCAGGTTTTTGCGGACGGTACGCTGAAGATCAATCAGGAGCCGGTCACTTTTGATAAGCTCGGCGCCCGGATTGAGGAGATTTTCAAGCAGCGCGCAACCCGCGTAGCATTCATCCGCGGCGATCAGCCGGTCGAATTTGGTGTGGTGGCCAACGTAATCGATGTCATGCACACCTCGGGGATTGCATCAGTAGGTTTGCTGACGCCGGACTTGGAAAAGGCTTTCTGACAGTTTTAAAATGCCCCTCGCAGGGCGGACGTGAATATCCGGGCGCTGGGGCCGACCCGGTCGGCCTCACGCACAGCAGGGATGGACGCTTCGATGACTCACGCATCTTCGGTGATTAGTGCCAGTTCAGATCGGCCGCTCTCCGCTTTTGCGGCGCTCCTGATTCTAGTTGCAGGCGTCTCCGGCTGCAGCAAATTGCAGGCTCGCGATCTCCTCAATAAGGGTGTCGGTGCATTCAAGAATGCCCAGTACGACACTGCTATCGAGGACTTCAAGCGTGCCAAGGAACTCGATCCTGGTTTGATGAACGCCCGCCTCTATCTGGCCACTGCTTATGCCAGCCAGTACATTCCCGGCGCGCCTTCCGAACAGAACGTCGCTCTCGGCACTGCCGCCGTCAATGAATTCAAGGATGTTCTCTCGATCGATTCCAACAATCTCAGCGCCATTGATGGCATCGGCTCCATCCTCTTCCAGATGGCCGGCACTCCTTACGATCCCAAAAAGTTTGAAGAGTCCAAGTCCTACCACCAGAAGCACATCGACCTGAAGCCCAATGACCCCGAACCTTACTACTGGATCGGCGTCATCGATTGGACCCTCGCCTTCCGCGGGAATGGCGAGCTGCGCGCCGACTACAACAGAAATAATATTAAGAAGCAGGTCAAGGACGACGACCCGCTTCCGCCGGCGGTTCGCGCCGTCTACGTTGAGAAGTTTGGCCCCATGGTCGAGGAAGGCATCAGCAACCTCCAGAAATCCATTCAGATCAAGCCCGACTATGACGATGCTATGGCCTACTTGAACCTCCTCTATCGCCGCAAGGCCGATATGGTGGAGTCCGCCGATGAACGCGCCAGCCTCAAGCGCCAGGCCGACGAACTCATCGACAAGGTCAAGGAGATCAAGCAAAAGCGTGCCGAGCAGCCCCAGCAGCCCAGCTGAGCCGGCGCCGCAGATTTCCTTTTGTAAATCGATTTATCTCAAGGGCGTCCTTTTGGACGCCCTTCTCTTTGCGGGAGCCGCGCTCCAATCGCCGCGGACGTCACTCGTATCGCAGCGCTACCACGGGATCGACTCGCATGGCCCGCCGTGCCGGGATGTAACTCGCGAAGGACGCCACCAGTACCAGGAAGAACACCACGACCGCGAAAGTTTCCGGATCTGTCGGAGTCACCTGAAAGAGGAACCCGTTCATCAGTCGCGTCAGAAGCAGAGCTCCCACGGTACCCAGCACAACTCCAAACAGCGTCAGCCGTATGCCGTTGCCCACAACCAGTCGCAACATGGATTTCTGTTGCGCTCCGAGCGCCATGCGCACGCCGATCTCATGCGTGCGCTGCGCCACCGTGCTGGACATCACGCCATACACCCCAAACCCCGCCAGTATCAGCGCAACCCCGGCAAATACCGCGAGCAGCAACGTGCGGAGTTGTGGCTGCGCGACCGCATTTGCCATTAACTCTTCCCCGGACATAACGGCCGCAACAGGCTGATCCTTATCCAGTGCCATCACCTCGCTGCGCAGAGCCCCTGCCATCTGCGCTGCATCGCCACCGGTGTGCAGAAACAGTGTCATGCTGCTCCACGGTACTTGGGCGTACGGCTCATACAAGGTCATCGTCGCGCCGGCGTCTAAGCCTTCATCTTTCACGTCGCCGACCACGCCGACAATTTCCCGCCAGATCTGCCCTTTTTCGGGGCCGCTATTGCCGATGAAGATCAATCGCCCGATTGGATTTCGATTGCGGAAGAATTGTTTCGCCAAAGCCTGGCTGATGATGGCCACACGCGGCCCGCCGGCGGTGTCCTGCGATGTGAAGGCTCGGCCGGCCAGCAGAGGTATTCCGAGCGTCCGGAAGTAATCGGGGCTGACACTGTAGAAGCCGGCGGAAGGCTGTTCGGTAGGCGCCAGCGCCGCGAGTTCTTTTGTCGCGAATACGAAGTTGTATCCCTGTCCCTCCAGTGGATTGCCGCTCGCGGCGCCCACAGCGTTTACCCCTTTCAAACTCTGCAGGCGCGCGACAAGCTGATCGAAGAACTGCGCTTGCTGCGGATCGGTCGCATACTTCGATTCCGGCAGGGATACCGTGGCCGTCAGCAGGTTCTTTGACCGGTACCCGGGATCGACACTTTGCAGCCGCAGAAAACTCTTGAGCAACAGCCCCGACCCGATCAACAGCACCAGCGCGAGTGTGGTTTCCAGAACCACCAGCGAACTGCGCATTCCATGGCGTCCGGCGCTCGAAGTCCTTCCCCCCTCTTTCAGCGTTTCCGACGGCGCGTTCCGCAGGTTTTGCAATGCCGGTGCGAGCCCGAACACGATTCCCGTCGCTATAGCCAGCCCTGCCGTAAATCCCAGCACCGTCAAATCAAGTTGAATTCCGGCTGCTCTTGGCAGGTTGGAGGGTGGAAGCGTTCGCAAAACGTGAACTCCCCACTCCGCCAGAAGCAATCCCAGCGCGCTTCCCATCGTGCTCAGTAGCACGCTCTCGGTCAGTAACTGGCGCGCGATTCGCCAGCGGCCGGCTCCGAGCGATGTCCTGATGGCGATCTCTCTTTGTCGGGTTGCGGCCCGCGCCAACAGCAAGTTTGCAACGTTGGCGCACGCAATCAGCAGTAGGAAACCAACCGCTCCAAACAGCACCAGGAGCGTAGCGCGAATGTTTCCCACGGTGGCTTCGTTGAGCGAAATGACCAGAGACGTCCAACCCTTTTGCATTCGCGGATATTGCTGTTCCAGCCGTTTCGAGATTCCCGTCATCTCGGCTTGGGCTTCGTCGATGCTCACCCCGGGCTTCAGCCGCCCCATCACTCGCAAATAATGCGCGCCCCTCGCCCCCGGGCCGAGATCCCGCGGCATGAATTCTGACGGCAGCCAGAGTTCCACACGACTGGGAACCTGGAATCCCTCGGGCATCACTCCGATGATCGTGTACGTTTGGCCGTCAAGCGTCAGGGCTTTCCCGGTGATGTTTCGATCGCCGCCAAACCTCCTCATCCACAGGCCATGCCCTAGTACGGCCACGTGGGCTTTGCCAACGACATCATCTTCCGCCCGAACGTGCGCCCCAGGGCCGGCTGCACTCCCATCACCGCGAAGAATGGCGTCGCCACGCGAGCTCCGGTCAGTTGCTCCGGCTCCGCTCCGCCGGTGTAGTTAAAATTTCCCCGGGACACTGACGCCATGTACTCGAACGAGCTTGCCTCCTTGTGCCAGTCCGCATAGTTCGGCGGCGAAACGGCAAACTGGTTGAACCCTCCTGAAGGATTGCTCTCCCAGATCACTACGATCCGCTCCGGATGGTCGTAAGGAAGCGGGCTCAGCAGCACCGCATGAATTACGGAAAAAATTGACGTATTGGCGCCGATGCCCAGACCGAGCGTCAGGACCGCAACCGCCGTGAACCCCGGACTCTTCCGCAGCGTTCGCAGGCCGTAACGGATGTCCTGGAACAGCGTATCCAGAAAGGGCAGCCCTTGCAGTTCCCGGTTCGTCTCCCGGAGCTGCGTCGTTCCTCCCAATCTCAAGCGAGCCTCGCGCCGCGCTTCCTCCCGCGGCAATCCACGGCGAACGCCCTCCTCTGCCAGCATTTCTAGATGCTCGTTCAGCTCCTGCCAGAATTCTTCATCCACGCGCCGCATCGTGAACCACCCGCGCATTCGCGAACCCATCATTTTCATCCAAACCCCTTCTCCGCAATTCGCAACACGCGGCCAACCACTCCGGAGATACGTTCCCAGTTTTCCGCTTCGGTTCGGAGTTGCTTTCGTCCCGTTTTGGTGATCGAGTAGAACTTCGCTTTGCGGTTATTTTCTGAAGCGCCCCACGCCGAGGAAATCCATCTTCTCTGCAGCAGCCGCACCAGTGCCGCGTAAATCGTTCCCTGATTGATCAGCAGTGCCTCTTCGCTGATCTGCTCGATGCGCCGCGCGATGCCGTATCCGTGCAGCGGCCCCATCGAGTCCAGCGTTTTCAGCACCATCAGGTCCAGCGTGCCCTGCAGAATCTCTGCTCTTCCTTCCGCCATCGTCTCTCCTGTGGCCCGCGCACAGGAGTATCCGTCCCCTCCTGTGGCATGTCAACAAGAGAAGTTTCACAAGAGAAGTTTCACTCGCCGCCCGACCGCGCTGCATCTCACCAGTGCCCGCCGCGCTTCCCGCATCGGCCCTCTGGCCGTCCATGTCGCGTTCAACCCTCCCCGGAGGTGCCCATTTGGGCTTAAACTGAAACATGCCCTCTCCGAGCAATCTTCCGCTCAGCTTCAACCGTGACCGCGCCGTTCGCCAGCTCGACGCGCGCTTCGAGGAACTCCTCGAAAAGCTCCGCAAGAACCGCCCCTCGGAAGATCCCTGGATGGTCCGCCGTGCCTACGAAATCGCCACCGAACGCCACCACGACCAGTTCCGCAGCTCCGGCGACCCCTATCTCTCCCATCTTCTCGAAGTCGCGCACATCCTTGCCGACATGCGCCTTGATGCCACCGCACTCACCGCCGCCATTCTCCACGATGCCATCGAAGACACTGAGTATCCCGTCTCTCGCATCGAGGAACGCTTCGGCGCAGAAGTCGCCCATCTCGTCGAAGGCGTAACGAAAATCGGGCGCCTCAAAATGATGGCGCCCGAAGCGCGCCAGGCGGAAACCGTTCGCAAGATGCTTCTCGCGATGGTCACCGACGTTCGCGTCGTGCTCGTCAAGCTTGCCGACCGGCTTCACAACATGCGCACGCTCGAATATCTCGACCCCGAAAAGCAGCACCGCATTTCGCGCGAAACGCTGGATATTTACGCGCCGATCGCTCTTCGCCTGGGCATGAGCGTTGTTCGCGGCGAACTCGAAGATCTCGCCTTCCGCTATCTCGAGCCGGAAGCCTTCTTCGCACTGCAGAAAGAAATCAGCGACAAAGCGCCTATCCACAAAAAATTTCTCGAGGAAGTCCAGGCCACTATCCAGTCCAAACTCGTCGAGGCCGGCATTCCCGCCGAGCTCGAATCGCGCGTAAAAGGCCTGTACTCCGTGCACCGCAAAATCGTGCGCCAGGAAATCGGGCTTGGCCAGGTTTACGATCTTCTCGCCGTGCGCGTCATCACCGATTCGGAACGCAACTGTTACGCCGCTCTCGGCGTCGTCCACCACATCTGGCGCCCCGTCCCCGGCCGTTTCAAGGACTACATTGCCATTGCCCGGCCTAATCTTTATCAGTCGCTGCACACCACCGTGCTCCACAGCGGCCAGCCCTTCGAGGTGCAAATCCGCACCCAGGATATGCATCGCATTGCCGAAGAAGGTGTAGCGGCGCACTGGAAATACAAATCCGGCAAACCTTCCTCGGAAGACGACGACCAGCGCATCACCTGGATGCGCCAGCTTATCGAGTGGTCGCAGGAGCTGCAGGAACCCGGCGAGTTTCTCTCCACCCTGAAAGTGGATCTCGCTCCCGTCGAAGTTTACGCATTCACTCCCAAAGGCCGCGTGCTGGAACTCCCGCGCGGTGCCACGCCTGTAGATTTTGCTTACATGGTTCACACCGAAGTCGGCCACCAGTGCGTCGGCGCAAAGGTCAACGGCCAGATGGTTTCCCTGCGCAATGAAATTACCAGCGGCGACGTCGTCGAGATTCTCACCCAGAAAGGCCACCACCCAAGCCGCGATTGGCTCAGCTTCGTAAAATCGTCCTCCGCCAAAAGCAAAATCCGCCACTGGATCAACGAGCAGGAACGCGAAGAAGCAACCGAAATGGGCAAGCGTCTCCTCGAAAACGAAGCGCGTCACTTCGGCCGCAGTCTCAAGAAAATTCCCGAAGCTGACATGCTCAAATTAGTTTCCGATTACGGTCTTTCCAAGGTGGAAGATCTCTACGCTGCCGTCGGTTTTGGAAAATATTCCGCGCGCCAGGTGCTCACGCGCCTCCTGGGCGAGCCGGAAAAAACCGGGGACGCCGAAACTGCCGACGCCAAGCCCACGCTAGTCAAAACCGTCAAGCGCATGCTCGGATTCGGCGCCGCCCCGCTCGTCGTCAAAGGCCACGACGATTTGCTCGTATACCGCGCCAAATGTTGCAACCCGATTCCTGGCGATGAAATCGTCGGCTACATCACGCGCGGCCGCGGCGTTGCCGTTCACACGCGCATGTGTCCCAACGTCCAGAATCTTCTGTACCAGACCGAACGCCGCATCGCCGTCGAATGGGGCGGCGGTTCGGAAGCCAGATTTCCCGTCCAGCTCACCATCCGCGCGCGCGACCGCGCCGGCCTGCTCGCCGAAATCACCGCCATCATCAGCGGCGCCGGTTCCAACATTCATAACCTCGAAAGCCGCCCTGACCGCACCAACGCGCGCATTGACGCCAATCTCGAAATCGCCGACAAACGGCAGCTTGAAACCATCCTCGCCAATATCAAGAAAATTTCCGGTGTTTTGGGCGTCGAGCGCGTCTCCCAGCCCGGCCAATAAAGTGTTTCCGGTCTTCGATCCGCCTTGCGCCGAATTCACTGGCGCGGAAAGTTTACTTTTTCCATTCGCCATTCGGCCAGTTCTCGCAACCTGTCCTTTCGCACGGGTATCTCGGACAACACACCTTCGAGCCTTATCCATTGCCGCCGATACAATGGAATCATGCGGCATAAGCTCATGCTTCTCGGGGTCGTCGTCCTCTTCCGTGTGAGCGGATGCGATAAGCATCCGCTCACCGATTATCGTCCCCTGGACCAGGTGGGGATGTGGTCCAGCAACGTCGAGCAACTCAAAACTCTAAACACCGCGGATGTCGAAGTCGCGCAACTCGTAAAGTTAAAACAAGCCGGGATCACCGATGACGCCTGCGTAACTCTGATCAGCGGAGCGCACCAGCGCCGGCACCAATTCGCGAGCGCGGACTCCGCCGTCAACCTGATTCACGCGGGGTACACCGAGCCGGTGATTCTGGAAATTGCGAAATCGGATCAGCTCGATATCATCAGCGGAGACGCGGTTATGTTGCGCCTGGTGGGGCTCTCCGATTCCACCGTTGATTTGATTTTGCACCGCAGGTTGAGGGGCCAGCGCACCATGAGCAGCGCGGAAATCGGGCGTTTGAAAAATACCGGGCTTACGGAAAAACAAATTCTCGAGCGCATCAATTCCGGCATGACCGACGCGCAGGCCGACAAAGAAGCAGCATTGCGCGAAGCCACGCGCAATCATTCGGGAACTGGTTTCAAGCGTGTGCGCGGGCGCAGGTAGCGCCACTTTACCAATCCGAATCTTCCGGGCTCGGGTGAATCCGGCGAGCCGCGCCTAATTCGAAGTGTTCCTTCTGAAGCAGCCGGCCGTAAACTTTCACGCGCTGCTTTTGCTCCTGACTTTTCCCCGATACAATCAAAGCGGTTTGCGCGTTCAAATGCATGCGCGCTGGTTTTTGGCGCCGGCGCTGGGAGCGGCGGCGATCGGGATGGCGGGGTGTGCCGCACCGCTAGGCCCCGGCTATACCATCGAGCGCCAGCAAATCCGCGTGCAATTTGTGGCCGCGCCGGAGCCGCGTATTCGAATTGAGGCGGAGTATCGGTTGAAGAATACCGGCAGCTGGCCTCTGGACGAATTGGAACTGCGGCTCCCGGGGCGGCGGCGTTTTCATTTTGAGGAGCCCCGCGCCAGCTGGGATGCCACCGCGCTCGCAACAGGAATCTCGACTGAGCATCCGCGAAATGCACTGATTTCACTTCCGCAAAAGTGGACCATCTCCGCGAGGCACACCTTGCATCTTTTCGTGGAATACTCACCGGCGAGCGCGGACGAGACGGCTTTGAGTTTTTCCGGCGATGCTTTTTTCCTGCCGGCGGAGGGATGGAGTCCTGAATTGCTGCCGTCGCGTGGCCTTTTTGCGACCGGCGGGGTGCCACCAGAAAAATGGGAAATTAGCGTGAGCGTGCCGGAGGGATTTCTGGTGCACACGAGCGGGCAAAAAGTGAAAACTTCACGCAAGAACGGAGAGGCGATCGTCCGCGCAACACAGAGTTCGACCGATCATTATCCGTTCGTGATCGCGGGACGCTATGCGTCCGCGCAGATCGGCGGCGACAAGGAGAAGATAATTCTGTGGACGCGTAAAGCGCAGGAGCCCGCGGGCCTAGGCGACGCCCGGGATGCACTGGTGCGAACAATGAACGCGTACGATGCGGTTTTTGGAGCGCGCAGCAACGAGCCATGGACGACGTGGATTGTGGAATGCCCGGTCACGGCCGGTTGTTTCACGAATCTCAATGCCTCGATGGCCAAGCTACTGGGTGACGAAAAGGAGTCCGTCTCCGCCGAAACGGTTTCTCAGGACACCATGATGGTGGATCTGAGCGAGGGAATGCCGAGACTCGCGATCGCAGCAGCTCCGTCACTGGCTGCGAGTTGGCTCGGTTACGCGCAAAACCCCGGCTTTTACGAGCAGGAGCCGCCGCTCTCCGCACTTCCGGCGTTCGCGGCGTCGATCGGGCGTGAGGCAGTGAAAGGTGCGGATTCGCGAACAGAATCGATCCGGCGCGTGCTCGAATTGATCCCGGAGAAAGCCGCAACCCGCGGGCCGGAAGATCCCGCTGTGGTGCGAGCAAAAAGCTTCCTGTTTTTCCATGCACTGCAGGACCACTACGGGCAGGACGTGTTTCGAAAGGCGATCAGCCACATGCTGTATGCTCGACGGGGGCGCGGGTTTGAACTCAGCGATTTGATCGCTGCTTTCGACCAGGAAACGAACGAGAACGCCGCCGAGTTCGTGCGACTATGGATGAAGCGCCCGGGAGTGCCCGAGGAGTTTCGCGCGCGCTACCGGGAAAACGCGGCGGCGGCCCAACCTGAAAAGGAGACTGCACGATGAGAGACGTGATTCTGACGGACCGGGGACCAAAACCCATCGGACCGTATTCGCAGGCGATTCGAGCGAATGGATTCCTGTACGTCTCGGGGCAAGTGGCGCTGGACCCGAAAACGGGGGAGATGACCGGCGCAGACATCGGGCAGCAGACGGAGCGGGCGCTCGAGAACGTGAAGGGAATTCTAGAGGCGGCGGGCTCGAATCTGCATCACGTTGTGAAGACCACAGTGTTTCTGAAGGACATGAACGATTTTGCGGCGATGAACGAAGTGTATGCGAAGCATTTCACGTCGGCTGCGCCGGCGCGGTCGACAGTAGAAGTGTCGCGGTTGCCGAAGGACGCGCTTGTAGAGATTGAAGTGATCGCCGGGCCGTAGGTGTGAGCGCGAGATAAAGAAAAGCAAGAAGCAAGAATTGCCCTGCTTCGAAAACCAACCTCCCATGTGGGGGACACCGCCCTTACGTATTCCACTTCCTGCTTGACAAGTAAGTCGGAATCCGATATATCGGTATCCGATTATGGAAACCAACCTGGAACCCTATTTGCCGTTATCCGTGGCCGCCCAGCACATCCTGCTGGCGCTATCGGATGAGGACCGGCATGGCTACGGAATCATGCAGGAGGTCCGGCGCCAGTCGGGAGGCAAGTACAAGATGGGATCCGGCACGCTCTACGACAACCTGGAAAAACTCATCGAACAGGGATTAGTGGCGGAAGGCCCACGGCCGTCGGCGAAAGAAGATCCACGCCGGCGCTACTACCGATTGACGGCATTCGGCCGGCGTGTTTTTTCAGCCGAGATCACGCGACTGGAAGACCTCGTTCGCGAGGCGAAGCTGCGCTTAGGTGGAGCGCGGCCAAAGGAGGCTCTATGACCCGTTCTTTTTACCGGTCTCTCGTTTGGTTGCACCCACCGCGGTTCCGCGAGCGGTTTGCCGAAGAGATGGCATGGATATTTGACGAGACACCAACGGCCTGTGGAAGAGCATTCCTTTTTTACGATGGGCTCGTTTCGCTCGCGAGACAGTGGGTAGTGCGCTCGGGAGTGTGGAAGGTAGCCCTCGCTGTCCTGCTGGCGCTCATTCAAGCGGTCTTTTTCTTGCATCCGTATGACTGAGCACGTAGAGGCAAGCATGCAACCCAGGCTGAAACTGTCGGTCAGATTTGTTTCAAAATGTTTTCTTCTGCTGTTGGTCGTGTTGCTTCTTGCGGGCATCAGCTACGAACAAATTGGCGAGCGACAAGAACGGAAGCGATTTCCGCAGGTGGGCCGCTCCGTGGATATCGGGGGGCGGTCCCTGAACATCTATTGTTCGGGAGTGGGCAAGCCCGCTGTGATTCTGGACACGGGCGGAACTGCTCCTGGCTATGAGAATCTACTCTTTCAGCAGCAGGTTGCGCAGTTCACCGAGGCGTGCTGGTTCGACCGCGCTGGCTTGGGATGGAGTGATCCGAGTCCGATCGAGCAGACCAGCGCAGCCGTTGCGGAGGACCTGCATGCGTTATTACATTCCGCCAGCGTTCCGCCCCCGTACCTGTTGGTTGGTGCGTCATTCAGCGGCTTCAACGTTCGCGCCTTCACGGGGAAATACCCGGCAGAAGTTGCGGGCGTGGTACTGGTGGATTCCGCGCATGAAGAGCAGATTCGAAATGTGCTTTGCGCAGGCGTGCCACTGGCGGCCCGAGTCGGGCTAGTCCGGCTCCTTTTGAAGACTTCCCAACCTCCGAGGAACATACCGCCAGGATTCACGGCTGAGCAAGCGGCCACCTTCCAAGGCCTTGAACTTCAAACGAAATCGTTTGAAGCTGCCGCGGTCTGCAACTTCGAGGAAAAGGTCTCGGAGCAAATGAGGACAGCGGGCAATCTGGGAGACCGCCCGCTGATTGTCCTCACCGCGGGGCAGCCCTTCAGAGTCGGTGATCCAGAAGCAGACAAGGAGCTAGCGGCTTTTCACGAAATCTGGGCTCATCAACTGCAGCCGCAGCTGGCGCGGCTCTCGACTCGGGGACAGCAAGTGATCGTGGAGAACAGCGGACATGTCATTGACCCGAACGCGGTGCTCAAAGCCATACAGGAAATGGCCATGGAAATCCGGAGAAAATAGAAAATTTCAAAATCAGTTTCTCGTCATCGCTTGAAGTCTGGATCACGCTTCACGCAAAGCGACAAGGGGGTCCACGCGGCTGGCGTTGCGGGCGGGCAGATAGCACGCGAGGAACGCTGCAGCGAGAAGGATGAGGGAGGCAGCTGTGAGGCTGAGGAGATCGCTGCCGGTGACACCGTAAAGAAAATGAGAGAGGGCGCGACCGAGCAACACGGCCAGGCCCACGCCCAGGGCCACGCCACTGAGAACGACTGTCATTCCCTGCCGAAGGACCAGCAATGCGACGCTACCTTCGCTGGCTCCCAGCGCCATGCGCACGCCGATTTCACGGCGGCGCTGACCGACGGAGTAGGTCATGATCCCGTACAAGCCGACAGAGGCGAGGCCGAGGGCCAACAGTCCAAAGACTCCAAGCAGGCCGACACCAACCTTCGCTCCCCAAAGCGCTTGATCAATCACCTTGGTTCCCGTGCGGACGTCTTCCACGGCGAGTCCGGGATCGAGGGTTCGAATTTCGCTCTGAACGGCAGCGAGGGTTGTCGAGGGATCGCGCTCGGTTCGGACATAAAGAATCATGGCATCAGAGTAGTTCTGCCGCAGGGGGATGTAGATCGACGACTGGGGAGCTTCGCCAAGCGATTGATAGTTGGCGGTCTTCACCACGCCGACGACTTGTAGGAAATCCTTGCCGCGAGGCAATCGCAGCCGTTTACCGAGTGCATCCTGGTTCGGCCAATACTTGGCAGCCATCGTGTCGTTGATGATGGCGCTGGGAGCCGAAATGTCGCGATCGTCTTGTGTAAAATCGCGGCCTTCGACAAACGAGATACCCAGAGTTGAAAAATAGGTCAGATCAACGGTATTTACGACCGCCGAGATACCGTCTGATTTCTTACGCTGCTCTTGCCCCTCAATCACAACGCCTGTTTCCTTGCGTCCCCAAAGCGGGAGATTCGATGCCCAGGAGAGAGACGAGATGCCAGGAACGCTGCTGATGCGTTCACGC
>WNFF01005442.1_pt1 | contig 12271 bp, 5 predicted proteins | sample 5400441 | NCBI WGS metagenome assembly WNFF01 (sample SAMN13153345, study PRJNA577476) | soil metagenome | isolation source: 120 cm saprolite under Douglas fir tree site 2 hole 3 replicate 1 | place: USA:California | collected 2015-04-18
AGGCAGATGATCTGCGCGCCATCACCTGGCAATAGATCCAGCAGGTGTGCCTGTGTGAGCAGGACCTGCATATGAGCGTCCTGGATCATGTAGTCAAGCCGCTCTCGTGGGTAGGTAGGATCCAGCGGCACATAGGCCCCACCGGCCTTGAGGATGGCAAGGAGAGCAATGACCATTTCCAGGGAGCGCTCCATGCACACACCCACCAGCACGTCAGGGCCTACGCCCGATGCCTGCAGGGTATAGGCCAGCGCATCGGCACGGCGGTTTAGCTCGCTATAGGTGAGTTTTTGATCTTCAAATACGACGGCCCCGGCACCAGGCGTGCGCTGCACCTGCTGCTCGATCAACTGGTGGATGCACATGTGCTCTGGAAAGTCGCTGCGGGTAGCGTTCCACGTGACCAGGAGCTGGTGCTGCTCTGCCCCGGTGAGCAAAGGCAGATGTGAAAGCTGCTGTTCGGGGTCTGCTATGATGCCTGCCAGCAGGGTGCGAAAATGCTGCTCCATGCGAGCGATGGTGGAAGCATCGAAGAGGTCCACGTTATAGCTCAGGTCGGCGGAAAGCGACCCACGGACCTCGGACATGTGCAGCGTCAGGTCGAAGGCCGATCCCTGCTGCGCCACCAGAAAGGGTTCCAGTTTGAGCGTTTCCTGGTCCAGGCGCGCATTCTCCTGGTCCTGCAATATACCTGGCCTGTCCCACACGAACACGACCTGGAAGATGGGCGAATAACTGGCATCGCGCTTTGGCTGCAGCCGTTCTACGAGGAGCGGGAAAGGATAGTCCTGGTGCTCAAGCGCTGCAATGACCGTGCGCCTGACCCTGCCCAGCAACTCCTTAAAGGTGGGATTGCCGGAGAGGTTGGTGCGCAGGACGACGGGGTTCGCCAGGTAGCCGACGACACGCTCCAGTTCGGAGCGGCTGCGGCCTACCATGGGGGTACCTACGAGGATATCATCCTGGTCGGTGTAGCGAAGCAGCAGCACCTGGAACGCTGCCAGCAGCAGCATGTACAGCGTTACCTTCTCGGCGCCGGCAAGGGCTTTCAATTGTTTAGATAATGCCTCGCCCAGTTCAAAGGCATGAGAAGCGCCGCGATACGTCTGGACCGGCGGGCGCGGGCGATCAAGCGGCAGATTCAGTAGGGACAATTCGCCGGCCAGCTCTTGCTGCCAGTGGGTCCACAGCCGCTCACCCTCGGGACCGGCCAGTAGTTCAGCCTGCCAGCGGATATAGTCCGTATATTGTGGGACGCGCTGCGAGAGCATGGCCTGCATGGCAGCACTGAGGGGTGCGCCCACCTCTTTCGCGTAGAGCACGCATATTTCGGTGACGAGGATATCGAGCGACCAGAAGTCGACGGCGATATGGTGAGCGGTCATAACAAGCATATAATCCTGGCCGGCCAGCGCGAACAATTTGAAGCGCAGGACAGGTCCATGTTCCAGGTCGAATGGGCGATCACCCTCCTTCTGCAGTTCCTGTTCCAGGCGTTCGCGGCTCCAGGTCGAGGCGTCAATTAGCTCGACCGGCACCTTTTGCCCCGGGTGAAAGTGTTGAACGGGCTCGCCGTTGCGCATAGTGAAGGTTGCCGACAGGATGGGATGGCGCTGTACGAGCGCCTGAGCCGAGCGCCGCAGGCGCGGTATATAAGAGGTTATATGCCGAACTTGCAGGCGCCAGCCGGTGCAGGAACCACAAAGCGCGTTGACCGTGGGAAAGGGTGGAGATAGTAGGGTCCCCATTAGAACCAGCGGCGGGCGTTTCACTGCTCGCGCGCCCAACTGCTTGCATTTCTGCTTTTTTACGCAGGAGCTGCGCCAGGTATGCCCGTTTTTCCTCGGGCGAAAGATCAGCCATGCTTCTGGGTGTCTCGCTCATTTTATGTCTCCTCTTCTAACATTTGACTGAGCAATGAGTCCACTTCCTCATCCGAAAGTTGATCCAGTCCCGCCAACAACTGCGCGGCATTACGCTGGCCGATCCCATTCGTCTTATTGCCCAGCGATGCATGCTCATCGTAGTTGTGGATTCCCTCTCCCCCAGATGGGAATCCCTGGTGGCCGTCCATGCTTTCAGGTGAAAGCTGGCTCAGGAGCGCCTCTACCTCCTCGTCCGACAACTGGTCAAGTTGTTCCAGTAACTGCGCAGCATCATGCTGACTGATTTCGCCCGGCGCAGAGGCGCTGCCATTTCCCTGGCCACGTGTATCTACTTGCCAGGCGGAGGATGCTTGCGGTCGTCCATCCTGGCTGGCCGTCAACTGATCGAGCAATTGAGCGGAGAACTGGGCAATAGTAGGCTCCTGCAGGAAAATCGTTATGGGGACCTCCACGTTCAGCTCTGTTTCGATCCAGTTCTTAAGCTCAACGGCCGTCAGGGAGTCGAGCCCCAGGCTATTGAGCGGCTGCTGCGCATCCAGCCTGGATGGTGAAATTTTCAGTGCCGTAGCTATTTTTCCGAGGATATAGTTCTCAAGCAGCTGCTGGCGTTCTAGCGGTTCGACTGTGAGCAGCGACGCGCGAATATGCCTGCCATTCTCCGCCGGGGTTTCCAGCGAAGCGTCTTGCAACGCTCCTACGAGGGGTGACTCTTCACGCAGCGTCCACTGAGCCACCACGTCGAGGATGCCGTCTAGAAAGGCCTGGCGAGAGGCATTACGCTGGAGCTTGCCGCTGGAGGTTTTGAGAATGCTGCTGGTCTTAACCAGCACGATGGCATAGACCTGCAGGTCATGTTGTTCTGCCACGGCCTGGCGAATGGTCTCAAATACCTCGTCCAGGTTTAGATGCCGGTAATGGCGCTCCACTTCCTGAACAATCACCAGTTGCTCTTCACTCATTGCATCGACCGAGAATGCTATGCCGCTGCCGGGCCGCAGCACCGGGTGGCTCTGTTCCACCGTCAGTTCGATGTCCTGGGGATAATGGTTGCGGCCGCGAATGATGATCAGGTCCTTGAGGCGGCCGGTGACAAATAGCTCGCCGTCGTGCATAAACCCCAGGTCTCCGGTGCGCAGGAAGGGACCCTCTCCTGTATCGGCCAGGTGTGCCCGGAATGTGTATTGTGTTTCAGCGGGTTTTTGCCAGTAGCCCTGGGCGATGCTGGGGCCGGAGACCCAGATTTCGCCTACCTGGTCAGGCGGGCAGGAGACGCGGGTATCGGGATTGACGATAACGACCTTCTGCCCCTGCGGCACGCTGCCGGAACTCACGAACGTGCGCGTGCTATCTTCATCACCGGGGGCTACGGGTTCGACTATGACGACGCGGTTTTCTGCGAGCGCCTCTGCCTGCACCGTCCGCTTCGTTGAGGTGGCGCCCTTTTGTACGCCGGTTACGAAGAGGGTGGCTTCGGCAAGTCCATAGCAAGGACGAAAGGCTTCCCAGCGGAAACCACAGGGGGCAAAGGCCTTCGTGAAGCGCTCCAGGGTTTCCTGGCGTACCGGTTCGGCGCCGTTGAAGGCGATGTCCCAGTTGCTCAGGTCGAGCGTTTCCTTCTGCTCGGGCGTGATCTTACGGACGCAGAGGTCATAGGCGAAGTTCGGCGCGCCGGTGACGACGTGAGCCCCATTGTTAGCGATGGCTTGCAGCCAGCGTATGGGACGCTGCAGGAAGGCGACCGGTGACATGATGGTAGTCTGCACACCGGAGTAGGCCGCCTGGATGGTCATGCCGATCAGGCCCATATCGTGGTAGAGGGGCAGCCAGCTCATGCCCCGGCACTCGGGTGTGATACCAACATGATGGTAGATGAGCGCCCCATTGTGCAAGAGATTGCCGTGGGTGAGCATGACGCCCTTGGGCATGCCTGTAGACCCGGAGGTGTACTGGAGAAAGGCCAGTGTGTCGCTGTCAACCCCGGGGTCCTGCCAGGCCTCCGTCAGGGAGGAGTCGATGGTGTCCGTGCTGATGAGCGGCGCGACCTCCATATCCTGCGCCTGGGCGAACAGGCTCTCGACCATCGATGAAAGCGCCTCAGTGGTGAGCACTACCGAGGGCTGCACGTCATTCATGATGGCGTGCAATTTCGCCAGGCTCCGCCTGGTGCGGGTCTGGGGAGGGTAGGTAGGAACGGCGATCAGCCCTCCATAGAGACATCCGTAGAAGGCGACGATGAACTCGAGGTCTGAAGGGTAGACGAGCAGGGCACGCGATCCACGTTCTGCTCGCTGCTGGAGTAAGGCGCCCATGGCACGGGCCCTGCGATCCAGCTCTCCGTACGTTAGATGAACTCCCTCTACTTCTCCATCGATGAGGAAGGTGTAGGCCCTTCTTTCGGCATGTTGGAGTGCTCTGCGCGATAGGAGTTCTAACAGGGTGGAAGCTTCAAAGGCTAAGTCTGAATGGTGTGTGCTCAATGGTTAACATTATCCCTATGTTACTTAAAATACTGGGTGCGAATGCCGCTACGCAAAAATATTGGTGCGACCGGGCCAGGTCATCCGTAACCGGGCCCGATAGGGGCTGATCATAGAGAATGAACAAATTACCCGAAAGGCAAGGCCGACGGGGGCGCGATGTAGCGCGGTCCCACGGTAAGTCGGGGACCTACGGTAAGGTGACTACCTTCAGCCAGAATGAACTTGTGCAAACTCATAATCAAGCCCGCTTACCTGACATTCAGCACTGGTATTTTCGAGACTGTCCAGCGGTCATTGGGGCTGGCCACCTCGAACTGTACCATCGAGATCGCATCTGTGGGACATCGAACGATACAGAGGCCACAACGGATACACTTCTCCTCGTCGATGATCATATCGGCGCCGCCGCGCCAGGCCTGTGTACCGGCGTGCATCGGGTCGCCCTTGACGACGCGAGAAAGGCCTTCCATGCTGATGCAGTCGTAAGGACAGATGTCCACGCAGCCGGAACAGAGGATACAGATTGACGGGTCAATCATGATATTCAACTGGCATTGCAGGCAGCGACGGGCCTGTACGACAGCCTCTGCGGGCGTATAGCCGGTCTCCGTCTCGCGCGTGTTGCTGTAACGCTGCTTCTTGGGCAGGGAAGGAATGTTTTCGAACGGGATGGACTCGTAGTCATCGACCATGCCGCGACGGTAATCGGGCAGTTCTATCTCTTCCGCTGGTTCGGCGGGCTTATCAACGCCACCAAGGTAACGGTTGATGGCAACGGCGGCATCACGTCCATCGCCGATGGCGGAGATGAGATTGCGCGAGCCATCGACGAAGTCACCACCGGCGAAGAGGCCGGGGTAGCTGGTCATCCAGGTCTCGCGGTCCACCAGCGGAACGCCGTACCGGTCTAGCTCCAGCTTGAGTTCGTCGGCCTGTATCCAGCTTGGGTCGCTATCCTGGCCAAATGCGGCGATGACAGTATCTACCTCGATCTCAAATTCGGTACCGGGGATGGGGATTGGACGGCGCCGGCCACCCACGTCGGGGTCACCGAGCTTGCAGCGTACAAAACGCACGCCGCTGGCATGCACGCCATCCTTGCTGACAACGGCCGTCTGGTAGACCAGGTACTGAAATTCAACGTCCTCCGCCATTGCCTCGTTGACTTCGTACTCGTCGGAAGGCATCTCTTCCTTGGAGCGGCGGTACATGACGTAGACCTTCTCGGCGCCGAAGCGGATGGAGCTGCGGCAGCAGTCCATCGCGGTGAAGCCGGAACCGAGCACGGCAACCCGCTTGCCGATGTAGGCAGGCTCGCCGTAGTTGGTCCTGGCCAGCAGGCGGATGCCGTCCACGACGCCCTTGAGGTCTGCACCGGGAATGATTTTGTTATCCGGCCCGCTCATGGGCTTGGGGCGGTAGCAGCCAGCAGCGATGTACACGGCATCGTATTGTTTCAGCAGGTCGGTGAGCAGGACATCGCGTCCCACACGGGTGTTGTAGCGGACCTCGACGCCGATGTCGGCCATGTATTCGTCGCACTCTTCGCGCGTGACGGTGCGCGGCAAGCGCCAGACGGGGATGCCGTTGACCATGACGCCGCCGCCAGTGGGGTAGTCGTCATAAATTGTGACTGGGTAGCCCACCTCGCGCAGGTCGCGCGCGGCGGCCAGGCCGGCGGAACCGGCGCCGATGACGGCGACTTTTTTATCCTTTGTTAGCGGGGGCTGTTCGGCATGGTGGCGATACTCGCGGTGGTCGGCGGCAGCACGTTTCAGCCAGCAGATGGCGATGGGTTTGCCATCGATTTTATTGCGGCGGCAGACCGGCTCACAGGGGCGGGCGCAGGTGCGGCCAAGCACGCCAGGTACGATGTTGGCCTGGCGGTTCAGCAGGTACGCCTCATCGAAACGAGCCTGTGAAATCAAGCCAATGTAGGTAGAAACATCGGTATGGGCCGGACATCCCACCTGGCAGGGAATGTTCGTCTGGTACCAGTCAGGGTTGGCCACGACCGATTGGTATCGTTCTCCCAACTCGCTATCGGGATCAATCATGGGAAAAGGTCCTTTCCTGAGCGTCCAGCGCACTGTCGCGAGGAACCAGTCTCCGGGAGAGACAGAGACAGCACCCTTTGTAGGGATGCACTTCCAGCGTCATAGAGCGCCAGGCAGGGATGATAAGACCGGCTAGAGCCGTAGTGATTATACCTTTTTAGTTTTCCCTGTAGCAAGAGAGCTTCCTGCTTCCCCAACAGGTTGCATTCATTATCTCCTGGCCTATTTTGTAGGGAATATGCTACACCTATGCATTTTCTTCCCAAATTATAGCATACGTGCTAAGAGGGAACAAGTCAGGAGGTGGGTCGGTAGATCAGAAGGAGAGTAAGTGAGATGGAGTAGTGTTCTGGAAATGGATGATGACGTCGAACCAGTGTTGCAGGGGGCCGACAGCCTCGAGATCCTGGCCGCCAACACCATAATTAAGGAGGACATACGTTCCCTGTACCCAATCGGTCACCGGTCCGGCCGGTGTTGGGCGGATATCCAGAATATAGCGTGGGATGCCAGCATGCCCCAACGTGTAGTTATAGGTATCTGCGCCGGGTGCTGCTGCCTTGAAGATTCTGGCTGATCCGGATGCAAAAATGGTAAATGACCCCTGGTAAAAACTCGTCCCAATGGCAAGGTAGCTCTGCTTGAACTGCTGACGTAAGAAGGTACCCATGCTGGAAGGCTGTCTGAGATTGGCAATATGTGTGTTATGCGCCCAAAGCACAATTCTGGCGCCGGTGCCCTCGTGATCATGCAGCCAGGTGACGTTCTCAGCCATGAAGGCATCGCGCCGGGCATAGGCCTGGCCTGATGTGAAGAGCGAACCGGAAGCAGGTATAAGTACACCGAGTGTGGTGTACTGCACGATGACATGCGCGCATTGCAGCGCCAAGGCAAACGCCTGGGAGGAAGAACGGCTTTCATAGGCAGCCTGGTGGGTCTTCAGTACATCATAGGCCTGCTGCGCGTTGTGCTGGTAGCGCTGTTTTGTTGCCTGCGGAAGGCGGGAAAAGCCGTCATAATCGGCAAATACTGGTGTAACACCGGTAGGGCGGAAGCTAGCATACAAGGCCTGGACCAGGGCAGCTTGCTGCGGATCGGCTCCTTGTATAAAATTGACCACATCATCAAAAGCCGACCGGGTGACATTCCAGGAATCTATACCGGCAAAATGCACCTTCGTGCTATGAGCAGGATTCGCGTTGTAAGCACGCATCCACGCAATCAGATCCAGGACTTCTTGCGTCTGCCACGCGGCATAAAAATCCTGCCGCAGGAGATCCCTGGGGTTCCCGCTGCCTGTCACGACATAGGTGTCCATGGGGCGAGAGGCATCCCAGCCATTTTCCATGGCAAATGTGTTAAAGCCCATGTGGCTGACCAGGAACTCCAGGATGCGGTGCTTCATGGTGAAAAATTCGTGGGTTCCATGGGTTGCCTCACCCAGGCCGACAATGGTGGCATTGCCTACAATCTGCTTGAGAGGCTGTAAGTCTTGATCTGGCCCGCCGGGCTCGGCAGTCTTGAAAGGAATGGCATTCTGCTGAATCCAGGTCTCAACGAGGTTCAATTTGGGGGACAGCATATGAGGCATTGGCGATGGCTGGCTGCAGCTCACCAGCATTATGCCGAAGGTGAGCAAGGCGAGGAGACGCGGGCAAAACTGTGAGCTGTGCATCTCTTTTGGTGGGGCAGCAGCCGTTGGCTCAACCATTTTTATTCCTTGCAGAAATGGCTTGTTTTGATAAAACGCTTAAGGCAATTATAGTTGCTAAAAACGTTACCAACTAGTGCATTGGCTCTGTCTCTTCGCATTCAGCTACGCCCGTTTACCAAACAGCGGACTGGGCGGCAGGATGCACTACGGGCACCCTATGCACCTCTCAGGACTGAGAGATGTGCTTTCAAGAGATTTCCAGGAACCTCTCTGGGCCATCCCAGAAGCTCAACTGGAGGGCAGGGCCGATCTCCTCGACCCTCTGGGTGTTTTGCTCTGCTTGCGCCTTTTTCCAGCTTTCATGTCGCTGCAAAAGCAACGCCTTGACGGCCTCTTTGGTCTTGCAGGCAGCTAAGGCCTGATCTCCCCAGCGTGCGGCCAGGACCAGAGCAGCCTTGTGGTCAGCATGCGCCTGATAGCCACACACCACACAGTGGAACGTCTGCTGATCAGGCCGATTGGCTCGGGAGACAAAGTGGCAGCGGGGACACTCCTGCGAACTGTAGGCAGCAGTGACCGTGTGAGCCGCCATCCCTCGCTTGGCCGCTGCCCAAGCTAACTGCTCTGGAAGATGACCGAGTTGGGATGCGTACAAGTAGGCGTTCATGGAGCGTGCATGAAAGCGCATAGAGGCAACCGAGAGGTTCTCATAGACGATACGAGCCTCTGGATGCGCATCGAGCACCTGGTTGATGGCTCGATTGATCTCCTGACGCACGTGCCGACTGAGCCGCTGCCCCGTCGCGCTGCTCGTCGAAGGAAGCTGTGCCTTCGGCACCCCCTTCTTCTGAAGGCAGGCGCGCAGTTTAGCTTTGTTTCGGCGCTTGTGCCGATCGTGGCGATGTTTGCGAGCCAGTGTGCCATGGAACGTCCCGTAGCTCTGACCCGTCGAGGTCGTGATGAAGTTGGCGATGCCAACATCTACTCCCACCACCGGAGCAGCAGGTGCCGTTTGAAGAGGAATCTCCTCATCGAAGGAGAGCGTGAGCCACCAGACTCCCTTACGTTTGGAGAGCGTGGTGGAGGTGTTGAGGGTGTTGCCTGCGAGGGCCTTTTTGTGGTAGGAAGCCAGTTTGACTGGAACCCGCAGCGGATTGCCCTTGTCTAACGTACTTATCCTGAGCCAGTAGTCAAAGGTGGAGTCGGTGGAGGGCTCGACGACCACAACATTGGCGTTGGCCTGCATGACGGGCACGCGCAACAGAGGCAGATTCCATTCAGTCCAAGTGGGCTCGGATCGTTTGAACGAGCACAACTTGCCTTCGGCCCCAGCTTTGGCTTTCGCCTCAACGTAAGCAGCCAGATCATCCAGGTAGGCCTGATAGGCATTGGCTCGATTGGTACGCCACGATTTGGCGATGCCTGCGGCCTGTTGGATCGCGACTCGATGCAAGCGGTCGGAAAGTTCGGTCTCGAAAGCCGGTTCGCTGTACTTGTCGGGGCCAGTCTCCGGCTCACAAAAGAGCGTGGTGTACTGCTGGCACAGCGGCAGATAGACCGCCACAAGCTGATCGAGCGCCTCAAGTTTGCCAGCATTGGCCTCCAGCAGCCGAATATGCGTCACCGCACGGGTGAGCGTTTGCTTGCTCTTCCGTTTGCGTTTGCGCTTCTGCTTCTCTTCAGCAGTGGCTTTTTCCGGCTTCTGGCTCATGGGGAGGTCGATCCGTTCTGCTGCAACGCAGCCAGGACTTGTTGCGTTTTGCGTTTGGCGCGTCGGCGACCATACAACCGAGCGCAGAAACTGGTAATGATGCTTACGAAATCACCCATCAAGTCATCTTCTGCGGTATCAGCCGTATTCACGATGACCAGGCGGCGTCCTTGCAGCGCAAGCAAGGTGTCAATATAGGCAATGCCAAAGCGAGAGGCGCGGTCCTTGTGCTCGACCACGATCTGGCCTACTTTGGGATCAGCTAAGAGGGCCAAGAACTTCGGGCGCTGATCGTTGATGCCACTGCCGCACTCCTTCACCACTTTCGAGACGGACCAGCCCTGGGCATTGCACCAGGTGATGAGCCGCTCAGCTTGTCTGTCCAGGGTATCTTTGTTTTCGCTGGAAGAGACACGAGCGTAGACGGCGACGGTCGCAGGCGGTGGAGTCGAGCGCAGTTCTGGCGGATCGATAATCACGGTGCCGGTGGGCAATTGATACCCTGGAACTTGACCACGTTTCCACATCCGCCAGACGGCGTTGTAACTCATCCCAATCTTTTTGGCATAGCTTGACAACTTCATACATCCAAGTCTACCATATCCGCTTGGATTGTGCAAGAGATGATGATACTTTGTAAGAGTCGGCTATAAAAAATAAATACTCATTTCATTTGGGATACTACTGATAAAATATGTCGCAAAAGTCCGTGGCAGCGATTAGCCCTGCCCTTTTCCTACTGTACTGCCAAAACGTCTTAATCTGGGAGTATTGACATACTTCCGATAATGAGAAATTATATTACCGTACACCTTGCAAAGCATAACAGTAGCGAAACACAGTAAGGAAGAATCTCACATGGCTATTCCTGAACCTTCGCGGACGAACGCGCGCATCATCAAAGCGCCGCATGGAACGAAACTCGCAGCACAAAGCTGGCTGACCGAGGCGCCGATGCGCATGTTGATGAACAACCTCGACCCGGACGTGGCCGAGAACCCGGACGAACTTATTGTTTACGGCGGCATCGGCAAGGCGGCGCGCAATTGGGAATGTTTCGACCGCATCATCGAGACGCTGAAACACTTAAGCGAAGACGAAACCCTGCTCGTGCAATCGGGCAAGCCGGTCGGCGTGTTCAAAACCCATCCTGACGCGCCGCGAGTGCTCATCGCCAACTCCAACCTGGTGCCGCATTGGGCGACCTGGGAGTATTTTCGCGAACTCGACCGCAAGGGGCTGATGATGTACGGCCAGATGACTGCTGGCTCGTGGATTTACATCGGCAGCCAGGGCATTGTGCAGGGGACGTATGAAACCTTCGTGGAAATGGGCCGCCAGCATTTCGGCGGTGACTTATCCGGTAAATGGATACTGACTGCGGGTTTAGGAGGAATGGGCGGTGCACAACCATTGGCTGCCACAATGGCAGGTGCCTCCATGCTTGCCGTAGAGTGTGACGTCACCCGCATCCAGAAACGCCTCGATACCGGCTACTGCGATGCAATCGCCAGTACGCTGGACGAGGCGCTCGATCAGATTCGCGAGGCATGCAATCTGGGACAACCGCTCTCTATCGGACTGCTGGGCAATGCGGCTGAAATCTATCCCGAGCTGGTGCGCCGAGGGATTATGCCTGATATGGTAACAGATCAAACTTCTGCGCATGATGTCCTTAATGGGTATATTCCCGCCGGTATGAGCCTTGCGGAAGCGGGTGAGCTGCGCAAGCGTGATCCCCAGGGTTATGTCGAGCGCGCGAAAGAATCGATTGCGAAGCAGGTGCGCGCTATGCTGGAGTTCTACAAGCAGGGTATTCCAGTCGTCGATTACGGCAACAATATCCGGCAGGTGGCGTTTGATGCTGGTGTGAAAAATGCGTTTGATTATCCCGGCTTTGTACCCGCTTATATCCGCCCATTATTCTGCCGGGGCATCGGCCCGTTCCGCTGGGTGGCACTCTCCGGCAACCCGGAAGACATTTACAAAACCGATGCCAAAGTAAAAGAACTAATCCCGGATAACCCGCATTTGCACCGCTGGCTAGATATGGCGCAGAAGAAAATCACATTCCAGGGTGGCGAACGCGCAAGGCTGGGGCTGACGTTCAATGAAATGGTCGCCAAAGGGGAACTCCGCGCGCCGATAGTCATCGGTCGTGACCATCTCGATTCCGGCTCCGTCGCAAGCCCCAACCGCGAAACCGAAGCGATGAAAGACGGCTCCGACGCGGTGTCGGACTGGCCGCTGCTCAATGCGCTGCTCAACTGCGCGAGCGGCGCGACCTGGGTTTCCATCCATCACGGCGGCGGGGTCGGCATGGGATTTTCGCAGCACGCGGGCATGGTGATTGTTGCTGACGGCACAAAGGAAACCGCAAAACGCCTGGAGCGGGTGCTCACTAATGACCCCGCCTCCGGCGTCATGCGCCACGCCGACGCGGGCTACGACATCGCCATAGAGTGCGCGAAGGAAAATGGCCT
>WNFF01005551.1_pt1 | contig 12270 bp, 8 predicted proteins | sample 5400441 | NCBI WGS metagenome assembly WNFF01 (sample SAMN13153345, study PRJNA577476) | soil metagenome | isolation source: 120 cm saprolite under Douglas fir tree site 2 hole 3 replicate 1 | place: USA:California | collected 2015-04-18
AGGTGCACCCCCACGCATTGGCGGCCGCGCATGCCGCCGAGGCGGCCGGCCTGCAGGGCCGCTTCTGGGAGATGCACGACCTGCTCTTCGAAAACCAGGAGTTCCTCGAGGGGCCGCACATCCTCCAGTATGCGCTGCGCTGCGGCCTCGACCTGGATCGATTCGCGCGCGACGTCGAGTCGGAGGTGGTGGCGGCGAAGGTCAAGGCGGACTTTCTCTCGGGCGCACGCAGCGGCGTGAACGGCACGCCGACGTTTTTCGTCAACGGCCATCGCTACGACGGCTCGTGGGAGCCGGGCCCCTTCCTCGCCGCGTTGAACGCACTCCGCGAAAACGTGCCGGACCCGCCCCACTGAGCTTTGGCCCGGCTCGGGACGAGAAGGAGCCGTCCCGCAGAGGACTGTGCAGACTGTACAGTGTGTACACTTCGGGCGGATAGCACGGCTCCCTTCCGTACTGGTTCTCGTTCTCGTTCTCGTTCTCGTTCTCGTTCTCGTTCTCGTTCTCGTTCTCGTTTTCGTTCTCGTTCTCGTTTTCGCGAGAGCAGGAAATAGCAGTGCCCCATCGGGCGTAGATGGCCAGGATGCGCACGCTCGCGATCGCTGCGGTTGCCGTCGCCGGCTGTATGCAGCCCTCGTCGGGCGCAGGCGCGCTGCTGCATCCCACGCGCAGGCCGCTGCGGACGTCGCCCGCTCTCGCGCACCGCGATGTCGTGGTCGACGCGGGCGACGGCGTGGTCCTCCGCGGCTGGCTCTTCCCGGCGAAAGGCGGCCGGCGTCTCGAGACCATCGTGTACCTGCACGGCGTGGCGGACAACCGCGAGTCAGGCACCTGGATCGCCGAGCGGCTCGCGGCGCGCGGATTCGACGTCCTCGCCTACGACGGCAGAGCGCACGGCGCGTCCGGGGGCGATGCGTGCACGTACGCCTTTTACGAAAAGCGCGATCTTTCCCGCGCGCTCGACGCGCTGGGGATTGACCGCGCCGTCCTCGTCGGTGTGTCGCTCGGCGCGGCGATCGCGCTCCAGGCGGCGCCGGACGATCCCCGGGTGGTGGCGGTCGTCGCGGCCTCGACGTTCTCCGATCTCGAGACCATCGCACGCGACCGGGCCCCATCCATCGCCAGCGATGCGCAGATTCGCGCCGCCTTTGCTCTGGCGGAAGTTGAGGGGAAGTTCCGAGTCGCCGAGGTGAGCCCGGTCGAGGCGGCGCGCAGGATCGCCGTGCCCGTGCTTCTCATCCACGGGACCCGGGATCGCGATACCCGCCCCGTGCACTCCGACCGCGTCCTCGCCTACGCGGACGTGGAGCCGTGGATCGAAGCAGCGGCGGAAACGAAGTGAGTGGCGGGCGGCTCGCATGGCTTGAGCAATGAGCAGCCCTACGAGGTTTGACAACGCTCGAAGCAGAAGGCAATCGTCCTGCCGATGATGGTCAGCCGTTCGCCGCGCCCAGCGCTTCGCCCATTCCTGAAGTCCGTCTGGGCGGCGGACGAGAGAGCTTTCCGCGGTGGCGCCGATCGCGAGCTGGTCCTTCCGACGGGTGCCATGCACGTCGTCTTTCGGCTCGAGCATCCCCTTCATCTCTTCGATGGCCTCGAAGATCGGTGTGGGCGCACGCTCGATCATGCCATCGTGGGAGGGGCCCGAGCGGCCTTCTACGTCCGAGACATTTCCAAGCCGATGCGCTCGGTCGGAGCGCAACTACAGCCATGTGCCGCCGAGGTTCTGTTGGGCGTTCCCGCATGTGAGCTGGCGGATCGGCACACCCCTCTGGTGGAACTGTGGGGTCGAGCAGCCCACGAGGTTCACGAGCGCCTGCTGGAGGCCGGGCACCCCGAGCGTCGGCTGGATGTCTTCGAGTCACTCCTCGCCGCACGTCTTCCCAAAGTGCGCGGCGTGCATCCTGCGGTTGCGCACGCGCTCTCGCGCTTTGCGGCCACGACCAACGTGCGCAAGGTCGTGGAAGAGAGCGGGTACAGCCACCGTCGGTTCATCGCTCTCTTCCGTCAAGCAGTCGGATTGACCCCGAAACTCTACTCTCGCGTTCTCAGGTTCCAGGGCGCCCTGGAACGTGCCGCAGCGAAGTCGGACGCTCCCTGGATCGATCTGGCCCTCGACCGTGAAGATCCACGAGTTGTTTGCCTACCTGCACGTGAAGGACGCGGCCAAGGCCATCGAGTTCTACAGCAAGGCCTTCGGGGCCAAGGAAAAGTTTCGCCTCACTGAGCCAAGTGGTCGCATCGGTCATGCGGAGCTCGACTTCGGAGGGACGACACTGATGTTGGCCGACGAGTTCCCGGAGTACGGCCTCAAAGGGCCCACGGCGTTCGGTGCGACGACGGTGTCGATCCACATCCACGTCGACGACGCCGATGAGGTGATTCGGCGCGCGGTCAGCGCCGGCGGCAGCATCGTCATCGAGCCGAAAGATCAGTTCTATGGCGAGCGCTCGGGACGCGTACGCGACCCATTCGGGCACGAATGGAACATCGGCCATCATCTCGAGGAGGTCTCTCCCGACGAGATGCAAAGGCGATACACGGAGATGATGAGCGGCGAGTCGTGAGATCCGGGGACACCATACGCAACTCGTGTCAACACCGCGCTTGGCACGGCGAGTTGCGTATGGTGTCCCCGGATCTCTATTCCGCGGCTCGCGGCGGACCCGTGCGCACGCGATCTCGCGAACCTGCAGTCAGCTCGTAGGAGCGCAGGCGCGCCGGGTGGTCGAAGATTTGCGCGGCGATGATGAGTTCGTCGGCGCCGGTCCGCTTGGTGAACTCCTCCAGCCACTGCGCCACCGTTGCCGGCGAGCCGATGGCCGAGCAGCTCAGCACCTGGTCGAGGACCGCGCGCTCCCGGAGCCCCCAACTCAGATTGCGCGAAGGCGGCGGCAGGCGACCTGGGCGGCCGGTGCGCAGGTTGACGATCGCCTGTTCGACGGAGGTGGCGAGGAAGCGCGCTTCCGCGTCGGTGTCGGCAGCGAGCACGTTGACGCCAGCCATGACGTACGACCGCGCGAGCTGCGGCGAAGGACGGAACTCGGCCCGATAGAGCTCGATGGCTTGCATCAGCTGCGCGGGTGCAAAGTGCGACGCGAAGGCGTACGGCAATCCGAGCGCTGCGGCGAGCTCCGCGCCGTAGAGGCTGGAGCCGAGGATCCAGATGGGCACGTTCAACCCGGCGCCGGGCACCGCCAGCACCCGGCCGGGCTGGTGCGGCTGGAAGTAAGACTGCAGCTCGAGCACATCCTGCGGGAAGGCATCGACGTCGCCGTCGAGGTTGCGGCGCAGCGCGCGCGAGGTGATCGCGTCGGTGCCGGGTGCGCGGCCGAGACCGAGATCGATGCGGCCCGGAAAGAGCGAAGCGAGCGTGCCGAACTGCTCGGCGATCACCAGCGGCGCGTGGTTCGGCAGCATGATGCCGCCTGCTCCGACGCGGATGCTCGAGGTGCCGGCCGCGATGTGCGAGATGACCACGGCGGTCGCGGCGCTGGCGATGCCAGCCATCCCATGATGTTCGGCGACCCAGTAGCGGTGGTAGCCCCATCGCTCGGCGTGGCGGGCGAGGTCGAGCGAACAACGAAGTGCCTGCGCCGCATCGCCGCCCTCGACGATGGGAGCGAGGTCGAGAATTGAATACGGAATCATCCTTTCGTCGGATGCCGGCGCGGCCAAAACGGCGCGCTACCATGCCCTGGGGCAGAAGCAAGAAAGGGCGCAAGGTGCCCACGTTGGGTACCTCGCCGAAGATGCCCAGAGGGTGCTTCACCACGCCGGCGCGTACCCGGACGAGGTCGGAGAATCTCCATTCACCGAAGGCCCAGTCGAGAAAGAGACCGCCGTGGTCGGGAGCGTAACGGAGCTGCGCTGCGCCGCGCTGCTTGTCCGCTGCGCGTCATCCCCTTCGACTTGGCTCTTGCCCTGGGAGCGGGTCAAGAGTTGTCCGGCGGAGTTGTGCTAATTCATCCCGCGCCGTGCCGCGCAGTCGCCGTGAGGAGACTCTGGCCCGACGAAAGGCGCAGCTGCACGCGCGCGTTCACCAGATCGGCGTCCGCCTGGATGCGGCTGACCTCCGCATTGAAGGCGTCGCGCTGCGCTTGCAGCAGGTCGAGCTGCGTGATGGTCCCCACCCGGTAGCGTTCCCGGGCCAACACGGCCGCGTGATCGGCGGCCGCGCGGCCCACGCGCGCCGACCTGCTGCGGGCGATGCCGGAGACGACGGTGCTCCACTGCTTGTGGATCGAGTCAGCGGCGGACAGCCGCGTGCGCAGCTCGCGGGCGCGCGCGACAGCCACCGCGGCGTCCTGTCCGCGGATGTTCCCGAGGTTCGTCAGATCCAGCGACCAGTTGAACGTGATCGCGCCCTGGTAGTACCAGTCGTGTCCGACGAACCCCGGCGCGTTGGTGGCGTTCTCGGTGAAGTTGCCCGCGATCGACGGCGCCAGCGCGAACCTCTCCGCCTGCGCCTGTTCCTCCGCGGCGCGCGTGTTCAAGGCGGCGGCTGCCACCGAGGGCAGACCTGCGACACTGCTCTCGAAGACGGACAGCTCGGGCTCGGGATGCAGGTCGTCGGCGAGCTCGACGGCGGCGGAGATGTCGGGTGTCACGCCCGATGTGGATTGCAGGGCGCGGGCCGCGAGGGCGACCTGCAACTCCGCCGAGGCGACTTGCTGCACTTGCTGCTCGACGTCCGCGCGGGCACGGTCGACGTCGAGCACGGCCGCGGCGCCCGCCTTGTACTGCGCCTCCGCGAGAAGAAGACTCTGCCTGGAGACCGCCAGCGCGTTGTTCGCCGCCGTGACGAGCGCGAGATTGGCGACCAGCTGGAAATAATCCTGCACCACCTGCGACTCGACCTGCAGGCCCGTCGCACTGAGCTGTTGGGCGGAGCTCGCCGCGCTCGTCCTGGTGGCCCCGACCCGGCGGAAGTTCGCCAGGTCCACCAGCGGCACGCTGAGGGTCGCGCTCCCGATCCATTGGTTGTACGGGGTGATGGTCACCGGCTGCGCAAACCCGGGAATGGTGATCGACGAGGAGTACTGGTTCCGCGCGTACGAACCCCGAGCGGACACGCCGGGCAGGACCCGGCCGAGCGCCACGTCGGCCTGCGCATCCTGCTGCGAGACGTTCGCCTGCGCTTCGAGCGCGTCCGGATTGTGTCCGCGCGCGGCGGCGGCAAACGCCTCGATGGGCTGCAGCGCCATGGAAGGAGGCGAATACAGCATGAGCAGCACGGACAGCACCGCCGCCAGGATGAAGCTGCTCCTCTCCACCGCGGCCACGGGAAACGTCACTGCCCGCTCTGGGCCGCTGGTGCGGCGACCCCCTCGCCTTGTCGTTTCCCCGCTCCGCTCACCCGTTCCACCAGCACGAAGAGCAGCGGGATGATGAAGATCGCGATCGCGGTCGCCGTCACCATGCCGGAGATGACCGCCGTCCCCAGCGCCCGTCTCGAGACAGCGCCCGCCCCCGAGGCGATCCACAACGGCAAGAGCCCGAAGATGAAGGCGAAGGAGGTCATCAAGACTGGCCGGAACCGGAGCCTGGCCCCAGCGAGCGCGGCCTCCACCAGCGGACGGCCTTGGTCGTACTCTCCCTTGGCGAACTCGACGATGAGGATGGCGTTCTTCGCCGCCAGGCCGATGAGCATCACCAGGCCGATCTGGCCGTAGATGTCGAAGGCGTAGCCCCGCAGGAGCAGGCCGCCGAGGGCGCCGAAGACGGCGATGGGGACGGAGAGGAGGACGCTGAAGGGGAGCGACCAGCTCTCGTAGAGCGCCGCCAAGATGAGGAAGACACAGGCCAGCGAAAGCGCGAACGTGGCGTTGCCGGTTCCGGCGGCTTTCTGCTGCTGGTACGAGAGGTCGGCCCATTCGAAGCCCATTTCGCGCGGCAGGACCTCAGAAGCCACCTGCTGGAGCGCGCTCATCACCTGCGCGGAGCTATAGCCGGGGGCGGGGCCGCCGATGACCTGGGCGGCGCGGAAGAGATTGAAGTGGTTCGTGTACTCCGGCCCGTAGACCCGCCGTGTGCTGGCGAAGGCGGAGAGCGGCACCATGTCATTGTTGGAGTTGCGGACGTAGTAGCTGCCGATGTCGCTCGCGTTCGCGCGCTGATCGCCCTCGGATTGCAAAAAGACCCTCCACTGCCGGCCAAAACGGTTGAACTGGTTGATATAGGCGCCGCCCAGGAAGGCCTGCAGGGTCTGGTAGACGTCGGCGAGATTCACGCCCTGCTTGAGGACCTTGTCGCGATCGACGTCGGCATAGACCTGGGGGACCGTCGGGCGAAAGAGCGCATTGATCGACCCGACCTCGGGCCGCTTTCTCGCAGCGGCGACGAACTTCTGCAGGTTTGAATCGAGGAACTGCACGTCGCCGCCGCTTCGGTCCTCGATCCACATGGAGAAGCCGCCCGCGTTGCCAAGGCCGGGGATCGCGGGGGGCGCGAAGCCAAAGACGATCGCCTGGTCGATCTTTCCCCCCAGCTCCCGGTTCAGGCGCTCCAGCACGGCCGCCGCGGTGTGCCCGGCGCCAGGGCGCTTGTCCCAGTCCTTGAGCGTTACGAAATAGAAGCCGTTGTAGGTGGCCGAGGTGAACGTGAGGAGCGAAAAGCCGGCGATCGTAATGTAGGACTGGACCTCGGGCGTGGCGGCGAGGATCGCCTCCACCTTGCGGCAGACCGCATCGGTCCGTTCCAGCGAGGCGGCGTCGGGGAGCTGGACGTTGAGGAAGAAGTAACCCTGGTCCTCGTCCGGGATGAAGCCGGAGGGGACCTTGCGGCCGGCGAGTACCGCCAGCGCGAGGAATCCGACCAGGATCGCGACACCGAGGATACCCTTGCGAATCAAGAAGCGCGAGGCGCTCACGTACCCTCGCGTCGTCCGCTCGAACCAGCGGTTGAAGCCGCCGAAGATCGACGCGACGACGCCCTTCGATTCGCCCCGGGGTCGCAGAAGCATCGCGCAGAGAGCGGGGGAAAGCGTGAGCGCGTTGAAGGCGGAGATCAGCACGGAGATGGCGATGGTGAGCGCGAACTGCTTGTTGAGGAGCCCGGTGATGCCGCCCATGAGGGCCATCGGGATGAAGACCGCCGCGAGGATCACGGCCACGCTGACCACTGGAGCCGAGACCTCCGCCATCGCTTTGAGCGTCGCCTCCCGTGGCGACAGGCCCTCTTCGATGTGACGCTCGACCGCCTCCACTACGACTATCGCGTCGTCCACGACCAGTCCGATCGCCAGTACCAGCCCGAAGAGAGAGAGGGTGTTGACGGAGAAGCCGAGCAGCGGGAAGACGACGAAGGTGCCGATGAGCGAGACCGGCACGGCGATGAGCGGGATGAGCGTGGCGCGCCAGCTCTGGAGGAAGATGAAGACCACCACCAGGACCAGCAGCGTGGTCTCGAGGAGGGTAATGAGGATGTCGCGGATGCCTGCGGTCACCGGCAGCGTGGTGTCGAGAGAGATGCTGTAATCGAGGTCGGCGGGGAACCGCTGCTTGAGCTGCGCCAGCGTCGCCTTGACGCCTTTGGCGACCGCGAGGGCGTTCGACGCTGGGGCCTGGAAGACGGCGATGGTGACCGAGGGCTTGCCGTTGACGCGCCCGATCTGGCTGTAGGTCAGCGCCCCGAGCTCGATGCGGGCGACGTCCTTGAGCCTGACGGTCGAGCCATCCGGGTTGAGGCGCACGACGATGTCGCCGAACTCCTCGGCCTTGACGAGTCTCCCCTGCGCCCGGACGGTGTAGGTAAACTGCTGGTCCCGGGGCCCAGGGTCGGCCCCCACTCGACCCGAGGGGTTGACGTTGTTCTGCCGCTGCACGGCGTTGACGAGGTCGGAGACGGTGAAGCCGAGCTTGGCGAGCTTGTCCGGCCGCACCCAGATCCGCATCGCATAATCGGCCGCGCCGAAGTTGATGACCTGACCGACGCCGGGGACGCGGGAGATGGCGTCGTTCAGATTGATGGTCGCGTAGTTGCCGAGGAAGACGGTGTCGTAGGTGTTCTTCGGCGATTGGAGAGAGACGAGCAGCAGCGGAAGGCCCGTGAATTGCCGAAAGGTGAGTCCGTAGTTGATGACGTCGGTGGGCAGGGTCGCCTGGGCCTGGGCGACCCGGTTCTGCGTGTTCACCTGATCGAGCTCGACGTTGGTGTCGATGTCGTAGGTGACTTGCAACGTCATCGACCCGTCGTTGGCATTCGTCGACTGCATGTAGAGCATGTTGTCGACGCCCGACATCTGCTGCTCCATGGGAGTCGCTACCGATTGCTCGATGGAGACGGCATCTGCCCCGGTGTAGGTCGTCTGCACCCGGATCTGCGGGGGCACGATGCTCGGGTACTGAGCCACGGGGAGCCCGGACACGGCAACCAAACCGAAGATGACGGTGAGGATGGCGATGACCATCGCCACGATCGGCCGGTTGACGAAGAAGCGAACCACGCTACCGCTCTCCGAGCGCGGGAGCGGGCGGCGGCGCAGCAACCGAGGCGTCGGTGGAGGCAGGGGTGGCGCGCACCGGCATGCCGGGCCTCAACCGCGCCAGGTCCGAGATGATCACCTTGTCGCCGACGCCCAGTCCTTTCTCGACGATCCAGAGGCTGCCGATCTGCGGCCCCGTCTGCACCACCCGGACGTCGACCTTGCCGTCGGCGCCGACCACACCGACCTGGTAGGTGCCTTGAAGCTCGTTGACGGCCTCTTGCGGCACGAGGAGGGCGCCCTTCCGCGTCTCGACCACGGCCCGCACCTTCGCGTACTGACCCGGTCGGAGGATGTTCCCGGGATTCGGGAAGGAGCCCTGGACAGCGATCGTGCCGGTTCGCACGTCCACCTGGCGATCGAGGACGATCACCGTCCCACGTTGAGGGTAGACGCTGCCGTCGTCGAGGATGATCTCGAGTTCGTGCTTCGGACCCTCGTTGGGTCCGGCCGAGCTCTTGCGCTCGGCATAGCGCAGGTACTCGCGCTCGCTGACGTTGAAGTTGGCCTTGATGGGATCGAGCTGCGAGACCGTCGTCATGAGGGTCTGCGTGGTGACGAGGTCGCCGACCTGCGCTTTCGCGATGCCCGCCACGCCCGCGATGGGCGAGGTCACGTGCGCCCAGCCTTGGTTGAGCTGCGCATCCGCCAGGTTGCCGCGCGCCGAGACGGCGGAGGCCTCTGCCTCGCGCAGGGCCGCGAGGTCATTGTCGAGCTGCTGCTGCGGGATCGCCTCCGAGGCGACCAGCTGCCTGTCCCTCGCGACGTCCAACCGCGCCTTCTCCAGGGCCGCCACCGATTTGCCCAGATTGCCCTGCGACTGGACGGCCAAGGCCCGGAACTGGCGGGGGTCGATCTCGAACAGCACGTCCCCCGCGCGGACGTACGACCCCTCCCGGTAGACCTGCTTCACCACGTAGCCTTGCACCTGAGGATGGATCGCCGCGTTGACGAAGCCATCGAGGCTCCCGGTCCACTCCTGGTAGATGGGCACGTCCTTCTGGACGACGTCGACGACCTGCACGGCGGGGGGCGGGGGCGCGGGTGCTGCCGCCTTCCGGCAAGCGGCGATCAGGAGCGCCGAAGCGACCGTAAAAAGGGCACGCGTTTTCATCTTGAAAGCCGGCCATCACGAAACATGCCAATCGGGTGGCGCTTGGAGCCAGGCCGCTCACTGTCGGATCGGCATACGAAGGTGCTCGGCGGCTAGACACCCCTGTCGGCGAAACGGACACGCTGCATCGCGGGGACCCTCTGGACGGGCCGGAGCCCGGCCGACCAGCCTCGCTGGATGTCGCCGCTTGTATTCCTTCCGGGCGCGGGAGGCCGCTCCTCGTTCTGGCGCCCCGTCGCCGATCGACTCAGAGACCTCGGCCCAGTTCATGTCCTTGGCTGGCCCGGCTTCGGCGACGCTCCAGGCGACCCGACCATCGAGTCCCTCGCCGCCCTCTATGGTTGGCTGCTCGAGCGCCTTCCGGATGAGCCGAGCCATGTCATCGCTCAGTCGATGGGCGGAGTACTCGCTGCCCGGCTCGCGCTGGATCACCCCGAACGCCTCGCCCGGCTGGTGCTCGTCGCTACATCCGGTGGCCTCGACCTGGCAAAGTTCGGCGCCGTCGACTGGCGGCCAGAGTATCTCCTCTCCCTCCCGGGAGTGCCGCGTTGGTTCGTACACGATCGAACCGATCTCAGCGGCCGCTTGGACTCGATCAAGGCGCGAACCCTCCTCCTTTGGAGCGACGCGGATCCGGTGAGCCCGCTCTCCGTCGGACGCGCCCTCGCCGCGCGCATTCCGAACTCGCGCCTCGTCACAATCGCCGGTGGGGCCCACAGTTTCGCCAACGACCGGCCGGACGAGGTCGCCGCGGCAATCAAGGCACATCTCTTGGAAGAAACCTGACGCAGTCAGCGCGCCGCGGAACGCCCGCGGACGCGGAGGCGTCCTCGCGCTATTCTGGTGACGCTCGGGGAGAAACTCATGCGCCACGCGCTAGACCTGTTCTCGTGGGACGGGCGTGTCTCACGTCGGGAGTACCTGCTCGCCGGCCTGCTGCTCTTCGCCGTGAAGTATCCTGTCGATCTCCTGATCTCGACGCTGAATCACCACCCATGGACGCCGCTCATGTACGTGTCGCCGCGCGTGAGCCCGCTTCTTCACTTCGGCGAGAACCGCATCTACTGGCTCGAGCTCATGGTGTGGGCGCTGCCGTTCATCTGGGCGGGCGTGTCGCTCACTGCGCGGCGGCTGCGCGACGTCGGCGTGAGCCCGTTCTGGTCCGGACTGTTCTTCTTTCCGTTCGTTCATTTCGCGCTGTTCGCGGCGCTGGCCATCGCGCCAGCGAAGACGGTGGCGGTGGCTCCGCCCACGCCCGACACCGGCCCATTCCGCGATCGCCCTGGGCCGCCGTTTCCCGAGCCGCGCCCGCCGCGCTTCCTCGACCGCGTGATCCCCAGACTGCTCGGGCTCGCCTATCTGTTCGGGCTCGTGACCAGCCTGGCCATGGGGCTCCTCTGCTATGTCATCACCGTTCAGGTGAGCTCGGTGCTGGGCACGAGCCTCTTCATCGGGCTGCCGTTCGGCATGGGCTTCTGGACCGGGTTTTGTGTCAGCTACGGCCGAACAGGAGGAGCATGGGCGGCGATCGGGTTCGGGCTGTCGACGATCGGCCTGGGGCTAGTGCTGCTCCTCGCGGTCGCTTGGGAAGGCGTCGCGTGTCTAGTGATGGCGTTCCCCATTTTGCTGATCCTCGGCGCGCTCGGCGCGTGGGTGGGTTGGCTCGTTGGCTGGGGACCGCGGTTCTTGCAGATGGCGGCGCCGCTCATGCTGCCGCTCGCGCCGACGCTGGTCGGCCTCGACGTGGTGCGCCCCCCTCACCCCGCTCCGCTCAAAGTGGTTTCTACCGTGGTGGTGAAAGCGCCGCCCGAGACGGTGTGGAAGAACGTGGTCTCGTTCCCACCGATCGACTCACCGCCGGCGGCCATCTTCGCGCTGGTGGCCATGCCGTTGGAAGCTCGGATCGATGGACGCGAGATCGGCGCCATCAGGCGCTGCGTGTTCACGAACGGCACTTTCGTGGAGCCGATCGAGGTGTGGAACGCGCCGCGCGAGCTGACGTTCGGTGTGGCCGAGCAGCCGCACCATCTGGACGAGTACGGCGACATCCAGCGCGGTCAGTTCCTGCTGACGCTGAACCCCGACGGCACGACCTCGCTCACCGGCACCACCTGGTACCGCTTGAAGGTCTTTCCGACAGCATACTGGGACGCGTGGGCCAAGACCTTCCTCCACGCGATCCATCTGCGCGTGCTCGATCATGTGAAGCAGTTGTCGGAGGAGCCGGGCAAGGTGGTGGCAGCGCCCGCGCCGCAGCCCGACTGGATGTCGACCGCGAACGAGACCTGCGCCTGTACGCGCCACGCCCGCTAGATTTCTAGTTAGGTGGCGTCCCCACAGAGATTCGAAATTCACCAGGCACTTCCACGGAACTCGGTGATGACACACGCGAAAGGCCGAATCCTTTGGAAGCTCGCCACCTAACCTGTCAGATGCAGTCCGACGCTGGTCGACGCCAATCCGCTCGATTTGACCCGGTCCGGGGCAATAGAGGGGCAACAAAGTTCCTGCATCCGCCCGAGGGCGGCGAGGCTGTCCATCACGCGTTCCACTTCCCTTCAACGATGCGGACGTCCAGGTGACCACCAAGCGCACGCGCGACCTTCTCTAGGAAGTCCAGCTTCGGGACCACCTTGCCACTCTCGAGCCGCGCGATGTTCGGTTGCTTCGT
>WNFF01011594.1_pt1 | contig 12264 bp, 10 predicted proteins | sample 5400441 | NCBI WGS metagenome assembly WNFF01 (sample SAMN13153345, study PRJNA577476) | soil metagenome | isolation source: 120 cm saprolite under Douglas fir tree site 2 hole 3 replicate 1 | place: USA:California | collected 2015-04-18
CTCGCTCTGCAGGGCCGCACCCCGGCCGAAAAACTTGCCGCACTCCAGCCACCTCGGCGGGCCGCTTAGGCGTCTCGTGCCTGCGCCTGCTCGACACCGAAACCCGGGGGTCAATCTTGACGAGACCCAACATACGGAAGGCGAATGCTTGCCTCCGCGGCGCGCGTCGACTATTCTTGGCCACCCCGGGAGCCCGGCCGGCCGTGACGCGCTGCGCGGCCGTTCCCCATGTTTCGAGGTGCGCACCACAACGGCAAGGAGGCCCGCCACGCCATGAGCAAGAACACCCCGGTTGCCAGCTACAGCCTCACCGTCCGCCTTCGCATCGCCAACCAGCCCGGCATGCTCGGCAAGGTGACCTCGGCCATCGGCGAGGCGGGAGGCGACATCGGGGCGGTCGACCTGGTGGAGGCGGGCCAGAAGGAGATGACCCGCGACATCGCGTTCAAGGCCTCCGACGAGGTCCACGGCCAGGCCATCGTAGAGCGGCTGCGCGGGGTGGCCGGCGTGACGGTGGTGAACGTCTCCGACCGCACCTTCCTCATGCACCTGGGCGGCAAGATCGAGGTCAACGGCCGGGTGGCGGTCAAGACGCGCGACGACCTCTCGATGGCCTACACCCCCGGGGTGGCGCGGGTGTGCATGGCGATCCACGACGACCCGGAGAAGGTCTACAACCTGACGATCAAGCAGCACACGGTGGCCGTCGTCACCGACGGCTCCGCGGTGCTGGGCCTGGGCGACATCGGCCCCGAGGCCGCGCTCCCGGTCATGGAAGGCAAGTGCCTCATCTTCAAGTCCTTCGCGGGCGTCGACGCATTCCCGATCGCGCTCGCCACCAAGGACGTGGACGAGATCGTGCGCACCGTGAAGGCGATCTCGCCCATCTTCGGCGGGATCAACCTCGAGGACATCTCGGCGCCCCGCTGCTTCGAGATCGAGGAGCGCCTGCAGCGCGACCTCGACATCCCGGTCTTCCACGACGACCAGCACGGCACCGCGGTGGTGACGCTCGCCGCGCTCCTCAACGCGCTGAAGGTCGTCAACAAGAAGCTCAACGAGGTGAAGATCGTCTTCACCGGCGCGGGGGCGAGCGCGATCGCCACCGCCAAGCTCCTGATGCTGGAGGGCGCGCGCAACATCATCGCCTGCGACCGGGCCGGCGCGCTCTACCGCGGCCGGACCGAGAACATGAACCCGATGAAGACGTGGTTCGCGGAGCACACCAACGCGGAGGGCATCCGCGGGGCGGTGCGCGAGGCGATGGTGGGGGCCGACGTGTTCATCGGGCTGAGCGGCCCGGGGGTGGTGAAGGTGGACGATCTCGGGGCGATGCACCGCGACGCGATCGTCTTCGCGATGGCGAACCCCACCCCCGAGATCATGCCGGAGGAGGCCGGGAAGTACGTGAAGGTCATGGCCACTGGCCGGTCGGACTACCCGAACCAGATCAACAACTCGTGCGGCTTCCCCGGCTTCTTCAAGGGCCTGTTCGACGTGCGGGCGCGCCGGGTCAACGACGAGATGAAGCTCGCCGCCGCGCACGCGCTGGCCAGCATCGTGAGCGACAGCGAGCTCGGCGAGGAGTACATCACCCCCTCGATGTTCGACTCGCGCGTGGTGCCCGCAGTGGCCTCCGCGGTGGCCGACGCGGCGGTGCGGACCGGGGTGGCCCGGAGGAAGCGGGGCTAGGCCTCCTCCCCGGCAACAAATCGCTGCGGTCCCACGAAGCCGCTCCCGTACCATCGGCGCATGAAGAAGGTGCTGGCCGTAGTGGTCGCGGTCCTGGTGGTGCTCGGGGCCGGCCTCTACTTCTTCGTGGCCCGCCCGCTGCTCCGCCCCTCCGAGGTGACCGCGGTCGCGGAGCGGGCCCTCGCCACCGACGACCTCCTGCTGCTGGCCGGGATCAACGTCAAGCAGGCGATCTTCCTCGAGAAGTGGTTCCTCGGCTCGCCACGCGTCACCCCGGTCGCGGCCACGCCGCCGCCCGCGGTGGTGGACCGCTCCCTGCTCGACCACCTCCGCGCGGCCGGCGTGGATCCTCGCCACGACGTCGACCACGCGCTCTACGCCCTCTATCCGGCCGAGCCTCCCGTCTCGCGCCACGCCGCGATCCTGGTCGGCCGGTTCAACCCCGCCGCGATCAACGCCTACCTCACCCGCGAGCTCGCGGCGACGCCGCGTCCCGGCCCGGGCCCGGCCTCGTTCGACGTGGCCCGGATCGATCCCGCCACCTGCCAGCCCGGCGCGAGCTGGGTGGTGACGGTGGCCCGGGAGTGGATCGTGATGGCCGATCCGATCTCCCAGCCGACCCTCGTCGCGCGCCTGGCCGGCCCGCCCGCCGACACTCCGGAGGGGCTCGCCTGGTGGCGAGGGCTCGCGCGCGAGGACGTGGCGGGCGTGGGCATCCCGGGGCTCGAGCGGCTCGAGAGTGGCGCCACCCAGCCCTTCGTCAAAGGCGGGGCCAAGGCCCTGGCCGGCGAGGCCGCCGCCTTCGGCCGGGTCTACCTGGGCCTCGGCGTGAAGACGGTGCCGCCCCAGGGTGTCCTGCGCATCGTCGTCGACGCCAAGGACGCGGCGCGCGGAGCGGAGAAGATCCGGGCCTGGGAGCAGGCGGTGAACGCGTCGCGCGACCGCTGGAAGGAGTCGCTGCCGAGCGTGGCCGCGCTCTACGACAGCGTCCGGGTGCGCACCGCGGGCGCGCGCAGCACGATCGAGTTCACCGTCGACCGCACGCTCGCGGCCAATTCGCAGCGGGTGGTCGACGAGCTGCTGGCCGCCGCCTTCGGCGGCTTCGGCATCCGCGTCAACCCGCCGAGCGCGGAGCCCCCCGCGGAGCGGATCGACACCGAGCCGGTCGCGTTCCTGCCCTCGGTGAGTCTGGCCGCGCTGCCCGCCTACGATCCGCAGGCCCAGTTCGCCGAGGAGGTGGACCAGATCCAGGGCCCGTTCGGGGTGAGGCTCGGCGAGCTGCGCCTGGGCGCGGAGCCGACGGCCGGGCTGGAAGCGGTGGTGGAAGGCTTCGCCAACGAGGTGCCCAACGTGGGTGCGAGCGACGACCGCGTGCGCCTGTTCGTCGACAGCGTGAAGTCGACCGGCGGCCAGGAGCTGCTGCGCCCCGAGGCGTGCGGGCGGGAGCGGAACAACCAGCCGGCCTCCTTCAAGTCGACGGGGGGCAAGCGGCTCAAGGCCACAAAGGCGGTGCGGCTCATCGCGGGCGCCGATCCGAAGGCCCTGCAGAGCCTGACCGGTCGGGTCCAGCTCCGCCTGCCGACCCGCACCGAGGTGGTGACCCTGGCGCATCCTACTCCCGGCGCCACCGCCGACCGGTACGGGGCGGTCTTCACGGTCACCGGGATCGCCCCCGGCCGCGTCTCGTACCAGATCGCGGGCGCCCGCAGCCGGCTGCTCCTCTTCCGGGCGCTGAACGCCAAGGGGCAGCCGCTGGCCTCACCGAGCGCGTTCTCCTCCGACTTCATGTTCGGCGAGGGCGTGTCCGGGCAGCGGCAGTTCTCGGGTACGGTGGATCGGCTGGAGATCGTGTTCGCGGCCGAGGAGGAGACGGTGGAGATGCCGTTCACCCTGACCGACTTCGCCCCGACCGGAAAGGCGAGCGGGCTCGCCCTCGACCGGACGCCCGCGTTCCGGCCCTACAGCGTCCGGGAGCTGCAGCGCGAGTTCCCGCGACCCCGCGGCGCCGGCCCGCTCGAGCCGTTCGAGCTCTCGCTCGACCGGGTGCAATCGTTCTTCGCCATGCGGTTCGATTTCACCCTGCGGAGCCCGGCGGTCCCGAACTTCGAGCACGGCTTCGCGGCCGGCCAGCTCCGCCTCTCCCGCGTCGAGCTCAACGACGGCAGCGTGCTCACCCCGCCCGCGGCGGCCCCGGAGAATCCGGTCGCGGTGCGCTCGAGGTGGGAGAGCGCGGTCCGCTTCACCGGCTCCCCCAAGGACGGGCGCCTCTCGACCTCGCTGAGCCTCTGGGTCGAGACCAAGGCGAAACCCGAAGACCTGAAATCGGTGCAGGGGACGCTCACCATGCAGTACCCCCGGACGCTCGAGACCCTGACCCTCGACGACCTCACGGTCGGACGTCAGGTCACGCGGGGCGACCTGACCGTGACCGTCGCGGCCCGCGGCCGGAAGAGCGTCACCCTCGCGACGAGCCGGGACGGTCACCGGGTCTACTACGTCCGCCTCCTCGGCGCCGACGGCCAGGCCCTGGCCTACTTCGGCCCGAACATCACCGAAGGGCCCGGCGGGGCGTGGCGCTTCGAGCTCTCGCCGCTCAATCCGCCGGTCAAGGCGGAGATCGTCGTGGCGGGCCAGGTGGACCGGCAGACGCTTCCGGTGAGCCTCACGCCCCGCTAGCCTCGAAGATCCTCGTCGCGCTCGTCGTGCTCCTCTTCGCCCCGGTGGTCGCGGGGGCCCAGGCGCCGCTCCAGCTCAAGGCGGGCAGCGGGGTCGGCCCCGGCAACCCGGTGAACGACGCCCTCTTCGATCTGGCCAAGGGCCTCGATCAGAAGAGCGGGGGCTGATCAAGCTCGACGTGGTGATCAGCAACGGCCTCGCCAAGGGCGAGGCGGCGCATCTCGAGGGCGCGCAGCTCGGCACCATCGATATCGTGCCGATCGGCTCCGCGCCCATCGGCGGCATGTTCGAGGCCGCCTACCAGGCCCTCGACCTGCCCTTCTTCTGGTCCTCGCGCGAGCAGGTGTGGAAGGTGATGGACGGGCCCATCGGCCAGGAGCTGCTCAAGCGGATGGAGGCCAAGGGAGTGAAGGGCTTCTGCTTCGGCGGCGGCTGGGGCTTCCGCAACATGATGGTCAACAAGCGGCCGATCCTGGTGCCCGACGACATGAAGGGGCTGACCATCCGGGTGCAGGAGTCACCCACCTACGTGGCGTTCATGAAGGCGCTCGGGGCGAACCCGGTGCCGATGCCCTACGTCGAGGTCTACCTGGCCATGAAGCAGGGGACGATCGACGGCATGGAGCTGCCGTCCTTCACCATGACCTCCGACAAGTTCCAGGAGGTCAAGGTCTACCTGGCCATGAAGCAGGGGACGATCGACGGCATGGAGCTGCCGTCCTTCACCATGACCTCCGACAAGTTCCAGGAGGTCACCAGGTACTACTCGCTCACCCGCCACTCCTACCCGCCGATCGCGTACTTCATGAACATGAAGCGCTACCAGTCGCTCGCCCCCGATCTGCAGAAGGTGGTGGCCGACTCGATGCAGCAGGCGTGCGCCGCGCATCGCCGCTTCGAGGTGGAGAAGGAGAAGCAGGACCTCGACGTCATGAAGAAGGCGGGGACGCAGGTCAACGAGGTGAAGGACCTGAAGGCGTTCCAGGCGCTGATGAAGCCGGTCTACGCGGGCGTCGAGCAGCAGGTGGGCAAGGAGTTCATGGACCGGCTCACCGCCGCGGCGCAGGCCGCGAAATAGGAGCCGGGCGCCCCGCATCGACATGGTGATGGGGGACGGCGTCTCGTAAGAGAGGGTCGGCCGCGAGGCCGCGTGCTACGGTGGCGGGGTGAGCGATGCCGCGGCTCGTCCCGATCCGCTCGCGCCCCGCCTCGGGATCGCCCTCGCGGTCGCGGTCGCCGCCGCTCTCGTGTTCCTGCCCGCGCTCGGCGGTCAGTTCCTCGGCTGGGACGACAACACCACGCTGACCGGCAATACCGGCTACCGCGGCCTCGGTGGGAGCCAGCTCGGCTGGATGTTCACCACCACGCTCATGGGCCACTACGTGCCGCTCACGTGGCTGAGTTTCGCGGTCACCTACGTGGTGTTCGGCATGAACCCGTGGGGCTATCACCTGGGGAGCCTGCTGCTCCACGCCCTCAACGCGGGGCTCGTCGCCTGGCTCGCGTGGCGGCTGATCGGCGCGGGGCTCGCGCGCGAGGGAGCCGCCGGGCCCGCCGGCGCGGAGCGCGTGGCGATCGCGGTGGGCGCGGCGGTGGCCGGGCTCGCCTTCGGCGTCCACCCGCTCCGCGCCGAGAGCGTCGCGTGGGCCACCGATCGCGGCGACGTGCTCTGCGCCACCTTCTACCTGGCCGCGCTCGTCGCCTACGCCCGCGGCGTCGACGGAGGCGGCGGCCTGCGCTGGCGGCCCTGGGGAACGCTGGCGCTGCTCGCCATGACCGCGGCGCTCCTCTCGAAGGAGATCGCGGTCACCCTGCCGGCGGTGCTGCTGGTCCTCGACGCCTATCCGCTGAGACGGCCCCTGTCGTGGGGCGGCCGCGTGCGGGAGAAGCTGCCGTTCCTGGCGCTGGCCCTGCTCGGCGCCGCGGTGGCGGTGGCCGCGCGCGCCATCGGGGCGCGCTTCTCGACGATCGAGCAGTACGGGATCGGCGCCCGTCTCGCGATGGCCGCCTACAGCGTCTGGTACTTCGTCGCGACCTCCGTCTGGCCCGCGGGCCTGGCGCCCTACCACGAGCCGCCGATGCGGGTGGATCTGCTCGTGCCCCGGTTCCTGATGGCCGCGATCGTGGTGCTGGCTCTCACGGTCGCGGTGGTGCTGCTGAGGCGACGCTGGCCGGCCGGGCTCGCGACGTGGGCCGCCTACGCGCTGGTGCTGCTGCCGGTGAGCGGGCTCGCGCACTCGGGCTCGCACCTGGTGGCCGAGCGCTACGGGTACCTGCCGGGCGCGGCGCTCGCGCTGCTGCTGGGCGGAATCGCGGCCGCGGCGGTGCGCGGGGGGCGGGTGGCGCCCGGGCGGCGCGTGGCGGTGGCGGCGCTGCTGCTGGTGCTCGGGCTCGCGCTGGCCGGCTGGGCGGCGGTGGCGTGGCGCCACAGCGCGAGCTGGCACGACAACTTCACGTTCTGGCGGGTGTCGGCCGCCGCGGACCCGGAGTGCCGGCTCTGCGTGCTGAACCTGTCCGCGGAGTACTTCAACACCGGACGATTCGTCGAGGCGGAGGCGTGGGCACGCCGCGCGATGCCGCTCTGGCCGGGGCGGGGGACGCCGCACCATCGGCTCGGGGCCGCGCTCCTGGCGCAGAACCGCGACGCGGAGGCGGAGGCCGAGCTGCGCGAGGCGATCCGCCTCGCTCCGCGCCTGGCCGAGGCGCATCGCGAGCTGGGGCGGCTCTACGCGCGGCAGGGGCGGACGGCCGAGGCGGCGACCGCGCTGCGCGAGGCGCTGGTGCTGGGCGTCTCACCGGCGGAGATCGAGGCGCTGCTCCGCCCGCTCGAGGCCGCGACGCCGCCGGCCCGCCGGGCGCCCTGAGGCGAGAGTCACGGCGCGGTGAGCCGGTAGACGTAGACCTCGGTGTTGACCCGCTGCACCAGCACGTAGAAGTTCTTCGCGGGGATGTAGAGGAACTTGCTCATCACCAGGAACTTGTTCGGGGCGTCGGTGGTGTGCGGCGGGACCACCGTGTTTCCCGGCGCCGGCTTGATCTCGGTCCAGGTCCAGGTGGCGGGATCGAGCGTGAACACCGACGCGCCGCCGGCCCAGCCCACGAACTTCTTGATCGACGGATCGTAGACGAAGCCGGGGCCGCGGCCGTTGACCACGTCCTGGGGCCCGCGGGTCGGCACCGCGGTCCGGATCGAGCCGCTGCGGATGTTGCAGTAGCTCACGTCGCCGTTGCCCACCCGAACGAAGAGCCGCCGCTCCGGATCGATGGCCGCGACCTGCTCCTCGCCGTGCGAGATGTCGCCGATCTCCCGCCAGCGGTTCTTCTTGGGATCGTACTCGCCGAGCAGGTTCTTGTCGCTGAACGCGAAGACGTGCCCGCTGACCGGATCGTAGGCCGAGGCGACGCTCACCCCGAGGACGCGCGAGTCGGCCATCCGCTGCCACCGATTGGTGGCGAGGTCGAGCATCCACGTGGCCTGGGTGCCGCCGCCCGAGCCGCTCCAGAGCGAGCCGCCCCCGCGCCAGAGCTTGTCGAGATCGGGGATGTAGTTGAGCCCGTCGTAGGTGTGCACCGAGGCGGGATTGCCGTCCGGGTACTCGGCGCGGCCCTCCGACTGCTGCCGGGGCGGGATCTGCGGGCTCGGGCCCCAGAGGCGCGACCAGCGGAACGTGTTCACGTCGAGCGCGTAGACCTCGTTGCCCGCGTAGTCGCCGTGGCCGCCGCCGTGGAAGAGCACGCGCTCGCGCTTGCTGTCGTAGGCGGCCCCGCTCCACGCGGTGAGGACGTTGGCCGGGTTGCCCTCCGGGGTGGGCACCGGGGGAAAGACGCCGGGCTGCTGGTCGAGGCGCGAGCCCTCGATCACGTACCACCGGCCCGGCTCGGGCTCGAGCGCGCGGGCGCCGGAGGTGAGGGCCGCGACGAGGATCGCGGCGAGGACGAGGCGTCGGAACGTGGCAATCACGACGGAACGAGTCTACACCGGAGAATCGGCCTTGACACGCCGACGGCGGCGGGTCTATCTGATCAGGCGGGACTATCGGAAGGCCAAAGGAGGCCAGCATGAAGGCTGCCGTATTCCACGGGCCGCATCAGCCGCTCACCATCGAGAACGTCGACATCGACAAGCCCATCGGGCGCGAGGTGCTGGTGCGCACCGTCGCCTCCGGCGTGTGCCACAGCGATCTCCACTTCGTGGACGGTTTCTATCCGTTCCCCACTCCCGCCATCCTCGGCCACGAGGCGGCCGGGATCGTGGAGGAGGTCGGGCTGCAGGTGAGCGAGTTCAAGCCGGGCGATCACGTCATCGCCTGCCTGTCCGTCTTCTGCGGGCACTGCGACTACTGCCTCACCGGGCGCACCCACCTCTGCCAGACGCGGCCGGTGCGGGCCAAGACCGATCCCCCGAAGCTCTCGTGGAAGGGCCAGCCGGTGAACCAGTTCGCCAATCTCTCCGCCTACGCGGAGCAGATGTTGGTGCACGAGAACGCGCTCGTGAAGATCGACGACTCCATGCCCCTCGACCGCGCGGCCCTGATCGGTTGCGGGGTGACCACCGGGGTGGGGGCGGTGCTGAACACCGCGCGCATCGAGGCGGGCTCGACGGTGGCCGTCTTCGGCGCGGGCGGGGTGGGGCTCGCGGCGGTGCAGGGCGCGCGCATCGCGGGGGCCCGCATGATCATCGCGGTGGACACCGTGGAGTCCAAGCTCGCCAAGGCCAAGGAGCTGGGCGCGACCCACGGGGTGAACGCGAAGGCGGACGATCCGGTCAAGCAGATCCGCGCCATGACCAACGGCGGGGTCGACTACTCCTTCGAGTGCATCGGGCTCAAGCTCGCGGCCGAGCAGTGCTTCGACTGCATCCGGCCCGGTGGCACCGCGACCGTGGTCGGCATGATCCCGGTGGGGCAGAAGATCGAGCTCGACGGACCCATGTTCCTCCGCGAGAAGAAGATCCAGGGCTGCAGCATGGGCAGCAACCGCTTCAAGGTCGACATGCCGCACTACATCGAGCTGTACCGGCAGGGCCGGCTCATGCTCGACGAGATGATCACGCGCCGGGGCAAGCTCGAGGACGTCAACGAGGCGTTCCGGGCCATGAAGGCGGGCGAGGTCTCGCGCACCGTCCTGATGCTCGGGTAGCCCCATGGAGCCCACCCGTCTGGATCGACGCGAGCTGCTGAAGACCGCGACCGCCGCGGCGGCGGCCGGCCTGATCGCGGGCCGCGCCCGGCCCGCCGCCGCGCAGGCGGTCAAGTGGTCGTCGGGGACGGAGGCGCCGAAGCTGAAGGCACCCGCCAATGCCACCGACTGCCATCACCACGTCTACGACGCCAAGTACCCGGTGGACCCGAAGGCCACGCTGCGCCCCGCGGACGCCCTCGTCGAGGACTACCGGGCCCTGCAGAAGCGCATCGGGACCACCCGCAACGTGATCGTCCAGCCGTCGACCTACGGCATCGACAACCGCTGCACCCTCGACGCGCTGGTGGCGATGGGCCCGACCGCGCGGGCGGTGGTGGTGGTCAACGACACGGTGACGGACGCGGAGCTCCAGCGCATGCACGCCCTGGGCGCCCGCGGCATCCGCTTCAACCTGGCCCAGGCCGGCGCGACCACGCCCGAGATGATGCAGCCCCTGTCCGCCCGGGTGAACGCGCTGGGCTGGCACATCCAGATCAACGCGCTCCCGGCCAAGATCATGGAGGTGATGCCGATCCTGGAGCAGGTGTCGTCGCCGATCGTCTTCGATCACCTCGCTCACATCCCGCAGCCCGAAGGCGTCGGCCATCCGCTCTACGCCAAGATCCTGGCGCTGATCGACAAGGGCCGCACGTGGGTGAAGCTCTCGGGCGCCTACGCCGACACCAAGGTGGGCCCGCCGAGCTACTCGGACTCGAGCGCGGTGGCCCGCGCCTACGCCAAGGCCGCGCCCGAGCGGTGCGTGTGGGGCAGCGACTGGCCGCATCCCACCGAGAAGGACAAGCCGGACGACGCGCTGCTCTTCGACCTGCTCACCGACTGGGTGCCCGACGAAAAGGCGCGCCACCGGGTCCTGGTGGAGAACCCGGCCGTCGTGTACGGCTTCTAGGCGCCGGGCCACCCGATCACGGGGTATAGCGGTACAGGTTGCTGTCCCGGCGCACGAATCCCAGCCGCCGGTAGAGACGGTTGGCGGCCTCTCGCGAAGGCCGGGACGTGAGCTCGACGGTCCGGGCGCCCAGATCGAGGGCGCGACGGACCGCCTCCTGGCTCAGGGCTTCGCCCACGCCCCGCCCTCTCGCGGTCTCGTCCACCACCACGTCCTCGATCCAGGCGCGGACCCCGGTCGGGATCCGGAAGACGATCAGGGTGAGCATCCCGACGATCCGTCCCTGGTCGCGAAGGTCCCGCGCGACCAGCACCGTGCTGGCCTGAGCCTCGACGATCTCCCGGATGAGATCCGGGGTGGGGACCGCGGCGCTCGGCGAGAGCTGCGGCACGAGGCGACCGAAGGCCGCGACCAGCTCATCATCCGGCATCGTGGCGACCGTCACCGTGATCCCGTCGGTGGAGGTTGAGGCCATGCTACCCGGTGCGGCGGCTCGCCTGGGCTTCCGCTCTGCGGATGAGCTCGTTCGAGGGCCGGGTGGGATCCATGACCTTCCGCGCCGTGTCCACTCCCGCGATCGGCAGCCGGGAGGGGTCGAGCAACCCGAGCTGGACCAGGACCGACGCCTGGTCCCAGTAGATGTGCTCGTGGGCGAGCTTGCCGTCCCGAAAGTGGATGACCACCACCAGCGGGATCTCGACTCGTCGGCCGGTGGGAGGCACGCCGGGCAGCATCCACGTCATCTCGATGTCGTGGGTGAACCGGAAGATCAGCTCGTCCACCAGCCGATCGGTGCCGATGGTCCGGGATACCGGCACGATCTCGGTGTCGGCCGGCATCTGGGGAATGAAGCGTTGCGAGTAGAAGTGGCGTAGCGCCTCGCGGCCCACTCCCCCCGTCATCACCGGCACGTGGTTCACGTACGCGTCGGCCACCATGGTGGCGAGCGTGGCATCCGTGTCCCGGCCGACGAACTCGTCGCGGACGTGCTCCTCCCAGAGATCGTTGAGGTGCTGCTGCTCGCGCGACAGGGTCGGGCCCGCGGGTGCGCTCTCGCTCATGGTGGGATCACCTGGAGCCCTGGGCCTCGGGGCCCAGCGGCACGTCGAAGTCACTGCACATCGCGCATGGCGCCGACACCCCGATGCAAGTGTCCAGCAGCGGCTCGGTGGACCTCCATGCGCTGGTCATGTTCGTGCTCGACGCCACCAAGCCGTTCTCGAGTCCGGCGAAGCTCCCCTGAGGGCGCGGCGGCCTATCCGCCTGCCGCGTTCGGCAGCCCCGGAAGGGCGCAAAAGCCCTGGGCTTGCACCTGGAGCGCGACGTTCGCCTTGCTGCGGAAGTTCTCGAGCGCCACCGCCAGCGTCAGCTCGACGATCTGGGCCTCTTCGAAGAACGATCGCACCCGCGCGAACAGATCGTCGCCGACCCGCTGGCCGGTGATGGTCATGGCCTCCGCGTACTCCAGCGCCGCCCGCTCCATCGGCGAGAATCGGGCGCTCTCCCGCCAGGTCGGCACCTCCCGCACCTTCTCCTCGTCCGCCCCCGTCTGCATCCCCCGGGATGCGTTGATGTCTATTCAGAAGGGGCAGCCGTTGATCAGCGCGACGCGGAGGTAGATCAGGGGCAGGAGGGCGGCCGGCAGCCGCCCCGACTTCTCGATGGAGGTCCCGAGCTGCTTGGCCGCCTTGAGGATCGGCGGGCAGTGGGCGAGGACCTTGGTGGTGTTGAGGAGCGCGCCGAAGACCCCCCGCTCCCGCTCGAACAGCTCGTGGAGGGTCGGGTCTCCGGCGTCGTCCTCGATCTCG
>WNFF01005732.1_pt1 | contig 12262 bp, 7 predicted proteins | sample 5400441 | NCBI WGS metagenome assembly WNFF01 (sample SAMN13153345, study PRJNA577476) | soil metagenome | isolation source: 120 cm saprolite under Douglas fir tree site 2 hole 3 replicate 1 | place: USA:California | collected 2015-04-18
CGCCCTTTGGCGATGATGACCGTCTGATCCTCGCGCGCCGGCGCGCCCGTGCCGTCGATCACGCGAGCGTGGGTCAGGACGATTACCGGTGCTTCTGCCTTGACGAACTGGCGCACATCGGACGATGGGGTTTGCGCGCAGCAGAGAGCAATGCAGGCGAAAAAGAACATCGTTGCAGCGCTAAGCTTTTCCATTTTTTTCTCTCACAATGTTCTAATCGAGCGGGTAGATTCTAACTGAGACTGATCCTTCGCGCTGAAGTAAGAGCTTGACTGCAGCCCACCGGCGTGGACCGCGTAGCCAACAGCGTGTCCCACCAAAACGGCGATACGCATGATCCAAATTGGAGAATGGTAACTTAGATCTTAACTGGCAGTGCCTCCAAGCCGCGCAGCACTGGCGTTGCTCGCCAACGTAACGCTCCGGCAGCCACGGCGAGACGCAGGTTCGGCAGGCGGCGAACCAGGGTACCGATGGCGATAGCTCCTTCCAGACGTGCTAGAGGTGCTCCCAGGCAGAAATGTGCGCCGTGTCCGAAGGCGACGTGGCGGTTTTTCTCTCGAGTGATGTCCAGCCGGTCGGCATCATTGAACTGACTTGCATCACGGTTAGCCGAGGCAATCGCCGCCAGCACCAACGCACCTTGCGGTATGTTCACTCCGGCGACCTTCACTTCTTCGCGAGCGTAGCGTTCCGTTGCAGTTTCCAGGGGGTTGGTGAAACGCAGCAATTCTTCTATGGCGGTTCTGATTAGCGACGGGTCAGTTCGCAAGCGTTGCAACTGGTCTGGATGTTGCAATAGCGCCAGCATACCCGATGCAATCAAATTGACGGTCGTTTCATGACCGGCGATCAGCAACAGAAAGCCCATCGCAACTAATTCATCTTCGCTCAAACGATCACCCGCCTCCTCGACCTGGACCAGTGCCGTAAGTAGTCCTTCTTGCGGACTGCTTCGTAGGCGGCGAAACAGCTGCCGAAGGTATCCCATGAAGGCGCGAATCGATGGCAAAGCACGCACGCGGTCCTGGCTCGGGATGCCCAACAACTCTACGATCACTGTCAATGGGATAGGGAGCGCGTAGGCCCGCGCCAGGTCAATCGTGCCAGTTGGTCGAAATCTATCAATCAGTTGCTCGGCGGTCTCTTGTATGCGCTCGCGAAGTCGTTCGATCATAGATGGCGTGAATGCCTTGTGGACCAAGGTGCGCAACCGGGTATGGTCGGGCTCGTCAAGATCGAGCATATTGCGCTGCAGAGGTTTCGCGAAACCTGGTATCCACGGCTGCTTGCCGAGCTGGTCTGGTGTCAAGGCGTTCAGCTTGTCCTTGGCAAATCGATCGTCTTTGAGCACCATCATCACATCGTCATAGCGCGTAGCCAGCCAGGCTTTTTGTTTATCAGGCAGAGTGACACAACAAACCGGCTGCTCGGCGCGCAGGCGTGCGTAGAATGGGAATGGATCGGCTTTGAACTCGCGGCTGACGATATTGACTGACGAATAGTCCGACGGCCTGTTTTTCATGCGCTCAGGACTGGCATGCTAAGAGCTAGAGCTTACCCCATCCGCTTCACTCGTTCCGCCCTGTTAAAATCAGAGATTAGCCGACCCTCATGGACCGCGCTTTAATCCGCAATTTCGCGATCATCGCACATATTGACCACGGCAAATCCACGCTGGCTGACCGCTTGCTGGAGCTGACGGGGTCGGTCTCCGCGCGAGAAATGCAGGCCCAGGTGCTTGATGCCATGGACCTCGAGCGCGAACGCGGCATTACCATCAAGGCGCACGCGGTTCGCATGATGTACCAGGCCAAAGATGGCCAGATCTACCAGCTCAACCTGATCGACACGCCCGGCCACGTGGACTTCTCCTACGAAGTGTCGCGATCGCTGGCCGCATGTGAGGGAGCGTTGCTCGTAGTAGACGCCTCTCAAGGTGTCGAGGCCCAGACGCTAGCCAATTCCTACCTGGCGATCAACCATGGGCTGGAGATCATTCCCGTGATCAACAAAATTGACTTGCAGAGTGCCGATGTTGCCCGCACCAAGGAGATGATCGAGAGCACCGTCGGCCTCGATACCACGGATGCGTTGCTTATAAGCGCCAAGACCGGGCAAGGTGTGCCGGACGTTCTCGAAGCCATTCCTGGTTTGATTCCTATCGCGGCGTAGTGGTGCTGGTGCGGGTTTTCCAAGGCAGCATGCGAGCCGGGCAGAAGATCCGCCTCTGGTCTAACGGCCACGTTTTTGAATTGGAGACCCTGGGCGTGCTTACTCCGAAACCCGTAGTCGTGAATGAACTGGTCGCCGGCGAGGTCGGCTTTTTGTTTGCCAATATCAAGAGCGTGGCCGACACCAAGATCGGCGACACCATCACCGACGACGAGCGCCCGGCCATTGAGCCCCTGCCAGGATTTGAAGAAATCCGCCCCATGGTCTTTGCCGGGCTTTATACGGTCGATGCCCACGAACATACCCAACTGCGCGAGGCTTTGGAGAAGCTTCGGCTAAACGATTCATCGTTCTTCTTCGAACCGGAGAGTTCCGTGGCATTGGGTTTTGGGTTCCGCTGTGGCTTTCTCGGCCTGCTGCACATGGAGATCATCCAGGAGCGTCTCGAACGAGAATTCAATCTCGACCTGATCATTACCGCCCCGGGAGTACGTTACAAGATCACCAAAACAGACGGCGAACTCATCGAGGTGGATAATCCCTCGAAGTGGCCCAACCAGAGCGAAATTGCCAAGGTGGAGGAACCGGTAATCCTGGCTACGATTCTTACCAACGAAGAATATGTGGGCGGCATTCTAAAGTTGGTAGAGGAAAAGCGCGGGAAGCAGAAGAGCTTCGAATACGTCAGTTCATCGCGCGTAATGCTCCAGTACGAGCTGCCGCTGAACGAGATCGTCCTCGACTTCTATGATCGCCTGAAATCCGTTTCGCGCGGCTACGCCTCCCTCGACTATCACTTGGCCGGCTATTGGGAGTCGCCTATGTCCAAGCTGGACATTCTGGTCGCCGGCGATCCGGTGGACGCTCTGTCTATCATCGTGCATCGCGACTTCGCCTATGATCGGGGGCGAGCACTGGCGTCCAAGATGAAAGAATTGATCCCCCGGCAGATGTTCGAAGTGGCCATTCAGGCAGCGATTGGAGCCAAAATCATCGCCCGCGAAACCGTCCCCGCTATGCGCAAAAACGTGCTCGCCAAATGCTACGGCGGCGACATCACGCGCAAACGTAAGCTGCTGGAAAAACAAAAGGAAGGCAAGAAGCGCATGAAGCGAATCGGCCGGGTGGATATCCCGCAAGAGGCGTTCCTGGCGGTGCTCAAAGTCGGCGAGGGTAGCTCCTAGTTTGGTCTCACTGAGGTCTTTGTTGGAAGGCTTCGAATCGTGTGTTACTCAAAGCACGCGAAATCCGCCGGAGATGATCGGCGCCCTGGCCGCTACCTCAAAACCCAGCCTCTCTTTTGCCCTACTTCTGATTATCTCAACGTGGATACCGGCTTTTCTGTATGTGCAAATCTCATTGGTTGCACGAAATCTTTGGCGCGCGAACAAAGCAAGTGCCAATCCCATTTCGGGACACTTAAGCTACTCACCGGAGCCTAGTTGCCGACTAATCGGCAGCCGAAAAGTCGACGACCGAACGGTCGCCTGAAGGGCAGCTAAAAGGCAAAGTCCTTCTATCCACAAGCTTTTCCACAGAGTTATGGCAGATGAAGGTACCTAAATCAATCTGTTTCAAGAAAATGCGGCACTTGAAAAGTTAGATTGAACCTCATTGTTCCGGCGAGTCAAAACTGCCCTCAGCCAGCGACTCAAAGCGCGTCGAATTCTTCAAGAATGCCAGGTTTATCTTGCCGGTCGGGCCGTTGCGCTGCTTGGAAATGATGATCTCGGCGCGTCCGCCGAGATCGGGGTCGTCGGGCTTGTACACCTCTTCACGGAATATAAACATAACCACGTCAGCGTCCTGCTCGATCGAGCCCGACTCCCGAAGATCCGCCAGTTGTGGGCGATGATCGCCGCCGCGGCTTTCCGGAGCACGGCTTAACTGGGAAAGCGCAACCACCGGGACCTTCAATTCCTTGGCCAGGCCTTTCAACCCCCGTGAGATCGCTGACACCTCCTGGGTACGATTCTCATATCGCCTCCCGCCACCGGACATAAGTTGCAGGTAGTCCACAATCACCAAATCCAGCGAGCCTACCTGTTGCTGCAGACGGCGTGCTTTGGCACGCATCTCGCTCAGCGAAATTCCCGGCGTGTCGTCGATATAGATCGGCGCGCTCGCCAACTGCTCCATGGCATGCACGACCTTTTGCATATCGTCGCGCCACAAAGACCCGGTACGCATCTTGTGGGAGTCCACCCGCGCCCGCGAGCAAAGCAGGCGCAGCAGCAGAGCTTCGCGCGACATCTCAAGTGAGAACATCCCCACTACCTTGCGATCTTCAATCGAGGCATTCTCCGCAATGTTCATGGCGAAAGCGGTTTTGCCCATCGAAGGACGCGCCGCGATGATGACCAGGTCGGAGCGCTGCAATCCACTGGTCATTTCGTCAAGGTCGGTGTAATGCGTGGCCAGACCGGTGATGCGCTGGCCTCGCTGCAGCAGCGCATCGACCGAGCCGAACGACTCTTTGACGATTTCCTGCACCCCCATGAAGCCGCGCCCGATGCGCTTTTCAGAAAGTTGGAGGATGGCGGCTTCCGCATCGTTGAGGATTTCTTCGGCGGGATCTGCCTGGTCTGCTGCGCGCGCGATAGCGGAGTTCGACGTGTGGATGAGTCCCCGCAGCAGTGCCTTGTCGCGCACAATCTTTATGTAGTGCTCGATGCTGGGCCGGTCGGGGACGCCATCCACGAGTCCGGAAATGTAACCGACGTCGCCGACCGCTTCTAATTCCTTGCGGCGATCGAGTTCCTCGATCAGCGTGATCATGTCGATCGGCCGGGAGGACTCGGCCAGATCGACCATGCGTGAATAAATTCGGCGGTGGGAATCGAGCGAGAAATCTTCCGCGCACAGGTGCTCGGCAGCCTGGTTGTAGGAGAGGTTGTCCAGAAGAATAGCGCCCAGAATCGAGCGTTCGGCTTCTACGTTAGCCGGCAGGCTGCTGGCGGGACTGTAATCGGTTGTCGCCACTAATTGTTCTTTCTCAGCGGACGGAAAAACATTTCGGTAGATTACGCAGGCGATAGTACCTGCAATCGCCTTGTGAATCGCGAGCGCATCTTCGGAAAACCAAGCAGGAAACTATTTTTTTTCGGATGCATAAGTGCAGACCTTCACGAAAGTTCTTCTCACCGAAAAAACTGGCGCCTCCACGTCTGCAACGTAAGTATGCCATGGGCGAACAAAAAACGAAACACAATTACGTGGAAGAAAAGCGTGGAGAGAAAATAAATGCTCGCAGCGTGCCAATAAGTTCGTTACATAAAGGCTCGGGCAAAACAAATGCGGCTCAGGCCAGCCACCTGAGCCGCTTTGTTTTGTGAACTGTCCTGCCTGCTTTCTCCGTCACCACTCGGCGTCGGAGTGTGTTTTGGTTAGGCTGCGTCCTCGGGGAACGGGCCTTCCTATACACCCTGCAGATTCTTCACTTCGCAGATCAGAATCTACAGTTACTGCGGAGGGCCAGCGGCTCAGTCCTGCCTTGTGGCGGACTATCTGAGGAGGCCGCAACGCCCGGGCACCTACGCGCCGAACGCGTTCTGGGGAACCCTCCGGCAATTCACCCTCGAGAACTGCCGGAAACCACTGGCTCTGCCGTAGCACTTCAGCAGGGCGTTCAGGACATCTCACGCTTCGAATGTCAGCACTCTGCTTGAAGTGGGAAACGTCTGCAAGAGGAAACTAACACTCAATTGTGCAGAACCTGTGGAGGAAGGGAACTTCTTGTGGAAAGCGCAGGAAAAGAAGGAAAAAACGGCCGCAGCGATAAAAACAATCTGGGAACCACCTGAGAAGAGGAAGACCACGAGCGAGGGCCTACCTGTGGGACGGCACCGGCGCAATCACGTTCAACCCCGCTTCCGCGCGTGGATGTCGTAGCACCGGCGTAACCTGCGCCGGTTTCGAGGACCGCATCACAATACAGAGCTATGCGATTTAATGTCCAACGCGCGATCGTGGCGCTGATTGCCTGCGGACTCGCTTCCTACCCGTCGTCAACACAAGCGAAAATTCAGAAATTTGCCGGCTCGAACGCGATTGCTGGCCAGGATGCGAACCGGCATCAACACCCTGCCTCCGCGACATTCACCCCAGACGACGGCTTGTCTGTGATTGCTGCCGCACTCGACTACCGCGTCAATCTGCACTCGAGGCGTGATTGTTCGCACCTCGTTCACGCCATATATGATCGCGCTGGGTTTCGCTACTCCTACGTGAGTTCCTCCACGCTCTATGGCGGGACCAACGAATTTCAGCGGGTGGCGAATGTCCAGCCCGGGGATCTGGTCGTCTGGCCTGGGCATGTAGGAATCGTAGTCAATCCGGCGCAGCACGCTTTTTTCAGTACCCTGCGGTCGGGGCCAGGCATCGACACTTACGATGCGCCGTATTGGAAGCAGCGCGGGCAGTTGCGGTTTTACCGCTACATCAAGAGCGCATCGCGGGATGCTCCGAATCGTTTGGTGTTAACCCATCAGGGCAAGTAGGGTGATTTCGCTCGCTGCGCTGGGGAATCATGGCGCCATAGCTTTGAAGAGATCGCCGTCACCTGTCGTTCCCGTGGCGAGTTTGACTCTGCCCGTGGGGGTCGGACACTCCTGTCCGACGCCTTTGACTTGTGTGGCGCGGGCGCCCTCGCCCGCGAAGGCTTGTACCAGTGCACGACTTCAGCCATGCCGCCACTCCCACACAACAACTTTGTCATTCCGAGCGTAGTCGAGGAACCTGCTTTATCGTTCCGTCGGTGGAGAGCGTTCGGCGAGTGGAAAACTGGGGAAACGTCCCGTCTGTCCCCGGATTTTCTTAAATCAGATTTGGGTACTCCTGGCAAGTTCGTGACTCAATTGTTTCCGGGTTGCCCGTCACCCACCCGAAATCGGTGGCAAGACGCGAATGGGAGACTCCAACTTCCCGCCACCGGACTTCTGGCATCTTCAAAATGCCTCAGGCCTAGTCACCCAGCTAGAGCGGCACCTGCATTCCTCGGTCTGCCTTGCGTGGACGGCGATCACCTGCGATTGCCTGAGGCGGCCTGCAGGAACCGGCATCGCGGTTTATTTCGAAATGCGCGCCGCACGCTGGGCACCCGTGCCAAACAGTTCGGCCCAGAAGTCACAATGGTGATCCGTTGCAAATCCAGACTCGCCCACAGGCGATGGAAGCGAGAGTGACTCGAAATCGTCGATGGCCGGACTGTAAGGCGGCCAAAACGATGTACCGAATGCGTTAGGGTCCCCAGATCTGGCAAATTGCGTCCAGTAGTGGATCATGTTGCCGGACAGCCTGCGCTGATCGGCACTTAGCTGGACCGATTGGGGGAGCTTGAAAAGATACTGAAGCTCAGAAGCATGGGCCGCACCATAAGGGAAGCTAACCGGTGGAAGGTAGATCTCCGGAGCGGTGCTGTCGTTAAATTCGTACACGAACGTCGGCACTTGCGTGCCCAGCACTTGGTCTATGCCACGAGCTGAACAGGCAAAGATCGTGTCCGTCTCTAGCGCACCCAGGGCTAACGCGGGGCTGTCGAACTTGTTGAGCGGGTACTCGGCAAGTACCAGCGGGGCGACCTCAGGTCCGACGAAACCACTGACCACCAATGGGTATTCCTCAGCAGTCAGCGGGTGCCCTCCCAATTCGTCCAAAGCAACGAAGAGTCTCATTTCGTCATGATTGGTTCCCTGCATGACAGGCACGTGGTGGAATTGCCCTGTGGCGAACGCAGTATCTAGCGAAAGGGGAAGTACCTTCCCGTCTGCGTTGGGACTGACGTCGCCTTGGTTCGCGAGGATCCTCTCGACAGACGTCGAGCGCAGACACTCGACAGTCTGGTCGGTACATCCAACGCTGTTGGCGAAGGCTGTACCTTGAGACTCCGCGTCCGCCAGCGTGGGAAGCGCGAGCATATACGCGCCACTCTCCACGATCGCCTGGTGGAACAGTCCAGCTGCTGTGGGAGACGTCAAGTTGGAAAGTACGCTGAACCCTCCGGCGGACTCGCCAAAAATGGTCACGTTGTGCGGATTTCCGCCGAACGCGGCGATATTTCGTCGTACCCATCTCAGGGCAAACTGCTGGTCCATGATCCCGTAGTTTCCGGAGACGTGGTCGGGAGATTCTGCAGTTAATGCAGGATGGGCGAGGAACCCTAAGGCCCCAAGACGATAGTTGATCGTGACGACTATCACGTCGCCCTGTTGCACCAGCTTCGTCGGAACGTAGTCATCGCTTTCTCCAACAATCAACGCACCACCGTGGATCCACACCATTACGGGATAGCTGTGGGAGCCGTCTCCCTTAGTTGCCTCCTCGTTGGGTGTGATGATGTTCAGGAAGAGACAGTCTTCCGTGGTGCTTGCCACCCCGAAGAATGACGGGTCCTGGGGACAGTGACTGCTGAATTTGGTTGCATTAAGTGGCGCGAACCAGAGATCGTGAGCTTTGGGTGGCCTCCAGCGGAGTTTTCCGACAGGTGGGGCTGCGTAAGGAACGCCGAGAAATTTTCGGAGAATCGGAGTTATTGTGCCCCTGATTGGCCCTCGTTCAGTCATGACGATTGACGGGTCGGCGGTTGCGATAGCCGCTGAGCCCTTAATTGCCGAACAGGAAGCAAATAGAGTGAAGAGCAGAATCATAACTACTTTGTTGGTGGTCATGAAGGTCCTCCTTCTGAGTCCGCAATAGGTCCGCTGTGAACACCCTGATCCGTTTTTCGAAACCCAATAAACCAACCGTCCACGGCGGGCGAAAACAATATTGCTAGTTGTGCTTCAAACGCTCAGGACCGTCAATCCCGCGAGAAACTCACGTGAGTCTTCCCTGGGTATCCGGGAAATGGCTGTGGTAGGAGACGGATATGCGGGCTGTGCGAACGATGCTAGACTACCCATCTCCGGTGGGGTGCTGTCCTCCATGGAAGATATCTATCCATCCAGAGGCGGGGCCATAAGGTTCGGTCTATATGAGCTGGACGTGCGCGGCGGGGAACTGCGCAAGCAGGGTGTCCGCGTAAAGCTACAGGAACAGCCTTTTCAGATCCTCCAGATCTTGCTAGAACGACCGGGGGAGGTCGTCACCCGGGACGAACTGCGTCAGAAAATCTGGCCTTCTGACACCTTCGTCGACTTCGACCACGGCATTAATAACGCGATTAAGCGATTGCGCGCAGCGCTGAGCGACTCCGCCGAGAAACCCTGCTACATCGAAACCCTTGCCAGTCGGGGCTATCGTTTCATCGCCGGGATCGATGCCTGCCCACGGCAGATCGAATCGCTCGCAGTGCTGCCCTTGGAGAACCTGTCGGGAGACCCCGAGCAGGAGTATTTCGCCGAGGGACTCACTGAAGCGCTCATTACCACGCTGGCCAAAATTGGGGAGTTGCGGGTGATCTCGCGTACTTCGGCGATGCAGTACAAAGGAGTGCACAAATCTTTGCGCGAGATCGCGCGCGAACTGGGAGTTGACGCAGTTGTGGAAGGTACAGTGCTCCGCGCGGGGGGTCGAATACGCATCACGGCGCAGCTGATCGACGCGGCCAAGGAGACGCACCTCTGGGCCGAAAGTTACGAACGGGACATGCGCGACATTTTGACCCTCCAGTCAGAAGTCGCCCAAGCCATTGCAGGGGAGATTCGGGTCAAACTGACACCGCAGGAACGGGCACACTTCGCGCTGGTGCATCCCGTTGACCCTGAGGCGTACGAAGCCTTTCTCAAAGGTCGTTATCACTGGAACCGGCGCAGCGGAGAGGGACTCGGAAAAGCTGTCCAGTACTTCCAGCAAGCGATTGCAAAGGATTCGACCTATGCCGCTGCTTACGCAGGCTTGGCCGATTGCCTCTCCGTACTTGGTTGGTGGGGTTTTGCATCACCCGATGACGGTTGCGGCAAAGCGAAGGGATTGGCACTACGAGCCCTGGAGAGGGATCGCGGGCTGGGGGAAGCCCACGCTTCGCTGGCCTGGGCTGCCATTCTTTACGACTACGATTTTGTCACTGCTGAGAGGGAATTCGAACGCTCCATCGAACTGAACCCGCGCTACGCCACCGCACATCAGTGGTTCGGAATGAGTCTTGGCTTCATGGGACGCTACGAGGAGGGCTTCACCGAGCTCAAACGGGCTATTCGCCTCGATCCACACTCGATGATGATCCAGGTAACCTTAGGATTCGTTCATTGGTGCGCGCGCCGATACGATCTGGCAATCGAGCAGTATGAGAGAGTGCTGGAGCTGGATCCTAACTTTGTGCAGGCGCACTTGGACATTGCGCTTGCATATCTGCACAAGTCCATGCATGAGCCTGCCATTGCTGCATTTCGCAAGGCGGTTCAGCTTTCGCGTGGCGCTTCCTTGTTCATCGCATTGCTCGGCAATGCGTATGCCGCGTCTGGGCATCCGGATGAAGCGCAGACAATTTTGAAGCAGTTGCATGAACTCGCGAAACACCAATATGTAGCGCCGTACGCTGTGGGCAGAATCTACGCCGCCCTTAGCAAGAAGGACGAAGCCTTTCGTTGGCTGGAAACTGCGTACGGGGCCCGAGACCCGTTAATGGTATGTCTGAAGACTGATCCTGGGGTCGATGACTTGCGCTCTGACCCGCGCTTTCAGGACCTGATGTGGCGAATGAACTTCCCACCATAGACGAGACCAGGTTGCGAAGCGCGAGGTTCTGGGCGGTTGGTTCTGGGCGGTTTGTCAGCAAACAGGAAGTTATGTGATTCTGTCCCTGGAACCAGCAATGGCGCTGCACTCCATCGCTAACAGCTTGGCGACTTCTCGCAGGGGAAACGGGCGAACTGCTTCGCGGGTGCACTTCTAATGCCGTACGTATTCTGGGACAGTGATCTGCACAGTGGCTGGAGCACGAGCCGCACGCGGAACTGTGACGGCACCGAGCAACAGTGCACTGCCGGTCGCGGCGAACACCGAAGAGACTGTGGCTTGATAAACTCCCAGCAGGAGTGCCACGACCAGCCCGAGCTCAATGCGGACTAGTCCCGCACCCCATCCAAAAACGCCCGCAGCTTGCGCGAACGCGATGGATGACGCAGCTTGCGCAGAGCCTTGGCTTCGATTTGCCGGATGCGCTCACGAGTGACTGCAAACGACTGGCCCACTTCTTCCAACGTGTGTTCACTGCCGTCTTCAAGCCCAAAACGCATCTTGATGACTTTTTCTTCTCGCGGAGTCAGACTGCGCAACACTTGGGCCGTCTGATCTTTGAGATTGACATTGATCACCGCCTCAGCCGGCGATACTACAGCGCGATCCTCGATGAAGTCGCCTAGATGCGAGTCTTCCTCTTCGCCAATCGGAGTTTCCAGAGAGATAGGCTCCTGCGCAATCTTCAGCACCTTGCGCACTTTGGCGACAGGAATATCCATGCGCTTGGCGATTTCTTCCGAAGTCGGCTCCCGCCCCAATTCCTGCACCAACTGCCGTGAAGTCCGGATCAGCTTGTTGATGGTCTCGATCATGTGCACCGGAATACGGATGGTGCGGGCCTGGTCCGCAATAGCGCGGGTGATGGCCTGGCGAATCCACCACGTGGCATACGTGGAGAACTTGTAACCACGCCGATATTCGAACTTATCCACCGCCTTCATCAGACCGATGTTGCCCTCCTGAATCAAATCCAGGAACTGCAAGCCTCGATTGGTGTATTTCTTGGCAATGGAGACCACTAGTCGGAGGTTCGCCTCGATCAGTTCACGCTTGGCGTACTCCGCATCCATGTCGCCCTGGATGATCTCGCGCTGGGTGCGCTTGAGTTCCTGAAACGACACTCCGGCTTCAGCTTCCAATTTCTCGAGGTCGGTTCGGAGTTGCCGGGCCTGGCGACGGTATTCTTTGCGCTGGTCCTCACTGCGGGTCGCATCGGCTTTTTTTTCAAGGTTCTGCGCATGCCGGTCGAGCGACCGCATTCCGTCCACGGTGCGGTTGACCCGCTCAATCAGCCGCTTGCGTTCGGTGTTGGTGAACCCCAGCGTGCGCACCGCCAGCGACACGCGTACTATGGACCGACCGAATGCAAGCCGATAACGACGATAATCTTTCGGACGCTTTTTCTGCGAGA